>LQYC01000055.1_pt1 | contig 21354 bp, 24 predicted proteins | sample 661771 | NCBI WGS metagenome assembly LQYC01 (sample SAMN03483023, study PRJNA281117) | bioreactor metagenome | isolation source: benzene-degrading methanogenic enrichment culture from a contaminated... | place: USA: oil refinery in Oklahoma | collected 2011-05
ATCGCGTTTGCCTGCGGCTCGTCAAGCCCGAATTTCACAATAAGGGCATTGCGCGCATTATCGACTGTGTCCGATGCGCGGATCGCGGCGATGACCAAATCGATCTTGGAGAGCGCGACTAAGAGACCATTAAGGATGTGCACCTTTTCCTGTGCCTTTTTCAAATCGAACCCGGATCTTCGCCGGATCACCTCGATACGGTGATGGACGAAGTGGCCGAGCAGGGCATGCAGGTTGAGGATCTTCGGCTGGCCGTCAACAATCGCAAGGTTTGATGCCCAGAAACTGGATTCAAGTGCGGTGTTCTTGTACAGGTTGTTTAAGATGACCGGTGACATCGTGCCCTTGCGAAGCTCGAAGACGACACGTATGCCCTCCTTGTCGGACTCATCACGGATGTCGGAGATGCCGTCGATCTTCTTGTCTTTTACCATCTCGGCGATGGTGGTGATCCACTGCGCCTTGTTCACCTGGTACGGGAGTTCGGTGACAATGATCCGGTCGCCCCGGTTTCCTCCCTCAGCCTCTTCGATATTCGCGACACCACGGACGACCAGTTTGCCCTGCCCGGTGGAGTATATGTTCCGGGCGCCTTCTGTGCCCATCAGGAGACCTCCGGTCGGGAAATCGGGGGCCGGCATGACCTGCATCAGGTCTTCGACGGTGACCTGCGGGTTGTCAAGATACCGGGTCACCGCGGCGCAGACCTCGCGGAGGTTATGGGGCGGCATCTTTGTGGCCATACCGACCGCGATACCGTCCGTCCCGTTGACGAGCAGGTTCGGGATCTTTGCCGGGAGAACCGTGGGTTCCTTCAGCGACTCGTCATAGTTAGGGATGAACTTCACGGTCTCCTTGTCGAGATCCTCAAGAAGCGCTTCGGCATACGGGAAGAGCCTGACCTCGGTGTACCTGCTCGCAGCCGCAGCGTCGCCGTCCACGGAACCGAAGTTGCCCTGCCCCTGCACGAGCATGTGCCGGTACGAGAATGGCTGGGCCATCTTGACGATCGTATCGTAGATGGAGGCATCCCCGTGGGGGTGGTACTTACCCATCACTTCACCAACCACCCTCGCGCTCTTCTTGGTGGGCTTGTCGCTGGTGTTGCCCATCTCCCACATCGCAAAGAGCGACTTGCGGTGAACCGGCTTGAGGCCGTCCCGGACGTCCGGGATTGCCCGGCCGATGATGACACTCATCGCATAGTTGATGTACGAGGTCTTCATCTCGTGCTCGATACTGATCGGCTCGACCCGGTGTGTCAGGGGGCCACTTGCCGGGGGAGTCTTATCAGATGTCAAGGTTGGTCACCTCCTTTGCATGGCGCATGATGAAATTCTTCCGCATCTCCACATCTTTTCCCATCAGGGTCTTGAAGATCTCGTTTGCCTCCATTGCGTCCTCAATGTTGACCTGTTTGAAGACCCGGTGCTCCGGGCTCATTGTCGTATCCCAGAGCTGCTGGGCGTTCATCTCACCAAGACCCTTGTAGCGCTGGATGGAAACGCCTTTGTCACCCATGGCAGCCGAGACCGTCTGCATTTCGTCTTCTGTGTACACGTACTTCTCTTCCTTCCCCTTCGAGATGCGGAACAGGGGGGGCTGGGCGATGTAGATATATCCTGCCTCGATCAGTTTGAGCATGTAACGGTAGAAGAAGGTCAGGAGCAGCGTGCGGATGTGCGCACCGTCCACGTCGGCATCGGTCATGATCACGATGTGGTGGTACCGGGCCCGCTCTGCATCGAATTTCTCGCCGGCGCCGGTGCCGATTGCCGAGATGAGCGTCTGAATCTCGGCGTTCTTGAGGATCTGGTGTTCGCCGGCTTTCTCCACATTGAGGATCTTGCCCCGCAGCGGGAGAATCGCCTGGAACCGGCGGTCACGTCCCTGTTTTGCACTGCCCCCGGCTGAGTCCCCTTCCACGATATAGATCTCGCTCTTTGCCGGGTCGCGCTCCGAGCAATCGGCGAGTTTGCCGGGAAGCCCGCTGCTCTCAAGGGAACTTTTCCGGCGGGCGAGCTCGCGGGCGTTCCGCGCAGCTTCCCGGGCTTTTGCCGCTGACATCGCTTTTTCCACGATGATCTGGAGCACCTTGGGATTTTCGTCAAAGTATTCGGTGAGCGCCGCATACACAAGCGAGTCCACGATCCCTTTTACGTTGCTGTTGCCAAGGCGCATCTTGGTCTGGCCCTCGAACTGGGGGCTTGCCATTTTTACGGAGATAACCGACGTGAGCCCTTCCCGCGTATCCTCGCCACGGATGGTGAGCGCGGAGTTCTCCTTGATGATGCCGTTGCGCTTTGCCATCGCATTGATGGACTTGGTGATCGCGCTGCGGAACCCTTCGAGATGCGTCCCGCCCTCGCGGGTATTGACAGAATTCACGTACGAGTAGATCTTCTCGTCATAGCCCGTGGTGTACTGCATCGCAACCTCGATCTCGATCTTGTTTGCTTCGTCTTTCTTCGTGATATCGATCGGGTCCGGGTGGAGGCAGTCAGCACCCTCGTTTAAGTATTTAACGAATTCGGATAGCCCTCCCGCGTAGCAGTAGGTGGTCCGGTCACCGGAACGGTCATCGTTTATCCTGATAGTGACACCTGCGTTTAAAAACGCCAGCTCCCTGAGCCGGTGTGCAAGCGTATCGTAATCGAACCGTATCGTCTCGAAGATGGTGCTGTCGGGAAGGAACGTGATCCTCGTCCCGGTCATCCGGTACCCGAATTCGGCGAGGAACCGGCGCCGGTTCAGCCGTTCGATCTCATCGGATGTTGAAGGGATCTTCGTGACTTCCTGCTGACCGGGAATATTTTCCTTTGGGGCAGTACGCGTGAACGGGGCAGGGCTGCCGTACCAGTGCTGGTACCGTGAAAGGAGTTCTTCAAGCGTCTCCTCGCGCTGCGAGATTGGCGAGACCGGCTTCCCCTGTGCAAACCGCATGTCATAGATGTTGCCGTCGCGGAAGACACGCGCAGCAAGCGATGCCGAGAGCGCGTTGACTACCGACACGCCGACGCCATGCAGGCCCCCGGAAACCTGGTAGGTCGCCTTGTCGAACTTGCCACCGGCATGAAGGACGGTGAGCACTACTTCGAGGGCTGACTTCCCGTTCTTTTCCATCCGGTCGACAGGTATACCCCGCCCGTTGTCATCCACCGTGATCGAACCGTCGCTGTTGATCACGACCGAGATCAGGGTACAGAACCCTGCGAGCGCTTCATCAATGGAGTTGTCCACTACTTCATAGACAATATGGTGGAGCCCGCGGGTGTCGGTGCTCCCGATGTACATCGCGGGCCGCTCCCGCACCGGTGCAAGCCCCTCGAGTACAGTGATATGGGACGCATCGTACGTATCGTTCAAAGAAAACCTCCTTTAAGAAAATTCTGGCTTTGTTTCAAAAAAGCCGCGCAAATACCTGTGCGTTTCACAATAAATATAGGTTTTAATAGAATAAAACCTTGTTGCACCGACGTAAAATACAGTGTGAAATCAGGGATAATCCGGCATTTTTTCAAAAGCTGCGTTCTTTACGGCGCCGGATTTATTATCTGACCTGCCGGGTGCGGTAAAAATTCTGATTTTTTCGTTTTAATGATATGTCCCGATATCCGGGTCCCTGATGCCCAGTTCCCGATCTATCGCGAGGACAAGGCGGTTGAGGACTGCAATCACGTCGCGTGCGTCTTCCTTGTCCATCGTACCAGGCTGGTGCCAGACCACTTTTTTCCGCAGCAGTGTCACTATCTCCTCAATCTCGGTCCCCCTGAACCGGTCGGGCATGACAAGCCCATCAAGGTGATCCGCCACCCCGAACCATGCCTGCTCCGGCGGCATTGCGAAATGTTTTGCGATCAGCACGATGGTCGTGATAAAACCCCGCCCGAATTTGTTCTCCATGAGTGATGATATTAGCTGGATTTAAAAAAAAGCTTGGGTCAGATAAGACGGGTTGCGGTGATCCAGATCGAGACAGGGATTGACACGACAAGGAACAGGCTGATGGATAGAAAAACCCATTCGCTCCGTTTTAATGGCTTTTTTGTGATAAAAAGATGGCTGTCCCTCCCGTACCCCCGGCAGAGCATACTGGTGTATACCCGTTCGCCCTGTTCATAGGACCGGATAAACATTGTCCCGATCGTGTATCCCAGCTGCCGTAGCCGGTACCGGTAAGGAAGCGCCGGGTCGAATGGATCGAAACACCGGGTTTCCAGCGTGTGGTTGATCTTACGGAAAATGTACCCGAAAACAAAGAGGTAGCGGATCATCATGCCAAGCGCGAGAGCGATCTCTGCAGGAAGTCCGAGACGGCTTGCTCCCTGCAGGAGGTCCTGCAGTTTTGTTGTGGATGAGAGAAGGATGATAAAAGATATACAGACAAGAAATTTTACTGCGAGAATGGACGCGAACTCAATGGATTCGGTATAGATGTTGATACCCAGCGGCAAGGAGAAAAGGACATGGTAATCTGTATAATACTTGTTTTTGAAAAAAATCTGGAAAAAGATAATAATCCCCCAAATCGGGACAATCGCAAGCAGCCGTTTTGCATAAACGAACGGGGATAATTTTGACGCTGCCCATAAAAGTATAAAAAATAAAAAAAAGATGGCACCAACCGTATAGACCATCGGGGAATAAGGGACAGCCACAATAGCGATGATAACGGCAAACGCAAGTATGATCTTAACACGTGCATCAAGCCGGTGTATGAAGCTGTCGCGGTATGCCTGTTTTTCAATTAGGAAAAGCTCTTCGATCATATCTTTCCTTTGAATGCCTGTATCAGGACCTTTTCGGCATCATCGTAGGTATATGCCATGGTAACGGGAACGCCATTTTTCTTCAGCGACTGGATCAGCTTTGGCAGGACAGGGACATCAAGACGCATGGATTTGAGCATGTCCGGCTGGATGAAAATTTCCTCCACTGAACCTTCCGCGACAAACCGTCCCTTGTTCATGACGTAGATATAGTCTGCAACCTCGGCGACAAGAGCGACATCATGGGTTGAGAAGATGACCGTCATCCCGTATTTCCTTGAGAGAGAGTTGACAAAACCGATGAGGTCGTGGACGCCCTGAGGGTCAAGGCCGGCGGTCGGTTCATCGAGCACCAGCACTTCCGGTTCCATGGCGATGACTCCGGCAATGGCGACACGCTTTTTCTCCCCGCCGCTCAGGTGGTGGGGGACACGCCCGGCAAGGTCCTCTATCCCGACAATTTTTAAGGCTTCATGCACCCTGTGGTGGATCGTCTCTTCATCCAGGCCAAGGTTGGTCGGGCCAAAGGCGACATCCTGCTCGACCGTGGGGGAAAAGATCTGGTCGTCAGCATTCTGGAACACGATCCCGACGAACTTCCGCACCTCACGGATATTATGTTTTGTGATAGGTTCTCCCCTGATAAGGACCGAGCCTGAAGTAGGTTTAAAGATACCATTGAAGTGCTTGAAAAGCGTGCTCTTGCCGGCACCGTTTGAACCGATAACCGCAATCCTCGCATTCCGCGGGGCGATAAAATTGATCCCTTCCAGTGCCCGGACGCTATGGGGGTAAGAATAACAGAGATCCCGTGTTTCAATGAGGTGCATGTGTCAGGTACATTGGGTGAAAAAAATTATAGTCCTATTGGTTTACCTGCGCTTCTTTCTGTTTTTTCTTAAGAACAAGCAGTTTTGAGATGCCCAGCACAAGTGCAAAGGCAAGCAGTGTTCCGGCAACTATCGCAACGATGCCGCCCAATGGCCCAAGTCCTTCACCGAGTGAATAATCCGGCATGGGCGACTCGTATGAGAATTTCCCGGTCGTATCTTCGTGGATTTCAGCATCAGGAGGTGTATCGCCGGTAAGGCTTTTTTGCCCCTGCACGATGAGCGCAGTGCTCTCAAGGCCATCGGGATCTCCCGACGCAAGGAACACGGCAACCACGCCGATAAGCAGTGCAACAATAATACCAATTACGAGGAAGGTCTTGTTATCCATTACACGTTCACTCCTTGTGCATCTTTTGCTGCGATCTTAAAATCAACAATATCCGGGCGGGCTGCAACAATAAGGTGGATAGCAACGACAGTGACGAACCCTTCGATTACCCCGATCAGCGCATGGTATAACCCCATTGCAACCAATCCCTCCCTGAGCGGGAAGGTGCCGGCTAAATACATCTCAACAGCACAGGCAAGCGCCGGGATAAGGCAGGCAAGCCATGCTGCCACGAATGCAGCGATGCTCACATTTTTTGTCGCTGCCATCAGTCCCTTAAAAGTGTAGAAACCGACAAAGCCCCCGATCACTCCCATATTCAGGATATTCGCACCCATGGTCGTGATCCCGCCGTCTCCAAACAAGACCCCCTGCACGATAAGGACGAGTGTCAGGATAAAGACCGCGGCAAAGGGTGATCCAAGCACGATTGCTGCAAGTGCGCCTCCGACAAGATGCCCGCTCGTCCCCATGGAGACGGGAAGGTTGAAAGACTGGAGGGCAAAGATACCGGCTGCAAGAACTGCAATCAGCGGGATCTTTTCTTCGCTCATTTCATTCTTTGCCCACCGTAATGCAAGTGCAACAAAGACCAGGGCAACGATCCAGTATACAATGCCCTGCGGGATCGGTATAAATGCGTCAGGTATGTGCATGTAGTCACCATTGATTAGTAATACGATTGTATACTTTTGTAAGATTTGGTATTTAAAAAATGTTTGGATTTGTTATCAGGTCTGGTCTTTTATTATTGTTTGACATTAACCGGATTTTGGCAACAAGTATCGGATCGGCTATCGTTCCTTGAAATTGTACACGGTCCCGATCACCAGACAGGGACCGGATACCCTTTTGCTGTGAATGCTGAAAAAATTTCACGTTGTATCTGTTCAAGACGGTCTTCACTGTATCTCGTATTGATAATCATATGTTCGATAATCCTGTACTCTTCACCGTCTTTCAAATCGTTTATGCTCTGCATGCCGTAGGCCTGCTGAAGGAGACCAATCAGTTTTTTATTCACATCAACATGCCTTGAGAGTTTTGCATATTCACAGAACGTCTCCTGCGCAACCCCTGCCTTTTTGGCAATAGAAACATTCTCACTGATATTTTTTTTCCGGATCAGGACATGTTCGATCGCTGAATAAAGTTGAACTTTTTCAAATGGTTTCATGATATAATCCTCAATACAGACGTGGTATTGTTTCGCCTCTGCGGCAGTGAGCTGTTTCCCGGTGAGCATCAGGACAGGAATATCCTTTGTTTCAGGATTGGTTTTTATCTGTTCAAGGGTTTCCCAGCCATCCATGGGCTTCATCATGATGTCAAGGAGAATGACATCAGGAATATTTTTCTTTTGCCTGATTAGATCCAGGCATTCTTTCCCGCCGGGGGCAGACATACTTTGATATCCCTGCTTTTCGAGAAGCAGTCTGACCAGTTCAACGAGATCCGGCTCATCATCAACAATAAGGACTCTCTTTTTCCTTAAAATTTCTGACACGGTTTTTCTTCGCTTAAAAATGAATGCTGTTGTCGCTGCGATTACGATGAGAACGACAAAAATCGAAAAATAAAACGCGGGGATATTCGTGTCCGGTGCAGGTCTGCGGGATTGCAGATTGAGCTGGATGCAATCGGGATCTGCAGGATAATCTGCGCAGAATACTGAGGGTGAAACGGTGAGGTCGACGGAGATGATGGGGGTGTTACCCTGTGCATCATAGAGCCTTAACACCTGCATATCCGGCTTGTAGGGGATGGTTAAGACAATTTCATCGGAACCGGACAGTTCCAAATATTCTTTAAGGTTGGGAATGCCCCCTTCGGTGGTACCGATTGAGTCCCCTGTCGCAATTCCGGGCTCCATGACAAAAAATGATTTGATTTCTTTATCATTAACATCCGAGATAACTGCTCTGAGATTACCCGACATGATGTTGAGATTTGGGCCCTGTCCGTACCGGATATACTGCGACTCCTCATGATAGACTCCATTGTCGTAATCGAGCTGAATCACGAGTATTTTTTCATATCCGTGGAGAGGCTGTGTATGAACAGGCACTGCAAATGACAGCACTGCAAGGCATGCGACAACAAAAAGAATCGTGTTCCATCTCATGGCGATCCACTCCATGCATTGTCTAGTATATAGCTAATGCGCTGAGTAGATGCTGCGCCGAAGGTTCCGGAAAATACATTTTGCATAATATCGGGGTCAGGATCCCAGCGCCAGAACTGCTTTGAGCAGGTAATGGGAGATTTTTGTTCGATCTGCCTGCAGTTTGTAGAATTTCGCTTATCAGCCATCGCATCTTCCCTGCATTTGTCATATGACGACCAGACATTCGGGTGCGGGAAGTTCTCGAAATAATAGGTGGTGCCGCAGTAAGTATCAACGAGCCCGAATACTGCATGGCCGGTTTCATGGGTGAACAATAATTCTTTGTCGGCCGGTGTTTTCATGAGTCTTCTTCCCGGGCCTGATGCCTTATAACACCCGGCAGGCAGGCAGGCAGTATTGGAATACGTCCCGTAGTATGCAGGGTAGAGAATGACCGTGATATCCCCAAAAGTCACATCATTCCAGTAAGCATCCGGGACAGTTCCGGCACAACCTGAAAACGCATCGGCAAAAAATTTCGGATTGTAATAATAATAAAAATTAAACCTGTCCTGGTACTGTGCCGGGAGAGGAACCAAGGGGGATGTGATCCGATCAAGGTTCAGGAAGGTGCGGTTTATGATTTGCAGGACATCTTCTCTGAACCTGCTTTCATTTTTTGTATAGGTTGAGACAGGAACTTTTTTATTTTCCGTGCAGTTGAAGGTAGTCGATGAGGGAATAAAGATAATATTTATTCCTTTAGCATAATGGTCATCCCGGTTCAGGGAATACAGAAATCCTTTATTCATCATCACTTCAACCTTTTTTTCATCCGGGATGAGAAGTTTTATATATTCGTCCCTGTATCCCATCAGGGTAATCCTCATCGTGTGTGTCCCGTTCTTAATATCATGTAATTGCAGGGTTCCGCCAGCTTCCTGCGGGGAGGTTGTCCCTTTAAACGCCCCATCCAGATAGATCACAGCTCCTCCCAAAGGTTCTCCGGTCTTTATATCTTGTACAACAATGGCAAGGGAATTGTCACTGTGTGCCATAGCACCGGATCCGGGTGTTAAAAAAAATATTAAAATAACGATTGTTATGCAGGTTTTTCCTGAAAATAACGATTGTATCATACACACAAATCTCTATTAAGCATAACCCTTTACAAAGATGCCCAACACAACATGTATGGTCAGATTAATAAAAGATTGCAGGGCTGGTTGCTCTCTATTTCCCTTAATGAAGTCCCAATCTTTCCCATTCACTCGATGCTGCCTTAAAAGTTGGCATCACTCCAAACCTTCATGATTTGGCAGGTTCAACTGAAGTCTGTATGGCTGATGAGAACGGGCATGACCTCCCGGCACGGAAGGTCGAATATCTCAAGTATATCTACGAGCGCGGAGGATCAGCAAAGACTATAGATCTCGCCACCCACTTTTCGGTTGATGCTTCCACGATCTCAAAAACGATCAGTGACCTGACTGAACGTGGGTTTCTTACTCATGCCCCGTACCAGAGGATCGTGCTCTCCAGCCGGGGAAAACAGTATGCCGGATTTTTTGTAAAACGGCACCGGATCCTCAGCCTCATGCTGACGCATTACGGGTTTTCACAGGAAGCGGCATGCAAAGAGGCATCGCGATTCGAGAGCTATGTCACAAAGAACGCAGTTGACCGGATCTGCCGGACGATGGGGCACCCGCAGGAAGGCACCTGCGGTTCAATCACCCATGATACCGGGTGCATGGGGGAGGAAAACCGGACGAAAAAAAGAACCGGGAACACGTCCATTCCTGATGTTCCATGAGGTTTTTGTATGAGTTCCACGATGATCTCGCAGCATATTCCGGATCTTGACCTGATCACCGCGTATGCCGAACGCGGGGACTCGTTCTTTTCAAAGGTGAGCCCATGGACGAAGTTCGCTGCACTCGTATGTGTGATCCTGCTTGTAACGCTCACCCGTAACCTCGTTGTCTGTGCAGGACTCTACCTCATGGTCCTTCTGGTATACTGGAGTGCCGGGCTCCCGTTAAAAAAACTGTTCGCATGGTATCTCCTGCCGCTCGTGTTTGTACTTTCACTGGTGGGGATCATGGCATGGGGCGAACCAGGAACCGCACTCGTCTCTTTTTCGATTGCAGGGGTTGCCATTTCACTATCGGACAACGGCGCCATCCTTGTGATCACCCTCCTTCTCAAAGCCATGATATCGGTTACCTTCTCATTGTTCTTCTTAATGACAACGCGGTACCGGCACTTCTCAGGTATGATCTCCCGCCTTTTTCCCTCTCCCCTTGACCAGATCTTCTTACTTGCATACCGGTTTCTGTTCCTGACCCTTGCCATGGCCGGCACTATGATCAAGGCAGTACGGTCCCGGGGCGGCGGGATCATCCGTTCCGTGTGGGTGCAGGGAAGGCTGTTTGCCGAAATCTTTGCGCTCGTGTTCATCCGTTCCTTCGAAAGGGCGGAACGGGTTAACAAGGCAATGAATGCACGCGGATATCAGGGGTCGTACGTTGCAGGGACTGGAATCCCGCGACCCGGCTGGTGCGGTTACGGGGTCATTTGCGCGTTTGCGATCACGATTGCCATTGTCACGTGGATGGTTCCAGGCACAGGTGGGTAGTAACATGACGGTAATACGCAGGGATCCCCTTGCCCCCCACTGCCCGCCCGTTGACCGGGAACGGGAACTGATCCATGTGGACTGTGCCAGCCATACCTACCCTGACGGGAGTGTTGGGATCCACGACATGTGCTTCTCCGTGTTAAAAAACGAGATTGTCGCGCTCTGCGGTCCCAACGGATCGGGCAAGTCCACGTTGATCGAACACTTAAACGGGCTCCTCACCCCTTCGCAGGGAGATATCTGGGTCAATGGCAGGTCGATTGTCGGCGGAGAACGCAAAGATCTCTGGAAGGAGGTGGGCATCGTGTTCCAGCGGTCTGAAGACCAGCTCTTTGCCCCGACCGTCATCGATGATGTGATGTTCGGGCCCCTTAACATGGGCATGTCCGTTGCTGAAGCAAAAACGGCTGCGATGGGCGCGCTTGAAGCGGTGGGTGCTGCGGATCTCATCCACAAATTGCCCAACTATCTGAGCGGGGGACAGAAACGGCTGGTCTCGATCGCCGGTATCCTTGCCATGAAGCCCCGGATTATCGCACTCGACGAACCGACCTCGGATCTTGACCCTGTTCACTGTGAGATGATCGAGAGGCTCATCCTCGATTTCAAGAACCGGCATGGCATCAGTGTTGTGATCGCAACCCATGACCTCGACCTTGCCGCACGGATCGCTGACCGGGTGTGCCTGGTAAAAAACGGTTCGGTTTTTGCCGAAGGTGCTCCTGCGGAGATCTTCTATGACCCGGACCTTATCGCAGAGGCAGGTTTGAAAATTCCGGTGCTGGTCCGGGTATATCTCGAATACTGCGCCCGGCATGAAATCAGCCCACGCGGGCAGCCGGTCCGGCTGGACGAAGTCATTGCCAAGCTTCGTGAATGAAAGGGGGGAGACCTGCGCGATATAAAAAAATTGGAGTAAGCCCAACTTTTCAATAACCTTGATATTTTCCTGCGATAATGGTGAGTGATGAGAATACAACAACCCCCAAAGTTACAGCATCCGGTGAACGATCATGGCACATATACATCTTGAAGACGGGACACTGGCACTGTTCTGGGTCGCGGTCTGGTGGATCGCCGCAATCCTGATTATCGGGGGTTCGGTTCTCTGGCTGCGGTCAGTAAAAAAGATCGACGGCCGCCTTGTCACGCTCGCCGGGTTCTGCACCGCAGCGTTGTTCGTGGTCTTTTTATTCGAGATACCGGTTGCCGGCGGGGTCCACCTCAGCATGACCCCGCTGGTTGGCATCCTCACCGGCCCGGCCGTCGGCTGCCTCATTGTATTCATTATCAATATCCTCGCCGCCGCAATCGGGCATGGCGGCTGGAGCATGATCGGGGCAAACGTGCTTGTCAACGTGACCGAAGTGGTGGTGGCAGGAGCCCTCTATTACCTGTTTTCAAAAGCAGTAAAAAGCCCGTTTGTCTGTGCCGCCACTGCGACATTTTCCGGGCTTGTTTGCGGCAATGGGGTCATGGTTGCCATTATCCTCATCTCCGGGATCCAGGGGGTTACCCAGAGCGCGGATCAGGTCCTTGCCGGGCTCTCACTTCTCGTCGCAATTAACCTTGCTGTTGCCGTGATCGAGTCGGTGATCACCGGGTTCATGGTGGCATATCTGGTGCATATCCGGCCGGATCTGCTGAAAAGAAGGGATGCATAGGCACCCGCGTCCAGGCCCGTCAGGGAGCTACCGGATTTTTCCCGGTCATCCAACGAGCGAGCGGATACCGGATTTCAGCAGCGGTCCGGCCAAGGCAAGAATCGCGGGTTTTTTTAGCAGTTTTCTAACCAGAGTTCCGGGGCGGTCCATATCGCCGTACTGCACGATGGTGGCAACGACCTCCGGGTCATTGAGCGCCCTCAGGATCCGGTCAATATCTTCCGGAGACATCTCCTGACGCATGGCATAGAGCCGGAACCCCAGCTCGAGTTCACGCCCGATATCTGCCTTCCACCGCTGCTCGTAACCGGCGAGCACCGCATCATCAAACCTCCCCTGTTCGCAGGCATCCGCTGCCACTGCAGCCGCGTGCCGCGCAGAGCGGATACCGGTATATATCCCTCCGCCCGACGTTGGCTTCGGAAACCCGGCAGCATCACCCACAAATAACGTCCGGTGCCCGTATGTCCGTGGCATCAGGCCGAGCGGCAGCGTTCCGGTGACAATATGCGTGAAGGTTGTCCCGAACCGTTTCACAAATGCGGCAAACCGTTCCGGTGCCTGTGTTTTTGTGCAGAGACCGATACGGACCCTGCCCTTGCCTGCAGGGATCAGCCAGCCGAAAAAATCAGGCGATGCATCCGGATAGATCTCCACAACCGATGGATTGCATTCGTACGGCATATCCGCCTGTATCCCCGCAAGGTAGACCTTCTGGCGTTCCATTCCCAGAAGGCGGGCGATGGTGCTGCGGGGGCCGTCTGCTGCGACCAGAAGATTTCCTGAAAATTCCTCGTGGCCGTTGATCCCCCGGGTGAGGACGGTAGTCCCGTTCACGCCATACACGCCGGTCTTCAGCCGGAACTCAGCACCGCAGTCTGCTGCCCGCTCTGCCATTTCCCGGTCCAGCATACAACGGTCGACAACAACGGCTTTTGTTGTCTTTGCGTCAAAGAGCAGTTCGCTGCCATAACCGGACACGATACGTGCCCCGCTGACAGTATTGAGCACGGGGCGCTGCGATACCCCGCATTCGTCAAAGGCGGCATTCGAGAGCAGCCCGGCGCACTGCACCGGGTACCCCACCGTGCCGTGCTCCTCGATGCAGAGAGTATCAAGGCCGCTTTTTGCACAAATCCGCGCTGCGGCACTGCCCGCAGGGCCTGCACCAATAACAATCACATCATACATGAAACACGGAACCCGCAGGAATAATCCTGATAAAATGCCTTTGCCGGGGTTGTGGTGCGGGGCAGCATCCGCCTTGCATAAAGAAGGATGTACCGCACCTCACTCCTGACCGGAGGGAACCCGGATGGCATCCTGCATCTTTCCTTTGATGATCATCATGCCGATCACCAGTGAAAAGATGCCGAACACAAAGACAAACACGCCAAACGTCGTCATCAGGTAATCAGCCCGCAATGCCGGGACAAAATACAGGAGAGCTACAAGGAGAGCGATAAATGTGCCGGACATGCCCCCGAAAAGATAATAAAAGTACCGTCGCCCTGTGATGCAGTGTTCGAGATCAAATATACCGGTGATGAGCGCCCAGCCTGCGATGATGATGGCAAATGATAACGCGATCATCTCTGGAAATAACACGGACAACAGGCCAAGCGCAAGGATGCCCAGTGAGAGCCAGAACCACAGCGAGGAGTCTTTTGGGTGGGACGTGACCGCGAAAAGAAACGCGATGATGCCCGCTGCAATGATGAACAGCCCGAAGATTGTAAATAACGTCCCAAGGGTAAAACCCGGTATTGCCACCGCAATGATCCCGAATATTATTCCAATGATCCCTTTAAGGATAAACATCTGCCCGCGGTACATACGAACACATCGATCAATTGTTGGCAGGAATAACAATATAATGATCGGTAAGTTGCCTTTTATTGTATAGTGCTGGACACAACAATTATGACCAATCGGAATCTCAAAAGAGGTGGATATTGGTCTATTTTGGGATTGGATGCGTTAACACTGCTTCGAAGAACTCTGATGAGTTCTTCTCCAGTCTCACCACTTCGTGGTTCGACAATTCGAAGATTCTTTCTGAATATTCTCGTTTCTCACCACTTCGTGGTTTGATAATTCGAAGAACTCTGACGAATTCTTCTCATCTTCGTGGTACTGACAGACCACTCAGTCTTCGCCCCTGCCGCAGTGGCATTCCCCATTTACGATACACCTAAGTGCAAAACGCCTCGCCGGGTTTTACGCTATAAGGCATGTTTTGAGAGGTTTTTTAAAATCAAGTGAAAAATACCAGATTATCATTTTTGAGATAAACCGACCGGCCTGCCGCGCGATAAGGGAGTATAGACCGTTGCATCAGCAAGGGCTGATTTGAGAAGAACTCTGATGAGTTCTTCGAGGCGCCGCGCTGGGCGGGGCAATCACTGGATTATAGAAATCAATAGAGTAATTCACAAACCGGTTGAAATTTTTCTGCACTTTTTATTGCGAAATCTGGAAATAAAATTCTACTGGAATGATCGACGAGAACAAAGCATAGAATCAGGTGTATTAATGGTATATTACCCATCAATTATAACTGACCCATATGAACAAAACCGGAGCCATCATATGAACCCGCGACGCGTTGCACCCCTCTGCATCTGCCTGATCCTCCTTGCAGGGTTCGTGGCCGCAGCTGAGGTGGCAGCCTGCAATGAAAAACCCGCCGCCCTTGATGGAACCTGCTGCTGGAACCGGTTCAACCTGCAGGAAGAGAACCGGGTGCAGCTTGCCGCCCCCACGGTCGTGGATATCTCGGAGTCGAACGGGAATATTCTCGTGCGGGGCCCGACGCCCCTGATCATACGGAACGGGAAGGGAAACGATCCGAAAGCAAGCCCGTGCATGAACCATTCTGACTGGCGCTTTGCCTATGACGAGCTCAACGCGATGATCCAGAACCAGAAGACCTTTGCCCCGGTCTATTTTACTCCCGGGAAAAAAGCTGCACTTGCATCGGGACTCCAGAATTTCAATCTTGATGAGTATCACGTGATTGTCATAAGTCTTCTCGACCACGGTGATATCAATCCCGCTTACTTTGCAATAGAGCAGCGGGACTTCGGGGGCAGCTACAGCAGTTGTTCTGAACCGCTCACCGACGGCACCCTTCCCGGTGGGCAGAAGGGCAGCCTTGTATGGTCAACGGTAGGGTTCTGTGATGGCGGCAATGACGACCAGTGCCAGGAGATCCTCAACACCGACACCGGCGCCACCTGCAGTTATGCGCACCTCATCGATGAGATCGGCACGCTCATGGCCACAGGCGATCCTTCCGGGAAAAAACGCCTGATCTATTACCACTGCGTGCTGGGGACGGACCGGACCGGTGGAGTCACCATCGGGTATCTCCAGAAGACGATGCCCCCAATGAGCTTTGCGGATGCAGTTACCTATGCCACACACCTTGGAACGGAAAACAGCATGCCTCCCTGGCCGCCGAATTCGGCATCGCAGGCACTTGCAAACGCGTACTGCCTGAAGATCAACGGCACATGCGAAACTGTCGATGACACCCGCATCTATCTGCCGGGCAGGGACCGGCACACCCATATCCCCGACGTTCAGCCGGGCCCTGCGGTAACTCCTTCCGTTTTACCGGTCAACACCCCTGCACCCGCCCAGACCCCGGTTCCGGCCGGGCGGTACGACCCGACGAAGGCCGGTGAAGCGAATTTTTAAAATTTTCACACTCCTTTTCTCCGGGCATCGCCCGTATGGTATCCGGTTTGTGCTCTCATACGATATGGTGGCCTAATGCGCATGCCCCGTTCTATTCTGGGAGAAACACATCATCTGCAATAACAACGCGATCCCCCTCGCAGGTTTAACTGCGGACAGGCAACCAGCACCAGAACGGCGGGATGTAATGCGGGGAAGATGAAAAAAGGGCATAGTTCCCATGTTCGGGTGGACACAGGCGCCAGAGCGAAAAAAGGGGCTCTGTAGAAATCCCTGATCTCACCTCATTACCAGAGACCCATGATATACCGGTTTTCGACGGATATCGCAAGGGGGGATGTCTGCTATCCTTAAAGGATGGTGGACTCGTAAAAATGGTCGTCAGACCTTTTTTTTAGTGCCGCAGTGGCGGGGGCAATGTAACTCGAAGACATCCCAACAGATGTCTTCTCGTGCTCCTTTACAGTCGCATATCGAAGATGTCCATCAGGACATCTTCTCCAGTTTGCCCTTCCCTGCGGGGAATGGCAAACGCCCCCAAGAACGTTATGAAAAACGATGATTTCTACAGAGCGAAAAAAGATTTTTGTGAAAAACACATTTATCCCGAAACGTGCAGGTAATTCCTGTGGTACCATGCCGGATTTAAACGAACGTATCTGGAATAATTATGCAGTAATAATACTGGTCATCGCCCTTCTCTTTGCCGCAGGCGAAATTGTGTTAAAAAAGACAGGTGTGCCCGAAACGGTTCTTGTGTATATCGTATTATTCAGTGTCGGAATCCAGGGCATTTTGGCCGGCTTCATGCACTGGTACAGGCCTGCTGCCGATAAAATCGCCCGGAAGATCGGCTGGCAGCCCGGCAGCCCGTTCCAGAAGGAGGTTGCCGCTGCGGACGCTGCATTTGGCATCCTTGGAGTAATCTCATTTTTCCTGCGGGATAATTTTCTGGTCGCAACCGTCATTGGATCATCTTTTATGCTCTTTTTCATGGGTATAGGGCACATCCTTGACATAAGGAAAAACAAGAACATCTCGCCCTATAATGCCGGTGTTGTCGTGTATTTTGACATCCTGCTTCCGGTTGCCATGCTCGTCCTGCTGGCAGTATGGAAATCGGGCTCCTGATATTGAAGATTTTTTTATTCTCCCGGATCATTCAGCCGGCATATTAAAGGTCGGGAAAAACCGGCTGAAAAAATTTTTAATTGCAAAAATTCCCGGTACAAAAAATTTTAAAAGCAAAAAAATCCAGTCCCGAAAGTTTTCATCCAGAAATTTCATCCGCAAAAAATTGGGGTGCTTAAAAATTATAATAGTCCTTTAGCCCCGTCAATCAGTTCGATGGAAAACCGGTGGGGATAATCGCCCTTTTTTTTGCCCTGCGTTCCAAGGATATAAAATCCCAAGCCCGGTTTCCTGATGTGGCTGGTATATAGAAAATTCAGCAGTGCACTGATCGACCGGCAGGATGTTTGTGGCAGGTGATGAAATGTGGCAATATCCCGTGCTGTTACATCAGCATGCGTGATATTTTTCTTCAGAAGATAATCACAGATAAGAAAAGCAAGATGGTATCGTGTTTTGGAATCTGTCCGGATATGTCCCATTTTGGTACTCCCAATTTCTGTCAAAAAATTCCCGGTTAAATATACCGGTTTTTCCGCAGCCAGTCCGTCTGGGGCTTAAGATAACGGTAGATGATATCACATTTCGCGTCCTGAAAGCTCCAGGGGGTGACGATGATTGTATCGCCTTCCCGTATCCATGCCCGTTTCTTGATCTTGCCCTTGATCCGGCCCATTCGGGTAACCCCGTCGATACACCGGACGCGGATGTGATTTGCCCCGAGCATTGTTTCGGCAAGGGCGAACTGTTCGTTATTCCATTTTTTTGGTAACCGGACGCGGACGGTGGGAGTGCCGTCAGGACTTACTGCATTAAGGTCCGGTTCTTCGTTATTTTTTTTATGAAAACCACTCATTCAACCAACTGCGTGTGTGCTGCTATCAACGGCATCTGACATGTTGAAGGTATGTATGCCGGTTGCCGGGGATGCCAGGGCTGCGGGACTGGTTTGCGGGTAACGGGCGTTGGGCGAACGGGGTGGCACAGGCAGACGTATGAGCTCACGAGCCAATTCTAGCCCATCAGAGTAGAGCGAGGGAGTCACTTGAGCGTAACGGTGAAATTCAGGGTTCAAAGTGGGATCATTTCCCTTGACCTGGATAAAATTTCCGTATTCCAGATCACCCGCCAGCGCAATACCTGTGAACTCCTTGCCATCACTCCCGAAAACCCCCGCCCGCAGACGCCTTATTCCATAGCGAGGAGGGACCAGGAGTCGAAGCTACGGGAGATTTTAGACAGCCTGCAGCAGCTCAAAAAGGAGAAGAAGACGGGCATCATACTCGAGATAACCGATACGGAACTTCACCTTATAAAGGAACCATGACTTGTTTATATGGATCCGGTGGGTGTTCCACGTTGCAGGAATAGAATGAGTCAGTTTCAAATAACGGGTTCCTCAATAACGATAATATGAAAAATATCTATAACTGTAAAAAAACCGAAACTGGTGTGGCACTGGTCTGGCGGGAGGGTAAACGGGAAAACGAGGAAATCTTTTCGTTTTCAGAATTGGAAACCATGAGAATTCCTGTTCAGGATCTACTGGACCATCCCGAGTTATACAGGATTGACCTGCAGGAGCACAAAATATACGTAAGCCAGGTGGGTCGCAGCATCTGATGACGTGACAGGAATGATCGGGCGAAGCGGGATTTAAGGAAGAGAAGAGTTCATCAGAACCCCGAAGGTCGGCTTACGCCCCCCGTCTCCTTGGCGATGTTTTAATAAACATCTCCGGCTTTTACGCGACAGATCCGTTTTATTCTTTTTTCCGGATATTGTCCTTGCGTACCTGGTTCAGATCATCATCCGATATTTACACAAGCGTGCTGCCAGAGACGGCACACCGTCCGGTCTGGTAATCGCTCATCTGCTGATGCGTATATTCCCGTTTGCAGTTCGGGCAGAAATTCATAATATCCCCCTGTTATTTTTAAAAAATCAATCGGCCGCCGTTCCCTTCGGGGTTCTCTTTCTCTGGTTAGTACATAATTCTTTTGCGATGCTCACTATCGCACAATCGTTATCAAAAAACCATGCACATTCTTTCCCGCAACAGGAGATTTCGATCAGCAATCCCTCAGTATTAACGGCAGTCCCGAATTTCATCGGACAACTTTTCTGTGATGGCATAATAAAAAGTAGGCTGTACCGTAATGAACCTTTCCTGCAGGAAAAACGGGGATTTCTTACGATCATGCTATACGCAATAACCGCCTATATAAATACACATTAAACGGTTTTAACAACAGATCTGCCAACCTCAGGACCGTCGCGAAAGAGCGGCCCCCTCATATCATTGTGAAACCTTTTTTGGTACAGATGCCCTGATTACCAGGCCGGTTTTTTAGTGGTTGTGCCGGTTATGAAAAACCACGAGAAAAAATACAGCTATGACAAAAAATGCCTTAAGACCAGAGATTAAAGGAACGAGAGCCGGGTACGTGATCCGTTTCACCTGCCCGGATTGTGTTGCTGAAAATATCATTATAACAAGAACCCCAAAGGACCATTTCAAAGAGACCCGTGTCGCAACCTGTAAACAATGCAGGAAGTGTTTTACGATACGGACTCCTCTCTTAAACCGCAACCGGAGATACTTGCCCATATACCCGTGTGCCAGAAACACGACCGGACAATAAATCTTTGGCTATTCCTGAAACAAAACCTGCGAGCTGGTCATACAGGCCCGGGTTTGCCAGGACCCGCGATTCCCATACATATCCTAAAGCGCCTCCCGCGCTCATCGCCCGGATTCCGGTGATCCAAATTATGGCAGGGTATATCTGTTTTGCCATATACCCCAAAAGCAACGGTAAAGGAGGAACGATTGGTTTTTATCGCAGGCCGGGTTGTACACATTATATCATGTCCCGCCCAATATCCTTACAATAGTGAAATGTAAAAAAATAAAAGGGAGATGAGGTATGTTTGAAAAGGTGCTGCTGCCAACAGATTTTTCCGGGGATGCCCAAAAACTTCTTGCATGCCTGGGGGATATCCCGGGCTTAAAAGAGGTGATCCTTTTGCATGTCGTCGATGCAACGCATCCTCCAAAAGGAGGCCTTACTCACGACCAGCAGATTGAGAATGCCAGGATACTCATGGCAGAGAATAAGGCATTTCTTGAGAATCTCGGCCTGACCGTGCAGACAAAAATTGATGTTATTGTCAGCGTGATAACCCAGGGCGACGTCCCGCTTGCGATACTGGAAACTGCCCAAAATGAAAACGTCTCGCTGATTATGATGGGTGCACGGGGAAAAAACCCGATCCGGAGTATCCTGCTTGGCAGTGTTTCTGCAAGCGTTATACACCGGGCAACGACAAACGTCCTTCTTATGCGGTACCCCCCCGGCAAAGGTACCGGCGAAAAATCATGTGCGAGGATCTTTTCCAGGGTGCTTGTACCCACGGACTTTTCAAAACCTGCGGGGGATGCAGTCGCACTGTTACAGGAGCTGCCTGCTTCCGGCGAGGTTGTCCTGTTCCATGTGGTCGATAAAGGCGAATCAGAAAAGGAGATTGAGGGACACGTGAAAGCGGCACAAGAAAAACTGGAAAGACTCAGAGGGGAATTTGTGCGGGCGGGTTTCAATGCAATCTCACGCGTCCACGTGGGATACGCTCCCGACGAGATCATCGCCACGGCCGACATTGAGGATGTCTCCGTCATTGTCATGAGCCCGTACGGGGAAGGATGGGTACGGGATCTCAAGGCATTGTTCATGGGCAGCACCACCGGCGCGGTTGTGCGGAGGGCACAACGCCCCGTCCTCATTGTCAAAGACAAAAAAACGGCGTGAGGGGATGGCCATGATAACCCCTGTATGGGGTACATCCTCCGCTGTTTTATGAAAAATCGGCTCTGTAGAAAACCTTGTTTCTATTATCCATATTGCCCCAACTTGTTCCAGTGATATCGCATTTTGGGGGATGCGGCAGCGGCGGGGGCAATGTAACTCGAAGACATCCCAACAGATGTCTTCTCGTGCTCCTTTAGAGTCGCATATCGAAGATATCCTGATGGATATCTTCTCCAGTTTGCCCTTCCCTGCGTGAACGGCAGAAAGGTCGAAACCATTGATATGGTTTCTCCAATCAATCCTC
>LQYC01000165.1_pt1 | contig 20953 bp, 21 predicted proteins | sample 661771 | NCBI WGS metagenome assembly LQYC01 (sample SAMN03483023, study PRJNA281117) | bioreactor metagenome | isolation source: benzene-degrading methanogenic enrichment culture from a contaminated... | place: USA: oil refinery in Oklahoma | collected 2011-05
ATCCGCAATCTTTCTTCTTCGGCTTTTCGCGCTTTCGCTTTTTCCTCTTCTTCGCGCTTCGCTTTTTCTTCGGCCAGCTTTGCCGCTTCCTCGCGTTTCCTTTTTTCTTCTTCAAGTTTTTCTTCTCCGTTGAGTATCTGTTCTTCTTCAGTTTTTTGCGTTCCGGTTGTTTCTTCCTCGCGCTTCGCTTTTTCTTCGGCCAGCTTTGCCGCTTCCCGTTTTTGCCGTTCAAGCTGTATTTTTATATTTTTCAAATCTTCAATCTGGCGGAGTTTTTTTTCTTCGTCGTTTTTTCTATCTTCTTGTTCATCGTTTCCGTCATCATTGTTTTCTTTTTGTTGGGGAACCTGTTGGACGGCCAAAGTTGCTTTTGGCGGTGTCGGGGCGGTTGTTGTTTTTACCGTTTTCCATTGTTCCGCCGCCGTATTTTTTATGCCGGTTGAAATGCCAAAAGCTTCGTTCAGTTTTTGGTTCAAATCGGCGATTTCCGGCGATTCCATCGCGGGTTGTGCCGGGATGTTCCCGCCAGCCAGATCTCCGGCCATTGTTTTGATCGCGTTGTCTTTTAATTTCAGCATGTTTTAAATTGCGGCGGATAGATGTCTCACCGCCGCGTTTCGCGCTTGGGCGTTTTTATTTTCCTTGTCATTATTTTAGCATATGCAAATTTTGCGCGAAAGTGTTTTTGCGGCGCGACAAAAAAACGGAGAGTGATTTCCGTTTTTTTGTTCTTGACGCTAATTTCTTTTCGCGTCTTTTAACGACAGGTTGATTCGCCCATGGTCGTCGATTTCGACGACTTTCACCGATATCATATCGCCGATGTTCACCACATCTTCAACTTTATTGACGCGATGATCGGCCAGTTTTGAGATATGCACCATTCCTTCCTGGCCCGGCAATATTTCCACGAACGCGCCAAAGTTCATTATGCGTTTTACCACGCCTTGAAATATCTCCCCCACCTTGACTTCGCGGGTGATGTTCTGTATCCATTCCGTGGCTTTTTGCCCGGCCTCCGGCTTTTCCGCGGTAATGAAAACCGTTCCATCGTCTTCAATATCAATCTGAACGCCGGTTTCGGCGATAATTTCATTGATCATTTTACCGCCCGGTCCGATGACTTCGCGAATTTTTTCAGGGTTGATATGGATAATAATGATACGCGGAGCATAAGGCGACAATTCCGGCCGCGGCGCGCTTAATGTGCCTTCGATCACATCCAGTATTTGGTAGCGCGCTTTTTTGCCCTGCTCCAGAATATCAGCCATCATCTTTTCGGTGATGCCGTCGATTTTAACATCCATTTGGATGGCATTGATGCCAAGCCGGGTGCCGGCCACTTTGAAATCCATATCGCCGTGGTGGTCTTCGGGACCTTGTATGTCGGTGAGAACTTTATAATTGTTCGCGCCTTTTGAAACCAAACCCATTGAGATGCCGGTCGCGGGCGCTTTGATCGGCACGCCGGCGTCCATCAGCGCCAGAGTCGCGGCCGATAAAGCGGCCATGGAAGTTGATCCGTTGGAAGAAACGATTTCGGATGTTACGCGGATGGTATAGGGGAAATCTTCCACCGAAGGAATCAGCGGCAGAAGAGTTTTTTCGGCCAGCATGCCATGCCCGATTTCGCGCCGTCCCGGCGCGCGCAAGAACCTCACTTCTCCGCAGGAATAAGGCGGGAAATTATAATGATGCAAAAATCGCTTTTTGCCGGTGATTTCCATCCCGTCAAGCAGCTGCTGGTCTCCGGGCGCACCCAAGGTGGCGCTGGAAAGGGCCTTGGTTTCGCCTCTTTGGAAAAGAGCGGAACCGTGAGTCCGCGGGATGACCGCTACTCGCGCGGAAAGCGGCCGTAATTGATTAAAAGTCCGTCCATCGGGCCGCAAGCCCGTGGTTAAAATAACTTCGTGCAAAACATTGTCGATTTCTTTTTCAAAGAAGGATTTGGCGAACTTGAGTCTTTCCATGTCTTCCGGGTAGGTTTTGGCGATGTATTCCTCGAGTTTGGTTTTGGCCGCGTCCATTGATTCCTGGCGCGCGTCTTTTTGTTTTTGGTAGAGAGCGTCCTTTAGATCGTTTCCAAGTTGGCCGCGCAATTCGTCTTCATAATCGGCTCCGAATGCCGGTTCCTTGAGCGCCATTTTGGGTTTGCCGATACTTTTGGCGATTTCGTTCTGGAAATCAATCAGCTGTTTGATGTAAGGTTTGGCGAACCGAAAAGCTTCCAAAACCATTTCTTCTTGAGCTTGGTCAAAACCGCCTTCGATCATATTGGCGACAATATCATTGTCGCGGATGATTCCCGCGAATACTACATCGATCGCGCTTTTCGCTCTTTGTTCGTAGGTTGGGTTAATGATATATTCGCCGTCAAGATAACCTACGCGCACCGAGGCCGCCGGGCCGTTCCATGGGATGTTCGAGATTGTCAGTGAGCAGGAAATGCCGAACATGCTAAGAATGTCGGGTTCGTTTTCCGCGTCCCACGACAAAACCGTGGCAATGGTTTGGACTTCGTTTTTCAGGCGGTCGTCAAAAAGAGGCCTTATCGAGCGGTCAATTTGGCGCGCGTTGCAAATCGCTTCGTCGGAAGGCCGAGTCTCTCTTTTGATGAATCTTGGCCCTTTGATTTTTCCGGCGGCGTAATATTTTTCTTCATAATCGACCATCAGCGGAAAAAATCCCATATCAGGTTTTTCTTTTTTTGCCATAACCGCGGTGGTCAGCACCATGGTGTCGCCATAGCGCACTACCGCCGAACCGTTGGCTTGTCCGGCCAAATCATTGACCTCGACCGACAGTTCTTTGCCCCCCAGCGTCAGGGAAAACTTGTTTTTTTCAGCGTCCATTTTCTTAAATGCCAAAATTGTAAATTCAAATGTCAAGAAAAGCTCTAAGCTCAAAGTTCAAAAGGAACGCGGCATTCTTTTTGACATTTGAAATTTGGGCTTGATTTGACATTTGAAATTCGAACTTTGGGATTGATTATTTTTTAAGCAAAAATCGTTCCGGCTCTTTTTCCATATCAATAAACGCATCGGCGATTTCTTTTAATTTTGACGATGCCGACCGGCCGAAAGCGATTATTTCCACCCGCTTGCCTTGGTTTTCCAGATATTCAACCAATTGTTGAAAGTCGCCGTCCCCCGAAGCCAATACGATCGTGTCCACCGAAGGTGAAATACGGATGGCGTCAACCGTAATGCCCACATCCCAGTCCGCTTTTTTCAGCCCGTCATAATATTCCTGCAAATCGCGGATTCGGGTTTCGATGCCAAGTTTTATCAACGCGTCGAAAAATGGTTTTTCCTCGCCGGTTTTTGTGCGCACCACATAAGCAAACGCGCGGATCAGGCTTCGGCGTCCGACCGCGGTTTTTAAAATCTCGTTGAAATTGACGCGCGCCTGATAAAGGTTGCGCGCCGAATAATACAGATTTTGCACATCAATTAACACCGCGATGCGCTGGGCGTTTGGTTGCAATATCATGATAGTCGCGAGTCGCTGAAAATAGCAGACAACCCCCGCCAAGGCGGGGGAAGTTTTACTTTTTCAGACCTAATTGCTTCAGGGTTTGCGCGTATTGGGTAACATTGATGTCGCGCAAATAATTAAGAAACTTGCGGCGTTTGGATACCATTTTCAAGAGCCCTCTCTTGGAATGGATATCTTTGCCGTGTTTTTTCAAATGTTTCTGCAAGCGGTCGATTTCTTCGCTTAACAGCGCGATTTGTACGCGGGGAGACCCGGTGTCCTCTTCGTGTAATTTATACTTATCGATCAGTTTCGCTTTTTCTTCGGTGGTTAACATATTCTTTGTTTTATTTTCTGCGGAAAATATTTTATTTAAATTTTCAATTTGTTATGTGTGCCCCCAGCAGGATTCGAACCTGCAACGAACTGCTTAAGAGGCAGCTACTCTACCGTTGAGTCATGGGGGCGCAATCGTTATTCAATGGCATCAACCTTGCAATCAGGCGCCCAGTCAAGAGGGTTGTTCATTTGCACATATCCCATTGAATCCAATACCAGACCCACGACCGCGTAACTGGAAAACATAACAACCAGTCCGATGGCGACCGCCAGCATTATTCCTTTGGATTGTTTGGCCACATCGGTATTCCCTTGGTTGAGCATCATCCTGAACCCCGCCCAAGCGATTATCAATACGGCGACCAGCGGTATCAATCCTTTCAAAATTACATCGATTGCGGTATTGACCAAAGTGAAAAGATCGCAGATTCCGCACGATGGCTGATCCGGCCCGCCGCATTTCAACAATTTTTCATCTTCCGCGAAAGCGGTGAGCGGCAATATAAACATTCCCAAAAAAGCGATAAACCGCGCGTTTTTTTTCATTTGGAAAATTATAAATTTCCGATCCCCTCTTTTTGTGTGCCTCTGGAGGGAATCGAACCCCCGTCACCGGTTCCGAAGACCGGTACTTTGTCCGTTAAGCTACAGAGGCCAAACGGCATCGGTGCGGCGGATAACAGGATTATTATACCAAAGAATTGAAAAAAAGCAAATAACGGGATATAAGAAAGCGTAAAGCGCAAAACTGAAAACGAAAAGCGAAAAATCGCGAGAAATACTTTACGCTTTTCGTTTTTAGCTTTACGCTAAATCATATGCAAGATTTTTTCGATAAAATTCCAAAAGAGGTAAAATTCGCCATAGAAGAATTGCAGCGGGCGGGGTTTCAGGCTTATGTCGTGGGCGGTTGCGTGCGCGATCTGCTTTGCGGCAATATCCCTTCGGATTGGGATGTGGCAACCAGCGCGGCGCCGGAGCGGATTCAGGCGGTTTTTCCGGAAAATTTCAGCGACAATAAGTTTGGCACGGTGACCGCCAGGATTAAAAATCCGGGATTATTGGGCGAAACCTCTTTTTTCGAGATCGAAATAACCCCCTATCGCATTGAATCCAAGTACACCGATAAGCGCCATCCAGACAAGGTTGAATGGGCCGACAATATTAACGACGATCTGTCCCGCCGGGATTTTACGGTTAACGCGATCGCGTTGAGCTATATAAAGGAAAAGAAAACCGGCAAACTGAAAACCGAAACGATAGATTTGTTCGGGGGAAAAGAAGATATCGCGGCAAAAGTGATCCGCGCGGTTCGGGGCCCCGACGAACGCTTTCTTGAGGACGCGCTAAGGATGATGCGCGCGGTAAGGTTTTCCGTGTCCTTGGGGAAAGGGTGGCATATCGAGGCCAAAACCGAACAGGCAATCGTCGCCAACGCCAAATGGCTTAAAGAAGTTTCCCAGGAGCGGATTCGCGACGAATTCGTGAAAATAATAATGTCGGACTGGGCGGCTGACGGTATCGATACATTGAGAAAGCTTGGCTTGCTGGATTATATTATGCCGGAACTTTTGACATGTTACCGAGTGGGCCAGAATAAGCATCATATATATGACTGTTACACCCATTTGATAAAATCTCTCGAATTTACCGCTCAAAAAAATTTCAGCATGCATGTTCGGATGGCCGCGTTGTTGCATGACATCGGCAAACCCAAATCTAAATCCGGCGACGGTCCGGATTCGACTTTTTATAACCACGAAATAATTGGCGCCAAAACTGCGGCCCAAATCCTTTCTCGAATGAAATTTCCCAAAAAAGACGCGGAAAAAATTGTGCGGCTGGTTAGATATCATTTGTTTTATTACAATGTGGGCGAAGTCGGCGAAGCCTCGATTCGGCGGTTGGTGCGCAATGTTGGCCGGGAAAATTTGGAAGATTTATTGCGGGTGAGGATGGCGGACCGCATCGGTTCCGGATGTCCCAAAGCCGAGCCGTATAAATTGCGGCACTTGCGCTATCTTATGGAAAAAGCTTCGCTTGACCCTATTTCAGCCAAAATGATCAAGGCGAACGGTAAAGATATTATGGATATCCTTGGTATCCGGCCCGGACCGAAGGTCGGTCGGATACTTGATGTTTTGCTGGCGCAGATTTTAAACGATCCGGCGCTTAACGAAAGAAATTATCTTGAGGCCGAGATCAGGCGGCTTGGAAGTCTTGGCGAAGAGGAATTGTCAAAGATTTCCGAAGCCGCGGAAAAACAAAAAGACGCGGTGGAAATAAAACGCGATCGGATGACGAAGAAAAAGTATTGGGTGACATGACTTGGCCTTGGGCTCGGGAATTTTTCCGCGGAACACGGATATCCCGCCGCGGCGGGATTCCTTGTGTTCGCGCCATCGCGCTCGCAGGGTTCCGCGAAAAGATTCCCGAGCCCGGCGTTTTGATTTTTAAGAGCGGGGATTTACAAATAAGGAAATTAAGCTAGAATGAAATCGCGTTAATTTTTGAAGAAAATTTTTGCGCGACGGGGAGGAGTATGCCGGCAGTACGCACGATTCGGGTTCGTGCAGACAGGGTTCGATTCCCTGCTCCCCGACTTTGTTTCGCCGAAGTTTTAACGAAGGCGACCATTATCTTTCTAGCTTTAGCCGGTGGCGGGATGGAATATCGCCAAACAAAAAACCTCATCGAGGTTTTTTGTTTGGCGTGCCGGTTCTATTTACAAAATGTTTTGCGGCAGGACGGGTATGCCGTTTTCAATTGTCACAGGTAATTTTCTTGTTTCCTCTTCGTATATGTTTTTAATTTGGGGCGCGAAATAAACCGATAATACCGCGAGCGAGACCATAAGAATAAATCCGATAATTGCCATCGGCCCGAAGAAATTTTTTTCCGATGGCGATATCAAAATTGCCGAATCCGTTTTCGTTTTTTTTAAATTTTCAAAAATCAAATAGTAATAGATCGTCGCGACCGGAGAAATTAAAAATCCAAAAATAAAATTGACAATATTTTCTGTTTGAGGCCCCGCCGCTTTGTTCAGCGGTTGGATAATTGAATCGATAAACAACATTGAAACTATTCCCAATGCCACCAATAAAAAAATATTCCAAAAGTTGCCGCGGCCGTAGTCGCGGCTTTTTAATAACGCTTCCATTCCCTTTTTATCGTCGGCGATAACCGCATATCGGGAAAACAAAAACCAGATTGAGAAAATTATTCCCGGAATAATGAAGAAAACATATCCAAAAAAAAGAATTGCCGCGGAAAGAACGCCAACCCAGAGAGACGGCATCGCGTAAGGCTTGGCTCGCTTCAGAGCTTCTCGCAATCCGAATGTTTCCTGTCTGTCTTTTAAAACAATTATTGTTGCCGCGGATATCCATGAAAAAAAGTATAAAACAAAGAATGTCATTGCAATGATGGCAACGATGCTGACGATCAGCGTCGCAATCAAATTATTGGTTGTGGCCACGATCAGCGAGGCAATCATTCCTATAAGTATAATGATAGCAACCGCCGCCGTCATTAAAATATAACAGCAAAGAGCGATAATTAAGAGCGGTTTTAATTTTTGGCCATAGACCTTAAAAGTATCGTTCAGCAAAGCGAAGAATGATGGTAATTGCGGTTTTGTTTGCGCGGCCATATTTGTGTTTGGTTCCATTTTTTGAATTGATTATCTTTGATCATTATATATGCACTTCCCGGTTCTGCAAATGCCGTAACGATGCCGGGTTTTATTATTGTTCGGCAAGAGAACAGAGACCGGACAATGATTGCAAATTTTTTTGTATTGCTTAAGATATAATCAACGAAGAAATTTTTTATAATTAAAAATTATGGAACAACAAAATAACAATCAAACACCCAAGGATTATATCCTTTCTCTCTACGAAGTTTGCGAGATGCTTGGTAAAAGTTCCAGGACGATTAGCCGATATGTCCATCGGGACATTCTCCACCCGGTGGGTATAAAAAGCAGACAAGGGACGCTTGAATATCGTTTTAGCCGGGCCGAAGTGGAAGTTCTCAAGCAAAGGGAAGATGAAATACGGCAGTTTAATTATATGCCGCAATTGTCGAACATGAGGCAGAATATGGCATCGTTCGCATCGATTAATTACCAGCAACCCCGAACTATGCCGCAACCGTTTATGATGCCGGGAATTTCTTTTCAAAACGCGCCTGGCCAGACAATCCCCGGTCAACCCGTAGCGCCGGCGCAACCATTCCCCAAAGAAGCGGAAACGATTGCCGCGGCGCCGGAAGATAAGGCGCGGGAAAACACGACTGGCGAACCGACTCCGCCGACCGCGAATCACAGCGAACCCTTTCAAGACACGGCGCCAAATCAAGACCACAGCAACGAACAGATAATCATACTTTTAAAAGAAACGACCGAAATGTTGCGCGATCAGTTGCAGGTCAAGGACGGACAGATCAAAAATCTTGATGAAAAAATCGGCCAACTGATTGAAAGGAATCGCGAAACAAATATTTTATTAAAAGGATTGCAAGACAAAATGGTGCTTCTTGAGAAGCCGAAAAACGAGCGCAAGATTCAACCCAGAACGGAAATCCCGGCGGTATCAAGCGAAGAAGTTTCTCCATCATCTTCGCCCGCGCCGAAAGTTGTCGAACCGGTCGCCAATCCAATAAAATTAAAAGTTGCCTATCGGGAAGACGCGGCATACGCGCCGGAAAATAATCAATCAAACATCAATCCGCAAAATAAAAATAAGACCATTGCCAACGGGGCGGGGAATGGCGGACGGATTCCCGCGCAACGGAACGATGATCAATCCGCCAAAGGATTTTTCGGAAAAATCTTCAGGTAAGGCGTTTGAATATAAAAATCAAAAAAGAAGGAAATCGCCTCCTTCTTTTTTTGTTGCATCATCATCCAAGTTGCTTTAAGATTAGAATAACAGAGGCCGTTATTCCAATACCTTGGAATAACAAAAGACCTTATTCTTTTTATCCGCCGCAAGCTTGCCGCGGAGAATAAAAAGCATGAGGAATTATTGGCAAAACTCAAGCGCTTGATTTATTTCAACAAACTTTTTATGCCGATCAAATCTTATATATTGGATCCGTTGCCTCCGAAAATAAATTATGATTCGCTGATCCGCGTGATTGGCGAAGCGCACGGCGCGATCGGCGAATTGAACGGTTTGTTGCGAAAAAATATTTTGAGTCCGGAATTGCTGGTAACTCCGTTGCTGACGAAAGAGGCGGTTTTGAGCTCTCGCATTGAAGGCACGCAAGCGACGCTGGAAGATGTTTTTCAATATGAAGCCCAACCCGCCGGCGAGCTTGCCGGCGGCCAGAATCGAGAAATCACCGAAATTATCAATTATCGTCGGGCGATGAATTTTTCGATGGAGGAGTTGAAAACAAAATCGATTAACCAATCATTTATTAAAAAAATCCATTATCTGTTGCTTGATTTATCGCGCGGCGCGGAGAAAGACCGCGGCAAATTCCGGACCGGACAGGTGTACATTGGCATGCCCGGAGCGCGGATTGAGGAGGCCAGTTATGTGCCGCCCGCGCCGGCGGAATTGCCGGCCTTGCTGTCGAATTGGGAAAAGTATGTTAACTCAAATCAGGAAAAAGATTTGTTGGTGCAGATCGCGGCGGCGCATTATCAGCTGGAGTCAATCCATCCGTTCCGCGACGGAAACGGCCGCGTGGGCCGGTTGTTGATTCCGCTGTTTTTGTACCAGCGCGATTTGTTGTCGTCGCCGTTGTTGTATATCAGCGAATATTTTGAAAGAAACCGGCAGGACTATTACGGTTATCTGCGCGGAGTGACCGAAAGGGGCGACTGGGAATCATGGCTTAAATTTTTTTTGCTGGCGTTGATAACTCAATCGTTAAAGACGCAAAATTCAATCTCGAAAATTTTGGAATTAAACGATCGTTTGAAAAAAGAAATTACCGCCGCCAATTCGGTTTACGCGCTCAATCTGTTGGAATCACTTTTTGTCTCGCCGATAATCACATACGCGAAAATAAAAGATAAATTAAAAACTAAAAATCCCCAAACCATTTATAATCTTTTGGAAAAATTCATCCAGTTGGGGATATTAAAAGAGGAGCCGGGAAGAAAGAGGAACCGCGTTTTTGTATTCCAGGAATTGTTGGACATATTAAAATAAAAATTGTTTTTTTCCCGCGATTATGTCAGTATCTCCCAATAACGGCGATAATTAAAAATACATTGATGTCGGGATATTAACCCCGCCATCAACCAAAGGATGTTTCCTTCAAGATTACTTGCGCTTTGCTAAGGAATCCTCGTTCTTTTTGTTCCCCGCGGCGAGCCGACAGGGTATAAAAAGAATAAAAATATATGGAAAATATTAAAAAATTGGTTAACTTTTTGTTTGAGTTGTCCGGAGCGAAAACAATGCCGCGCTCCGGGTGGCAGAGGATTGGCGTCAGGTTGCCGGAGTCGCTGGCCGATCATAGCGCGTTAACGGGGCAGATTGCGTATATCTTGGCGGCAATGGAAGGCGCCGATGCTGACCGCGCGGCGGCGTTGGCGATTTTTCACGATACCGCCAAATTGCGTTTGGGCGATATAAATTGGGTGGCAAGGATTTATAATGGCTCTGCAAGCCAAGTTGAAAGGGCGCAAAAAGATCAGATAGGTGGCGTGTCTGTCGCGCCGCAAATGAAATCGATTTTCGATGAACTGAAAGAATGCAAAACCAAGGAGGCGCAAATCGCTGGGGACGCGGATTTTTTGGATATGGCGATTCAAGCAAAATATTACGCCGACAATGGCAATAAAAAAGCATTGTTGTGGATTGAAAGCGCCGCGGATATTTTTAAAACCGATTCGGCGAAAGAAATTTTCACGGCGGTGAAAGAAACCGGTATTGAAGATTGGTGGATGGAATTGGAGCCGATAAAAAATAAGTTTGAATCGCGGAGCAAAAAATAATATGAAAGACTAAGATCAGGGATTGAATAAAACTTTGCGCGCGGCGGAAAATTTTGAGAAAGCGGGGGAGTTGGAAACGCGGGGTTTTTAAAACGGGTAATCGATTTGACGCCCGAATGTTTGGAATACAATGATTCGCATATCGGCTTGGAGATGATTGATAATTTGGCATGATTCCGGCCAGTGTGGACTTTTTCGCGTTTTTTTGTTATGATTTTTGCGTTTGGCCCCATCGTCTAGTGGTCAGGACGTTGCCCTTTCAAGGCGAAAACGCGGGTTCGATTCCCGCTGGGGCCACTTGGTTTCTGGCGACAAGGCGGTTAAAAGCCGCCTTTTCGCATATAATACAGATATGGCAATCGATTATTTGAATCTTTCGCGCGCCGATGATTTTAAAAATCATTGGCATCGCGCCGCGTACCGTTTTTTGGAAATGCTTCCCGGGTTTGTTTCATGGGCAACTCTTATTTTGGGTTTTGTTTTGTCCGGGATTTGGCCGTTCGCGGTCGCGATTTTCATTATCTCTTTTGATTTTTACTGGCTTTGCCGGGTTTTATATTTGGCGGCCCATCAAATCGCCAGTTACGGGAAAATGAAAAAAAATATTGCCATTGATTGGAGATCAAAACTTGAACGCGACAATAAAGACGAATGGCAAGATATTTATCATTTAATTGCTCTGCCCTTTGCCAGCGAGGGGCCTGAAGTGGTGCGGGCGACGCTTGATTCGCTTGTCAACGCCGATTATCCCAAGAATAGAATTATTATTTTGCTGGCAATCGAAGATATTCAATCGGCGCGAGAATTGGCGGCCAGGATCGAGCCGGAATACCGTTCAAAATTTTTCGCGTTTTGGCTGGTGGTGCATCCCAAGGGAATCGGCGGCGAACTGCAGGGGAAAGGCGCCAATGTAAACTGGGCGTTCAAAGAAGTTAAAGAAAAATATTTGCCCGGGATGAATATCCCGCAAGAGAATATCGTCGTGTCGCTTTTCGACATTGACACCAAGCCGTATCCGCAGTATTTTTCCTGTTTGACATGGTATTATTTAAACGAATCCGACCGGCTTCACAAGAGCTACCAGCCGATACCCGTATATAACAACAACATTTGGGAGGCGCCGCTGGTGAGCCGCATAATTGCCACTTCGTCGACTTTTTGGGAAATGATGCAACAGGAGCGGCCCGAACAATTGGTAACCTTCTCAAGCCATTCTATGCCTTTAAAGGCGCTTTTGGAGGTGGGTTATCCTTATAATGTGGTTTCCGACGATTCGCGCATTTTCTGGCGCGCCTATTTCTATTACGGCGGCCGTTATAAGGCAATTCCCATGTATTATCCGGTTTCAATGGACGCGGTGCTTGGCAAGTCGACATTCCGCACCATGGTCAACCAATACAAACAGCAGCGGCGCTGGTCGTGGGGCGTGGAAAATTTGCCCTATGTTTTTTTCAATCTTTTTATGAATCCGGCCAGCGCCGGAATAAAACTGCGGGAAAAAGTTTTCCATATTATAACCATGATTGAAGGTTTCTGGTCGTGGGCGACCGGTTCGATTATGACATTCGGTTTGGGATGGCTTCCTCTGCTGATGGGCGGCAAAAATTTCAATGCCACTTTGCTTTCGTATAATTTGCCGATGATAACTTCGGTGATTATGACCTCGGCAATGGTGGGGATGGTGGTGTCGGCCATTATCAGTATGTTGTTGCTGCCGCCGCGGCCCAAACATTACGGCCGCTGGCGCCACATATCAATGTTGCTTCAATGGCTGTGTCTGCCGATCACGCTGATATTTTTCGGTTCGCTTCCGGCGCTGGAGTCCCAGACTCGCCTCATCATCAACAAGCCCCTCGGTTTTTGGATCACGGAAAAGGGGAGAAAGAATGGCAAATAGAGATTGACTTCAATGTTAACCCGATAATTATTAATCTTGACTTTAATAATAATAAGGTTAAAATTAAAGTATATTGATATTTTAACTCAAAACCATGTTGATTAAGCGGGAGATTTTTCAAGAATTAAAAGAGCATTTAACTCAAAAAGAAATTACTTTGTTGGTCGGCCCGCGGCAAGTGGGCAAAACTACATTGATGCGTGAGTTGGCCGGGCACCTTGAAAGTATCGGTAAAAAATATCTTTTTTTAAATTTGGACAATGAGGCGGATGAAAAATATTTCACGAGCCAGGCGGAATTGATTGAAAAAATCAGGATTCATCTTGCGCCCGGGGGGTTTGTTTTTATCGATGAGATCCAGCGGAAAAAGGATGCCGGGATTTTTTTGAAGGGAATTTATGATTTGGATTTGCCGTATAAATTCATTGTTTCCGGATCCGGAAGTTTGGAACTGAAAGAAAAAATTCACGAATCGCTGGCCGGACGAAAAAGAATTTTCGAAATTAATCCGGTTAATTTTAAGGAATTCGCGAATTTCAAAACAGATTACCGCTATGAAGACAAGATTGGAAGTTATTTTGAAATAGAAAAGGACAGAACAAAAATTTTTTTGAAAGAATATCTCAATTTCGGCGGTTATCCGCGCGTTATTTTGGCGAACCATGTTTTGGAGAAAAACAAAATAATGGGGGAGATTTTTCGCAGTTGCGTTGAAAAAGATCTGCTTTCACTTTTGGAAATCGACCGGCCGGAAGCGTTTTCGTTGATGGTTAAAATCATTGCCAGCCAATCCGGGCAAATTTTGAATTATTCAAAATTGGGCCAGCAAATAGATTTGACTTTCGCGCCGTTGAAAAAATATTTGTGGTACGCGCAAAAAATTTTTTTGCTCAAAATCGTCCGGCCATACTTTACCAACAAGCAAAAAGAAATCACTCGGTCGTCGTCGGCATATTTCTATGATCTTGGTTTGCGCAATTTTTCCATAGAATTAATGGGGGCGTTATCCGATCCGCAAAGCTTTTCTTTTGTGTTTCAAAATTTTGTTTTAAACGCTCTTTTGGAAAAAAACAAAGATACCGCCGCTGTGATAAATTTTTGGCGCACCCTTTCCGGAGCCGAAGTGGATTTTGTGATCAATCGCGGCCGGGAAGTGCTGCCGGTTGAAGTCAAATACATCGATTTGAAATCGCCGGTTTTGGGAAAGTCGTTGCTGTCGTTTGTTGAAAAATACAAACCCAATGAAGCGTGGGTGGTCAATCTGTCGCTGGATACGGTGGTAAAAATAAAAACCACAACAGTAAAATTTATTCCGTATTGGAAAATTTAAAATAATTAAAAATTAAAACCATGGAAATTGAAACAAAAATTGAAAATCCGGCGGTTAAAAAAAGGTTGAATGACTTGGATTCGGATGATCCGAAAACAATCAGGGAAGCGGTAAATTATTTGGCGCGGCAAGACAAAAACAAGCAATTAAAAACCGCGTTGCGCGAAATTGTTGAAAATTTTCGGGTTTGCGAATCTTTGGCCGCGATTTGGGCGATTGCGGTTTTGGGGATTATGCGCGACAAAGATGCGGTTCCGTACTTGCTTGATGTTTTTGACAGCGATGAGGATTTTACACAAGAGGCGGCTGAGGATACGCTGGTGCTGATTGAAAGAGCGCATCCGGGATCGGTTGTCCCTCTTGCGATTGAGTTTATCGAGCGCAGGATTGACAATGATCCGTGGCGCGCGAAAATTTTTGCCGTTGGCGTGCTGGGCGAATTTATAGACCAAATTCCGGTTAAAAATTTTTTGATAAAATTGTTTGAAAAGGACAAAGATATCCAAGATTTTATTGGTAGTATTTTGGTTAATACCAAAGATAAAATAATTTTAGAACTTTTGAAGCGATCTTTGGTGTTTTTTGAACAAGTAAAAGACGATATTGCGATAAATGAAATGAAGTGGCATTATTATTATTTGGCCAATGGCATCAGCTATGCGGAAAAATATCCCGATAACAAATCATGGAAACGAAATTGGGAACAAAGATGGAATCATTTGTTGGAAAAAGTTGCCGAAGGGGATGATGAAGGAGGCGGCAATGAAGTAGATATTGAAAAGATGGAAGAGAGATTAAAAGAAATGGAGCGCAAATTTAAGGGAAGCGAATTGGATAAACAGTTTCAAAAAGAGCTGGCGGAGCGCGACGCGCAGGAGATTGAACCGTTTTGTTTGGCAAGATGGCTTGAAATCCGCCAACGATCGGATTTTGAAAATGAGTTTCAACGAGTGCTGGATTTGGTTGGCGCAGGGGACATCTGGCAGGTGGAAGATATTCAAAAAGCAATGAACGAAAGCCGATCATCCGGCCCGATCATGAAAATGATTTCGGAAAAAATAAATTTTCCCGACGAAAAATCATTCACTGCGTTTTTTGAATATGCCAACCAGCTTTGGAACAACACCCCCCGTGAAGAATTGCAAGGCCTTACCCCCGCGGAAAAAATGGAAATTTACTATTTGTCGCAAGAATGATTTTTTACTATCGCTGGAATCTCAGACCCGCCTCATTCTCAACAAGCCCCTCGGTTTCTGGATCACGGAAAAGGGGAGGAAGAAGTAAAATTATATGAAATTTTACGAATATGTTTGCCGCGATTCGTTTGGCCGGATAATTTCCGATGGTCCGGCGCGCAAGACTTTCGCCCAGACCGATGTTTTGGGAAAAGCCAATTTGATGCGGCCCGAGATCAATCGCTTGGGCCATATGTTGGGCAACCCCGAAGTTTTGACCGCCGAGGATGTTTTGGAATTATTGTAAACGCAATCTGGTGTTTATAGTCTTTTTATCAAGACGCAAATCCGCAGGAGCAAGACTCCTGCGGATTTTTGTTTTGGATTTCGGATATTCGAACATTCGAGCTTCACTCCAGGTGGGCGCGGTCGCGGAAGTGCTGGATGCGGGCGCGGAGTGCGGGATGGCGCGAGAGGTCGGGGTCGTTTTGGAGAATGCCTTTGGCGGCGTTGCGGGATTTTTCCACCAGGAACACGTCGGCGAGGGAAGCCATGGCTAGATCGGGCGCGCCCCATTGCTGGGAGCCGAACACTTCTCCCGGGCCGCGGATTTCCAAGTCTTTTTCGGCCAGGTCGAAGCCGCTGTCGAATTTGAGCATCGCGTTCAGGCGCCGGGTGGGGTAATCGGAAAACAGCAGGCAATACGATTGGTGTTCGCCGCGACCCACACGGCCGCGGAACTGGTGCAATTGCGCCAGGCCGAATTTGTGGCTGCCTTCGATGGCCATGATCGTGGCGTTGGGAATGTCGATGCCGACTTCGATCACCGAGGTGGAAACCAGAATGTCTATTTTCCCGTCTTTTAATTTTACCATCACTTCTTCTTTTTCCGCGGCTTTCATTTTGCCGTGCATCATGCCGACTTTCAATTCCGGAAAAATTTCTTTTGACAGTTTTTCATATTCTTCTTTGACGGCCTTGACCGCGTCCGCGCCGGAGTAATCGGCTTTCGGGTCGAATAAAATTCCGTCCCGCTTTTGTTCGGGCTTGTCCTCGTCGGGGTCGATGCGCGGGCAGATAACGAACGCCTGGCGGCCGGATTGGATTTCTTTGCGGATCATCTCGTAAGCTTTGGCGCGACCATCGGGAAGGACAATCTTTGTTCCAACTTTAAGCCTGCCCGCGGGCATTTCATTGATCAGTGCCAGGTCAAGGTCGCCATAGACTGTGAGCGCCAGGGTGCGGGGGATGGGCGTGGCGGTCATTGAAAGCAAATGCGGCACCAAGGATTTTTTTGAATTTGTTTTGTTGTTTTTTGCGAGCGCCGCGCGCTGGTCGATGCCGAAGCGATGCTGTTCGTCCAAAACCACCAAAGCTAGATTTTTAAATTCAACGCCTTTTTGAATCAAAGCGTTGGTACCGATCAAAATGGAAACTTCGCCGCTTTTCGCCTGTTCCAGCACCGCGGATTTTGACGCGGATCCGTATGAAGAAAGCCGGGAATTCTTGCTGCAAAGCAAGCCGATTTCAATGTTGAGCGGCGATAACATTTTGGAAAAGCTCGCGTAATGTTGTTGGGCGAGGATTTCCGTGGGCACCATAACCGCGATTTGCGCGCCGGCTTTAGCGGTTGCCAGGGCCGCGATCATCGCCACGACGGTTTTGCCCGAGCCGACATCGCCTTGCAGGAGGCGGTTCATCGGCCGCGGTTTTTCCAAATCTTTCAATATCCGAAAGGCGGTTTCGCGCTGGGCCTGGGTAAGGGTGAAGGGCAGAGATTGCACGAATTCTTTCACCAAGTCCGCGTCGAACGGGATTGCCAAAGCTTTTTCGCTGTTCAGCCGCACGCGTTCGCGCAAAACCGCCAACTGGATGAAAAACAATTCTTCGAACGCGAAACGCTTCCGCGCGGCGGCGGCGAATTCATCGGATTCCGGGAAATGGATTTGTTTTATCGCGTCGCGCCACGGCATGAAATCATAATCGCCGAGCAAATTTTCAGGCAGGGGATCGGGCATTTTTGAATAACCGGCCAGGAGCGGTTTGATAATATAGCGCAACCAGCGGCTGGAAACACCCGCGGTTTCCGGATAAACCGGCACCATCCGTCCGGTGTGGGTGTAATCTTCTTCGGTTTCAAAACCGTCGCGAACTTTTTCATACATCGGGTTGGAAAGGTATTTGGCGCCTTTTTTGTCAACCAGTTTTCCCGCCAGACAAACTATAGTGCCCTTTTTAAGGGTGCCGGCAAGGTATGGCTGGTTGAACCATAAAGCTTTTACCGAGCCGGTAGCGTCGGTCACCATGGCTTCAATGAGCGTCATGTGCCGCTTCCAAATGCGGATCATTTTTATTGTTTCGACGGTTCCCTGGACGCAGGCGGTTTTATCGACTTCCAAATCGGCGATATTCGTCCGCGCGGAAAAATCATGGTAGCGCGAGGGGAAGTGATAGAGCAAATCCCGCATCGTCAAAATTCCCATATTTTTCAATCGGGATTTATAGGCCGCCGAAATTCGCGTGAATTTTTCAATTGAAGCGTCGAAATCCATAGAGATAAAATTTTCAATTTACAATTTACAATAAATGTTCCAAATTTCAATGTTCCAAACAAATGTTTCAGTTAGGATTCTGTTTGATTCATTGGTGCATTGAAAATTCAATGAAAATTGTAAATTGATAATTGAAAATTATTGTTGCCTTTACTCTATCAAGATTATGCTATAATGAATATCATAAAAGGCAAATTTAAGCTAAATAATTAAATTGTATGGCACAAAACAATCAAGATATCAGTTCTTTGTCCAGTATCGCCGCGCTGATTATTGGCGCCATTGTTCTTGTCGGCCCGGCAATGAGCATTTTTGGGCCGCTGGGATTGCTGGCGATTTTTGTAGGCTTGGTTTTGTCGGTCCTTCTTATTGGTTTGCGCGTGGTTGACCAATATGAACGGGCGCTTGTTTTGACTCTTGGACAATATTCGGGAACGCGGTCGCCGGGATTGACATGGATATTGATCGGCATCCAGCGCATGGTCAAAGTTGATATGCGCATCACCACCACCGACATTCCGTCGCAGGAAGTGATCACCAAAGACAATGTGCCGGTGGGAATCAACGCCGTGGTTTATTTCCAGGTGGAGTCGGCCGAGAAAGCGATTTTGAATATCAAGGATTACACGCTGGCCGTGGCGCAATACGCGCAAGCCGCGTTGCGCGATGTGATTGGCGGTATTGAACTTGACCCGCTGCTTTCCGAGCGCGAGAAAATTTCCGAAGCGATCAAACAAATCGTTGACCAAGCCACCAACAGTTGGGGGATAAATGTCACCGACATCAAAATCCAGGATATTGAATTGCCCGCGGATATGAAGCGCGTTATGGCCAAGCAGGCCGAATCCGAACGCGAAAGAAGAGCCATCATCATCCGCGCCGAAGGCGAATTCCAGGCATCGGCGCGATTGGCCGAAGCCGCCAAAATGCTCACCGACACTCCCGGGGGCCTGTCGATGCGCACTTTGCAAACCATTGAAAAGATAAATCCCGATCCGTCCAAAACCGTGATCTTCGCCCTGCCGGTGGAAATTATGGAAGGCTTCAAAAAACTGACCGGCGCGAAATAAAAAACATCGAATTTTTAATCCCGGGATAACCCGGGTTTTTGTTTGAGTTGGAAGCTGATTTAAGTTATTATATTTGATAAATTATGAAAACTACTTTTTGCCGGACAGATACTTGCGATCAATTGAAATTGCCCGGGTTGCTTTTTGAGCCGGACGCCGGATCGAAAATCGGCATTTTGCATTTGCACGGCCGGGCCGGCGGGTTTTATGCCAATGCGTTTTTGGACGCGATGGCCGAAACTTATACCGCGGCCGGATTCGGGTTTTTAACGGTTAATTTGCGCGGCCATGACCAGATCGCGGATTTTCGGGTGGGCGATACCGACCAGATAAAAAGAATCGGGCAGGCATTTGATATTTTTGAAGAATGCGTTTTGGACATTGGCGCGTGGTTGGATTTTTTCCGGTCGCGCGGTTATGAAAAAATAATTTTGCAGGGAGGCTCGACACTAACTAAGTTTTATCGTTTTAGAACATTCAAATTAAGTCGGTTTCAATGAACGATGACGAAATTGTATCTTTTTCAGATACATTGAGGAAGAGTGAAGCGGAAAACGATTTAATTTCAATGTTCCCGCAGGGCAGGATTTATTTGATCTGTCTTCGTTGTTGCTTGTCGCTAATGTAGTGCTACGACTACATTACGCTCCTCGCGCCTAGAATCCAGATCAAATAAATCCTGCTAAAACGATAAAACTTAGTTAGTGTCGAGCTAAGCCAGGGCGGCGGCAAAGCAATTTATTTTTTAAATGAAAAAATACCCGCGGATGTTACCGCGCTGGTTTTGATGTCGCCGGCAGATGCCGCCGGGCTATTGAAAAAATTTGATCCGCAGAATTTTGAAAAAGATCTTGCGGAAGCGGAAGCTATGGTTGCGCAGGGGAGGGGCAACGAATTGTTGCCGCGGCCGATCCGCGGCACATATTACATTTCGGCAAAAAGTTTCGTCGATGAATTCGGCAAAGACACCAAGGCGGATATTTTCCCGGTTTTCGAAAACGGCAATTTTGAGAAGCTGGAGAGAATCAAAATGCCGATTCTGGCGTTCTATGGCTCCAAAGAAAATCTTTGTATTAACTCGCCAAAAGAAGACCTGGCAATCGTCGCCAGCCATTTGAAAAACCAAAATTCAAAAACCGCGATAATCGATGGCGCCGACCACACATATCACAAATGTGAAAATCAAGTCGCAGAATTAATTGAGGCTTGGTTAAAAGAAGTTTTGCAATATGGGAAACGAAAGAGATAATAAAATTATTTTGGATGATTTGGTTGAAGGGTTTATAAATTCTTTGGAAAAACCGGCGATCGCAAAAGTTTTGCGGGTTATCGATTTGCTTGAGAATTTCGGCCATGAATTAGGCATGCCGCACAGCAAAAAGATAACCGCCGCGATTTACGAATTGAGAATTCGGAGCCGGCAGGAAATAAGATTTTTTTATTGTTTTAAAAGGAAGAATATAATTTTGCTGCACGGTTTCGTCAAAAAATCCGATAAAATCCCCAAAAAGGAGATCAAAGTTGCTATTCAGAGGCATGAAAGATTGACTAATATATAACATATATGTTATATATAATTTATGAAAACATATACTGAATTTAAAAACAAACTATTAAAAGACGAAGAAATTGCCAAGCATTATGAAAAACTCGGGCCGGAATTTGCGTTGATCGAAATGGTAATTAAAAAAAGATTGAAAAGCGGGTTATCGCAACAAGATCTGGCGGAAAAAATTGGCACAAAGCAATCGGCAATTTCCCGTTTGGAATCGGGACGCTCGAACCCATCGTTATTGTTTTTGCAAAAAATCGCCAAAGCGTTGGATTCTCAACTCGAAGTTTTTTTAAAATGATAAATGGAAGAAATTATTTATCGAAAATCGAACAAGGATGATTTGCCGCAAATATTGGAGATGATGATTGCTTTTGATTTGAATGCGTCCAATATGGTTGCCGATGGTTTTTTGGTGGCGGCGCAGGGCCGGCGCGTTTTGGGATGTGCCAGAATAACCGAGATTGGCGATGGCAATATTGAATTATCGAGCGTCGCAGTGGTTGAAGGATTTAGGAAAAAAGGGATTGGCGGCAAGCTGATACAAATGCTTCTTGCCCAGGAAAAAAGACGGCCGATATATTTGATGTGCCGAAG
>LQYC01004298.1_pt1 | contig 20588 bp, 12 predicted proteins | sample 661771 | NCBI WGS metagenome assembly LQYC01 (sample SAMN03483023, study PRJNA281117) | bioreactor metagenome | isolation source: benzene-degrading methanogenic enrichment culture from a contaminated... | place: USA: oil refinery in Oklahoma | collected 2011-05
GAAGCCATTAAAAATACCAAAAAAATTTTAACCTGTTCGGAAAGGATTAAAGAAGCTATCCCGGATGAGACTTCCACCGTCCACCGGTTACTGGGAAGCATCGCTGGTTCACCTTTTTTTCGTTATAACGCTGAAAACCAGCTCCCCGTTGATGTGATGGTTATTGATGAAGTATCCATGGTATCCCTTTCTCTGATGGCTAAGGTCCATGATGCCGTACCCCTCGATGCATGGATGATCCTTTTGGGGGATAAGGACCAGTTGGCATCAGTCGAACCCGGTTCAGTACTGGGAGATATCTGCGATACGGGTAAAGTGCATAGTTTTTCCCAACCTCATCGTGACACACTCAAGAAAGTTAACATAGTTATCCCCTCCCACAGTGATGCGGGGCCGAGCATTCGGGATGCGATTGTTCAGTTGGAGAAAAGTTTTCGATTTGAAAAAGAAAGCGGCATCAAAGAGCTTAGTGAAGCGGTAAACGATGGCGACGGTAATCGTGCCTTTTCCCTTTTAAAAAACGGACACTATCCGGCAATCACCTGGAAAACCTTACCCGCGCCAAAAGATCTGCCTTTGCATTTAAAAGACAAAATTCTCAAGGGATGGGAAGAGTATTTAAAAACCCGGGACCCGAAAAACGCTCTTGCCTTGTTTGATCAGCACCGGATACTCTGTGCTTTGAGAGAAGGTCCTTATGGCGTAAGGTATTTAAATTTTTTAATTGAGCAGCTCCTGAGAAGAGAAAAAATTATTGCCTTTAATCAAAAATGGTACTCCGGCCTTCCCCTCATGATAACCAGCAACGACTATAGTTTGAGGCTTTTTAATGGTGACGTGGGAATCGTCCTGCCGGATGAAGAGAATGCTGATGAACTTCGCGCATTTTTCCCCACCTCGGATGGGAATATCAGAAAATTCTCCCTCTTCCGGCTACCGGAACACGAAACTGTTTATGCTTTGACAATCCACAAAAGTCAGGGTTCGGAGTTTGATGAAATACATGTAATTTTGCCGGATACCCCCAGCCCTGTACTAACCCGGGAACTTATTTATACGGCAATTACCCGAGCAAAAAAAAGAGTTGAAATCTGGGGAAAACAAGAAGTATTCCAAACCGCTGTGGTCTCACGAATTGAAAGAACCTCAGGTCTTAGAGATATATTCTGGGAAAATACGGGGGCATAGGATCGTGAGGGATCAGGAATGTGAATAGTTTTTGTGGATAACGATGTTCTCAGTGCGTGCCAACGGGTTTTCCACCATTCCAAAACCTCTGTGTTTACGCAAGGCTAAAGGCAATCGTTTTTTTGCCGGGACGGTGGTAAAATCATTACGTTGGGAATTTTTTCTAAAAACATTTTTTCAAAAAAACTTGACAAACAAATATTGCTATCATATGGTTTTGAGAATAATTTTGATCATACCCGCCAGTTGCCTCATAAATAAATGTTATCGAAGGATATCTGTTTGAGACAATAAAAAAAGCTTGACAATTAAAATTATGATAGCTATATTGTAATTAAATTGTGAATACTGCCTTTGACCAAAATAAAAGCAGAAGTTTAAAGTCAAAACCGGTTTTCATATAACAATGGCAAGCGCCAGTTGACTCATAAATAGATGTTACCGAAGGAGAAGTGTTTGAGAGCCGATCTTTATTTATCACAAGTTAAATAACCTCTAATTTTAAGGTGTTAAGGCAGACACTTTTGATAAGTATAATGAAGCGGATTTATTATTTTATATTTTTTTTTTAAGATAGGAGGTTGCGTATGTTACTAAATTGGCTCCCACGAGATAATGAAGAAAAAAGTCACCAGATATTTGGGGATGAACATTTCGGTACCGAAGCCCCCTGCACCATGTATGAAAAAAAGCCCCTCATTAATCCAGAGAATGGCGAGAAAATAAAAGACCTTACCACCGCTTGGATTACCCTCAACAATCCGGCTCAGTACGGTTCTTATACCACCCAGATGATTAAAGGTGTTACCGCAGGAATGCATAAGGCTTCTATGGAACGTGATGTGGTGGCAATAATTTTTACCTCCTTAGGCGACCGGGCTTTCTGTACCGGCGGAAACGTAAAAGAATACGCCGAATACTATACCCTGAGACCTATGGAATACATGCAGTACATGGATCTTTTCTCCGGGATGATCGATGCGATTTTAAAAGCCCGCAAGCCGGTAATTTGCCGTTGCAACGGGATGAGGATTGCCGGCGGCCAAGAAATCGGACAGGCCTGCGACCTTACCGTAGCCGCGGATACCGCCACGTTTGGTCAGGCAGGGACACGACATGGTTCGACCCCGACCGGCGGTTCAACCAACTTTCTCCCTTGGAATCTATCCATGGAACAAGCTATGTGGCAAGCCTGCTCCAATGAGCAGTGGAGCGCGGCTAAGATGGAGAGGCTGGGTTTAATCAGCAAAGCGCTTCCCATCAAAAAGGATGGAAAGGGTGAGTGGGTTCGAGATCCCCGGGTCATTACTGATAAATTTACCGAAAATGGCGAGATTGTTTACGGAGAATTGAAAAAAGGGGCCGAATTTAAAAAGGCCCAGGAAGAAATGAAGAACCTTAAGACAGATTGGACCTTACTCGATGACTGTGTCAATCAAATGGTCTGGACATTAACGCATACTACCTATCTCTGCCTGATGACCACCATTGAAAGCATTAGGATGCGCAAGAAATTTTTCTGGGATCAGGAAAAACAGTACCAGCTCTACTGGCTCGCAGCAAACATGAATGCCGAAGCATACCTTGGTTTCAACGCGTTCAACACCCAGAAAATAACCGGCGAAAGAGAAATGGATTACTTTGAATATCGCCGTCAACTGGCAAACCTTACACCTTTTCCTGATTTAGTAGAAAAAGTTATCCATAGTCCCAAAAAATAAAAAAAGAAACCGGGGGAATGATTCATTCCCCCGGTTTCTTTTCACACATGCCGGATTTCACATCTCATTCGTAAAATTCCACAGAAAACCTTGATTAATCTTTTTCCTTGATTGTCGCCAACAACTTTTCCGAATCAACAAGCGGAAAAGCAACGCCCGGTTTTGCGAACAAAAAACCCTGGCCGTGGGTAACACCAAGTTTTTTTAAAGTCCTGCATTCTTCAATGCTTTGTATTCCCTCGGCAATGATAACCCCATTGATCGAATTGTTAATAGCAACCAATGACTTCACAATTTGCTGTTTAACTATATCTATCTGAACATCGCGAATGATGCCCATATCAATCTTAATATAGTTAGGTTTAATCTTGAGAATCGTTTCAAAACTTGAGTACCCGGCGCCTGCATCATCTAATGCGACCGAACACCCGAGGTTCAAATAATACGCCAGGCTTTTCTCAAAAATCTCCCAATTGGTTATCGCTTCCCTTTCATTAATTTCAAACACAATATTTTCCGGCGTTATATTTAAATCCTGAAGAAATTTTCTTAGGTATCCCCCTTTAAACTCAGGATCAGCTATACTGTTTGGCTGAGAATTTACAAAAATCCGATGCTTTTTATCCATTTTTATTGCATTTAAAAATGCAGATCTTCTGCAGAGACTATCAAGTTCAAAGCCCATGTCGAGTTCCCTGGCAATCTCAAAAAGCATGTAAGGACTTTCGAACACCGTCCCTTTCGGTCCCCTGGTTAACGCTTCGAATCCTATGGTTGATAATCTTTCCAACTCAACAATCGGCTGGTAAACGGTGAGGATTGCTTCCTTTAAAATAAGCTCTTTCACTTTCTCCTTGTTTCTCATTTTTGTCAGGAACTTCAGGAACTCAGCCACTTTCTTTGCATCTTCAATCAATGTATCTATCTGACGCTCTACATCGACCATGGAATTATAAAGAACCGTCGCAAATCCCACCTGGATAAGCGTCTTGCCAGTAACTGCGTCTGAAACCTCCTTTTTTATTGCATCGTTTAAATGCTTCCTTACTCGTATGGCCATCTCCTCCATGTCAGTAGAATAAAATTTTCGATCAGCTCGCTTCGGTGAAAGAAAAATAAAAAACTGGTCTTGGTTAGGATAATTAGACGTAATAATATCTTCGTGCCGGATCATTGTTCCCGCAAAGTTTTTTGTGGCATCAATAAACACATCTATTATATGCGCGTACATATGCCGGCCATAAAATTGCTCAATCCATCTTAATTCGCCGCAATCGATAAAAACTACACCCAAAATCTTTTCTGCGAGCAAAATAGGTTTTATCTGATCAAAAACAGTCTGATAGGGGGGAAACGGATTTTGTAGAACGACTTTAAAATCTATTGTCTTAGCTGGTGTTCTCATATTTGTTAGTCCGCTTAACTTGAGAGCAAACTTCAAACAACCAAAGTACTTTCTCTCCTTATCGGCGACAGCTGGAAGATTTGCTTCTTGCACGCTAATAGACGATAAGGATTGGCAGCATGTAACGAGTGCTGTTCGATATTAATTTCTTTATAATAACGCTGGACAAAAGTCAACCAAATCAATGTAGGGCAGAGAAAAAACAAATCAGCACTAAACCACCTTAAAATCCTTACAACACTCTTTCAATCCAATTCCTTAATTTATCTAAATTTCCTTTTTTTATTTCACCTTTTTTTACCAGCAAGATCGCAATTTTATAATTAAATTTATTTCTTATATTTCAATATAGTATCATTATTGTTTCATATTAGAAAAAAACACCCGTCCTGTTTTCAAAAAGCGCTTAAGTTTATTTTGCTTCACCTGGTGCCGCGCTCTCAGAAGCATTATTTTTCATTATGAGTAGTAAAGTACTGGCTCTCGGAGAATAAAAGGGAGCGTTTGAGAAGTTTTTTTTGCTAACGCGGGGTGGGTCGTTTCCAGATTTATGACCTGCCGAAGGTGGTCAGCAGTCCTTAAAATAAGCATCACCAGATCACCTTCCTCAATCGGGATGAGTTCTAAAAGATCATCCCAGGAATAGCCTTTTGCCCAGATAAATAAGGCGATCGCAGGCCAAAGCTGCAAAGGCGGTGACGAAAAGCCTTGACTGAGTGTCATTTCCCGGAGGTGCTCGAGCTTAAGGACCATGGCGATAAAAGCTTTTTCTAAAATCCGCGCTTCCGGAATTCTTCGGACATCAACCTCTATCTCCTTTGGTTTATCAGACACAAAGGGAGCAATCAGGCCGGCTAAAATTTCCGGGCTTACTTCCTCAAATGCTTGTTTGCGGATACACTCAGCGATGAGCAGAGGTTGGTCAATACGTAATTGCGAGGCCCAAGCCCCATCAGAAGTCAGATGGTTATCTGCAGTTACAAAACCCGTATCGCGCAAAAATGCGAGGTGACGTTCAAAATCAAGCCAGAGCCAGTGACGAGTCTTCTCAATTTTTCGGGAAAGTTTTTCCATCCGGGACATGAGTCCCATCACCCGATCCCTCCCCGGTGAATAACAGAGTGGGAAATGGACACAGTCATTGCACATTTTTCTTTTTTCCCGGTGAGTGATTAAGTCCGTTACTTTATTTTTATCCTTAAGGTCGCACTGACTTTGGGGAAGAAGTTTGCGAAGACGTTCCCAAAGACTTTCCCATTTTTCTTCTAATTTTTTTTGTGATTTTTTATTTTGAAACGTGGCAAATGATTGGTCCAATAATTCCCGTATATCTTCAGGGCGGTGGGAAAGAAGCAGGTTAAGAACCATAGAAAAATTGATTTGAATCTGACTTTCTATTGGCTCTGGCCGTGCTGAAAGAAGAGTATCAATCAAATAAGGGTCTTGAAATGTTCCCGGTATTACCAAAGCAAAACCGATATTATCTTTTCCTCTTCTACCGGCCCTTCCGGTCATTTGGTGAAGCTCGGTTGCCGTTAAGGGAGAAAAGTCAATCCCATTAAAGCGATCACTTTGGACAACAGCGACCGTGCGGGCAGGAAAGTTTACCCCTGCCGCCACCGTGGAAGTTGAAAAAATAGCATTTAAGAGGCCCGCGTTCATCATTTTTTCGATGAGAATTTTCCACTGGGGAAGCTGCCCCGCATGGTGGGAGACCACGCGAGAACGGATTAAATCGGGTAATTGCCGATGACTGCGTAAAAAGGGGAACTCCGAGAGCAATGTTTCCAATGCCTCGTGAAATCTTTTTTCTTCCTGAAAACTGTTTTTGGGCGCTGGGATACAGGTCACAAGCGTCTGATCACAATCCGATCGAGATTTAAGAAAAAAGATTGCCGGAAGCAGGTTGTGAATTCTCAGGTGATTTATTATGTCACCATACTGCTGAGGACCTGGCGGCCTTCTTTTCCGCCGCGAACGGGAATCAGACTGCAAAAAACTTTTTATCTGCGGCAGTAAACCCCGACGATCTGAAAGTGGGGTTATCTCGCCGTTCGGAAAAAGGAAAAGAGGAAACAGCAGCACGGGCCTTCGTTCTGAATTGACCACCGTACAGGGAACACCGCGAATCTCAGCAAGCCAGTTCGCAATTTCATCCCCATTTTCCAGGGTCGCGGACAGAAGCAATAATTTAACCCGGTGGGGAAGATAAATCAGAACCTCCTCCCATACCACCCCCCGATCGGGATCGCTTAAATAGTGCGCTTCATCGAGTATTGCCAGGTCAACGTTGAGATCAGATAAAGAATACATTACATCATAGAGCTGGTTGCGGAGAATTTCTGTTGTTCCCACAACCACGGGCGCATCGGAGTTTTCTTTTCGGTCTCCGGTTAAGATTCCCACGTTGTCCTTGCCCAGCTCATGGATGAATTCTTCGTATTTAGAATTTGAGAGGGCCTTGAGCGGGGACCCATACCAGACCCGCTTTCCCTGTTTAAGATATTCTTTAATCGCTTCCAATGCGATCCAGGTTTTTCCCGACCCGGTTGGGGCGCTTACCAATACATCAAAAGATTGTAATTTTTCAAGTGCCTCTAATTGGAAATCATCAGGCCGAAATGGTGTTCCCGATGGTATTCCAATTTGAGCAAAAATTTTCTTTAAACTAGGGTGGAGTTTTAACGAAGTTAATCGTTCCCCTTTTTCCCTTTTTGAGGTAAAAAAGCGGTTTTTATAGTGTTTTCGTTCTTGGGATGGAGATTTTAACTTTGACAAAGTTTTACTTCAAGTTTTCGATAAACTTTATGGGCATGAGGTAGCGTAGTGAATCTAACACTTCTTTGCATAAATTCCGAGGTCGTCATTCCCGCGAAGGCGGGAATCCAGCCCAAAAACACTGGATTCCGGGTCAAGCCCGGAATGACAAATAAAGCAAAGACATTTCTGAATCACTACAGCAGGTTGAGAGGGTAGCGAAGAGAAGAAGACTAAGAACAATTAACTAATTGGTTTTAAATACGAAAAAACCATGCTATCTTATCTTTCAGCTCCGCCTCCCCAATGCTTTTTTCGAGCATGCTCTATGACCCTTTTATTAAATATATAGTATCACCAAATTTTTAAGATTTGAAATAAAAATTATGAAGTTGCGATCAAAAATCGGACAACGTCTCATGATCGGTATCAGGGGAACGTCTCTTGATGAAGAAACCCGCGCTCTTCTGAAAGAAATTACACCCGGAGGAGTAATTTTGTTTTCTCGAAATATTAAAAACCGAAATCAAGTAAAAAATCTGATCCGAGAAATCAAAAAAGAAGTTAACCCCCCTCCCCTTGTCGCCATTGATCACGAAGGAGGTCTGGTGATCCGATTCTTCCGCGAGGTCACGATAATGCCGGGGAATATGGCGTTGGGTGCAATTGGATCTTCTGAATTGGCATATCAACAGGGCGACTTAACCGCCAAGGAAATTAAATCCATTGGTTTTGATATCAACCTTGCGCCGGTGGTCGATGTGGCAACCAACCCGGATAACCCGGGCATAACGATCCGTTCTCTGGGCGGGGATCCTCACAAGGTAGCCGAATTAGCAGTAAGCTTGATTCAGGGAACCCAATCACGCGGTGTAGGCGCAGTAGTAAAGCACTTTCCCGGAAAGGGAGCGGCCAGCAAAGACGCCCATTTTGACCTGCCCAAAGTTGACCTTTCCTGGGACGAGTTACATGACATCCACCTCTTTCCTTTTCGTGAATGCATCAAAAACGGAGTTGCCGGGGTGATGTCCTCACACGTCATCTATTCTAACCTTCCTGGCGTTGATGAAGTCCCCGCAACGTTTTCCTCCGCACTCATAAAAGATTATTTGCGTGCAAAATTGGGTTTTCAAGGAGTAATTTTTTCTGATGATTTGGAGATGGGGGCGATAACGAAATTTTTTCCCTTTGAAGAAGCAGTGGTTAAAACCATCCAGGCCGGTCATGATATGGCATTAATTTGCAGCGATTACGAAAAACAACGTTCCGCCTTACAAAGTCTCATAACCGCTTGTGAACAGGATAAAAATATTTTGTCAGGTATGGAAGATTCGCTCGAAAGGATCCAACGATTAAGAGACTTTTGTCAGGTGCATCAGTATCAGGACGTTCAAAGCACTTCTCTTGCCTCTACTACCTTGGCAAAAAAAATTGCCGAACAATCGATCACGCTTATTCGCGGCCAAGCGCCCGTGCCGATCAAGCCTGGGGAAGTGGATACCATCTACGCGATCATTCCTGTTCTCGCCAAGCTTGAGTCAATTGAAGATGGTTTTGAAACCGGGGAAAACAATTTTATAGTAAAGACTCTCCAAGACAGATTCTCAGGAGCAATCAAAACTGACTTTGTTTCTTTAGATCCTACTCAAGAAGAGGTTGAAAAAGCCGGCAAGGAAGCGAAAAAAGCTGATCTGATTCTGGCTTTTATTTTTAATGCTAAATTTTTATCAGGCCAACGGCTTCTCCTCGAAAAGCTGAAAGCTTTTCCTCAGAAAACTATTTTCATCTTGATCCGAAACCCCTTTGATGTGCAGTACCTGGATAATGATCTAACCACGCTCATAACTTATGGTTACCGCAAAGTCCAGATTGAGGCGGCAATCAAGGTTCTCGCCGGAGATATTCCTGCTTTAGGAAAGTTGCCAGTTAAGATTTAAGGGGCACGGAAGCCAAGAGTCAGAATCATAGGGAAGATTTTTCCATTGAAAATATTAAAAATATTGGGTATGATCGTGAAAATTTTATGGGGACATTGAATGCCGAATGACAAACTAAGGAAAAAGGATTCAGCAAAACTCGTCTGGGATACCAAGCCGAGAAGAGCGCCGAATCCAAAAGATATAGAGTTTCAGACCGCCGAGCTGGTCATTCCCAATCCGAAAGTCGCCGGAGAGCTTCCCTTATCCTTCCGGGATGGACTTTTTGGTGATACGGATATTGACAAGCAGAAAATGAACCGCCTCATCTGGGGCGACAACCTCTTGGCCATGCAGGCCCTCCTCGCCCAAGGGTATGAAGGCAAGATTAACCTCATATATATTGACCCGCCGTTTGATTCCAAGGCCGACTATTCCCACAAAATGACCGTTAATCCCTCTCCTTCTGGAAAAGGCCAAATTAATCCCTCTCCCCCTGGGAGAGGGCTGGGTGAGGGCTTTGAATTTACCAAAGAACCTTCCGTCATCGAACGCCTTGCCTATAAAGACACCTGGGCCGGCGGGACTGATTCCTACCTCGACATGCTCTATCCAAGATTACAGTTAATGAAAAGACTTCTGGCAGAGGATGGGAGTATTTATATTCATCTGGATTGGCATGTGGGACACTATTTGAAGGTGTTAATGGATGAAATTTTTGGGGAAGACAATTTTAGAAATGAGATAGCTTGGTGCTATAGTAGGATGGCAGCAAAAAACCAAAGCAATTTCAACCATACCCACGATATTTTATTTTGGTACTCAAAAAATTCCGCAAAATATTTTTCAAATTTTAATGATGAAGATGTAAGAATGCCTTATGCAGAAGGAAGCAAGGCGAGGGAAGGATATAAGAAAACTTCCTTGGGAAGCGGAAAACCAGCGTCAGAAATATGCGAGCTAAACCCGTTAGGAAAATTCCCAGATGACTGGTGGTCAGATATTCCTTTTGTACGCTCTCCAAATGATGATACAGGATATGACACCCAAAAACCTGAGAAATTGCTAAGAAGAATAATTAAAGTATCTACACACGAAGGCGACCTCGTTGCCGACTTTTTTTGCGGGTCAGGGACAACCTTAGCGATTGCCGAAAAACTAAACCGCCGTTGGATCGGTTGTGAGCTTGGGAAGGTGGGAATTCAGGTTACCCGCGCCCGACTGGTGGAGCAGAGAGCAAAGCCATTTCTCGTTGAAAACATCGGCAATTACCAACGGGAGATGATTTATCTCACCGGCGGCCGTATCTGGGAAATGCAGCAGCTTATCCTGAAGCTTTATGGGGCAACGCCGCGAGACAAGGCCAGCGGCCTTGGTGTAAGAAAAGCGTCTGATAATGTGGAAGAGCTTGTTTACGTGGGTTATCCTGACCGACCGGTTACCGCTCGAAAGGCTGAGGAGCTTGCCTTGCAGGCGCAAAAGCTCGATGGTCGAGGATACAAACGCCTCATTATCCTTGGCTGGGATTATGAATACAATTACCACCAAGCCCTCGAATCCCGCATGAAAACCAAAAATGTAGGGGCGCATGGCCATGCGCCCAAGGTTGAAATTATAAGCCGCGACATCCCCCCAGACATTTACGATTACCTGAAGAAAGCCAAAACCGAAGAAGACATCGAGGCCCTTTCCGAAAAGGTCCAATTCTACGAGAGGCCGTATCTGAAGATGGATGCCCCAAAAATAAAGGATTGGAAGGACGGCAAGATTGAAATTTCTCTCGCCATTAAACGCTATGTTCTCATGGACATTCCTATCAGCCAGACCTCGAAGAAGGGACAGGGGGATTACACCGCCTTGATGAAGATTGCCAAGGACAATTTTGCCGTGCTTATTGACTACTGGGCAATTGACTGGAACTATGACGGCTTTACCTTCAAAAGCCAGTGGCAGGCCTTCCGCGGCAACGGCAAGAAGGCCAAGACTGTTGCCATTCAAGCAAAAGAAATTCTGGACCTGTCTGCCGAACAGGCAGGCAGAAAAAAACGAACCATTGCAGTAAGGGTGGTAGATATTTTCGGCAATGATGCCGGGGCGGTGATAGAACTATAATAATATTCAAATAAAGGAGGGGACTATGGTTGAAAGGGGATTTATTTTCGATTTAATGGATGAAATATCCAATGCTTCGAATATTCATCAGGCACTTATTAAAAAGTTTGAGGAAAAATTTCATACAAATTTAGTATGCTATATTGCCTTATTCGGACATCCAGCTGGGGCTATAACGAATCAGGATGGTGAAATTTTAGAAAACATATTAAGATCAATAGCCCTTGATAATAAAGAAGATAACCTGGATTTATTGCTGCATACTCCAGGAGGTTCTCCTGAGGCTGCAGCGGATATAATAAGGGTTTGTAGAAGCTACTCTAAAACATTTAGGGCTATCGTTCCAAATGCGGCAATGAGTGCCGGCACATTGATTGGGATGGGTTCTGATGAGGTTGTTATGAGCGACACTTCTAAACTGGGACCAATCGATCCCCAGATGATATTTGTTCAAAGCAAAGAGGTCGCCATCATGCGTCCTGCAAAATCGTTTATAGATGCCTATATTGACCTCATTAATAGCGCAAGATCATCCAAGCCTGCTACTCCATTTCTACATCTTTTAGATAGGCAAGACCCGTCTTGGATTATTGAATGCGTTAGAGCACGAAATGCTACAGAAAACCTTGCTAAGGAACAATTAAAAGCGAAGATGTTAAAAGATAAAACTGAAGAAGAAATTGCTAAAGTCGTTCAAAATTTCTTTGAAGTTGGCGATAAGAATACCCATGGCAGGTCTATTAGCCCAGATGAAGCCCAGGCATTTGGACTAACCATAAAAAAAGAAAATAAATATGGAGAGTTTTGGAATACTGTATGGGAACTGTATGTTAGGATTGAAAATTATGTTAGGAATCGAGGATTGGCAAAATATTTTGTCTCAAGAAATGGCGGCATTGACGTTCAGGTCAGGCAGCTTAATATTTAGCAAGAAGAAATAGTATATGTGAAAGAAGCTGGCACTACAAAATAAGGTTTTTTTTCTTTCAGCCCTTCTGTTTCTTTTTCGTATTCTTTAAGAGAAGGATCAGATGCTGAATATTCTTTTAATTCTTTCTCAAGGGCTTCAAAATTGATGAGCAGATCTTTTTCAGTTATTTTACTATCGGTCATAAAAACCTCATGCGGCAAATTGTTTGATGAAAACATTTTATTTCATGACACCTCGCTTGTCAAATCAAATTTAACTTTTTAGATAACTAATCGTTTTTATGAAAAAAAATAGAGGTAATCAATCATTTTCCCAGATGTATCTCGCCAATAACCTTGATGGCGAGGTTAAGGCCTGGGCGGATCAAGGCTGGCCTGGGGTTTCGCAGACCACGCTCGAGCTTTTTAATTACTGGTTTAAGCGGGACGATGAAATTACGGAAAAGTTCCATCCCGCTCAGCAACGTGCCATTGAAACCCTCGTTTATTGCCATGAAATTCTTCAGGCAAAAACCCTGCAGGAAGTTTTTGAACGGGTAGTTCCCGAAGCGCTTTATCAGCACCTACCCTTAAAACAAGAAGTAGAGACCATTCCTTTCCCTAAATACGCTTTGAAGATGGCCACCGGCTCAGGGAAAACCTGGGTACTGGCTGCCCTTCTCGTATGGCAATATTTTAACCGGCTTAATGATGAGCGCCCGGGGAATTATTCGTTTCGGTTTCTGGTGGTAACCCCAGGGCATGAAGTCTTAAACCGGCTCCTCGATTCATTTAAGGGAAAACGGGATTTAAAGACCGGCAATCGGAGGCCGGAAAGTTCAGATTATAACCGTTCCCTTTTTATGCCCGAAGGCGCACACTGGCGTGACCGCTTTCATCTTGATATCCTTGAACCTGATGATGTCAAAGCCAACACTACCCCACCGGATGCTCCTTTTGTTTTTATCACCAACTGGCAGCAGTTCAGACTTAAATCATCAGCCTCCAATTTATGGGATCAATACACCGGGGCGGATGTGGAAGAAATGCCGAGAGGGGAAATTATCGCCGACTTCTTATCCGAGTACCCTGACCTTATTATAATGAATGATGAAGCTCACCATGTCCATGGGAAGAAGTCTGCCACCGGAGAAGAGCTCGTTTGGCGACAGTTTATGAATGTCCTGTACGACCGGCTCAAAGAAAACTACCAAGAGAAGCTGGGGGTATTTTTACAAATTGATTTTTCTGCCACTCCTTTCTATGGAAGCGCGGAAAAGCGGGAATACTTTCCTCACATTATCTATGATTATGACCTGCTCAATGCTATGCAGGATATGCTGGTAAAACAGCTCTTTCTTGAGCAAAGACAGGCAATCGGAGGAGAATCTTTAGAGGATCTTGACTTCCGTGCGGAAAGAGAAGAGCCGGATGGAAGCCATAGAAGAGGCGAGATAAAAGCGCTTTCCGACGGCCAGAAATTGCTCCTCGACATTGGCCGAAAAAAACTTGAACAACTTACCGTGGAATTCAAAAATAAAGGAATACATAAAAAGCCGGTGATGATGGTGCTCTGTGAGGATACGAGAGTTGCCGATTTAACTGCTGAGCATTTTACCAGACTTCCCGATGAAAATGGGTTTTATTATGACCAAACTAAGGTCCTGGTTATCCACTCTGACCTTAAAGATAAAGAACTGGATGACGCCAGAAAGGCTCTTGATAAAATAGATTTAGACGATGACCCGCTGCGGGTGGTGATTTCAGTTTTAATGCTGAGAGAAGGGTTTGATAAAAACAATATTTGTGTAACCGTAGTGTTGAGGGCAACTGAAGCGGATTTATTGCTGGAGCAAATTGTGGGAAGAGGCCTGAGGCTCATGTTTCCAGGCTATGAATATCCTGAGCTGGTAGATTCAAAGCTCGATGCTTATCACGAAATCAGGCGAAAGAAAAATCCCTCCAGTTCCTTTGATTTTCTTTTTGTGGTGGAACATCCGCGGTTCATAGAATTTTACAACCAACTTAAAGACCAGGGATACGTGTTTGGCAGTGGTGATACAAGTACCGAGCCATCTACTGGCGACATTATCCCGGTTGACGCTATGACTGAAAGAATCTCTCTCTATGACATAGCCTGGCCCATTCAGATTTTTGATGAGGGGAAACTTCCCGAGCTATCCCAAATTGATATAAAAAGTCTTTCTCCTTATCGGGACGATTTTCATCAGCTTAAAAAATATCTCTCCAAACTCATTATTCAGGAAACCCATGTTCAGACCGGCACAAAGACAAAAGCCTGGAAGCTGGATAATGACTATTTTGACTACTCGCATTTTCTACGCCAGACATCAAGAGCGGTTACTACCAGAGGAAAAACCTCCATTCTGTCCGCCAAACAGGCAGAGATTGCCGAGATTATAGACTCCTATGTTTCCGAATATTGTTTTGGAGAGCAGAATGATTTCACCAATCCTGAAAATTATCAAGTTCTCAACTATCAGCCTGTCTTTGACTATATTGTGGAAACCATAAGCCGGGCAATCATCAAACTGATCGAGGGCTATAAATTTGAAGTTAAGAAAGGAGTTTGGGGCAAGTTGTCCTATGTTTCGAGAATTATGATTAGGGAGAGCAAATCCGTTGTTACCGAGAGAAGCATTTATCCCAAAAACGGCTATCAGCCAAAAGGGGGAGGTTTTGAACGAGACTTTATGGTGAAAGTGCTCAACACCTCAGCCAGTGTGCTTGCCTTTTCCAAGCTCGACCGAAGGCATAAACTTAAGATTACCTATCGAGATGAAACCGGTATCCTCAGGAATTATGAAGTAGACTTTATCGTAAAAGCCTCCGACAGAATTTTCCTGGTCGAGACTAAGGCGGATAAAGACCTGACAACTCCCAATGTTGCCGTTAAGGTAAGGGCGGCAATTGCCTGGTGCGAGCAGGCTTCTACTGTCTCACCGCCAATAGAAATTAATCAACCGCAAGCGTGGGAGTATTTGATCCTTTCAGAAACTTTATTCTATAAAAATCAAGGCTTAGGTTTTGATGCACTTATCCCTTTCTGTCAGGCACTAAGAGATAAAATTGTTTCGCAGGCGCAGCGCACCTTGTTTTTGATGTAAAGGAGAAGTTTATGCTGAAAAAAAGGATCCAAAAGCGGGAAGCACTTATTGGGGTGATCGGCATGGGATATGTGGGTATCCCGCTCACGTTGACCTTTTTAAAAGCAGGTTTCACCCTTCTCGGGTTTGATATTGATAAAAGCAAAGTAATCGCTCTCAACCAGGGAAGAAATTATATCAAACAGTATCCCCCGAAACTGTTTTCCCCGTATCTCAAAAAAAAGAAGTTTTCCGCAACCGCAGATTTTACACGGCTTGCAGAAGTTGATTGTATCATCATCTGTGTCCCTACCCCTTTGACAAAAATGAAAGACCCTGACTTAACTTATATCATTAACACCACTCAGGCGATTGCGAAAACACTCCATAAAGGTCAGCTTATTATTTTAGAAAGCACCACCTACCCGGGCACTACCGATGAAATCCTGCTCCCAAAATTAGAAGAAAAAGGGCTCAAGGTTGAAAAAGATTTTTTCCTAGCTTTTTCTCCTGAACGGGAAGATCCGGGAAACAAAAATTGGAAAACCGCGGATATCCCCAAGGTGGTAGGCGGGGTAGGTCCTAAATCTACCGACATCGCAAAAGAACTCTACCAGTCGGCAATTAAACAGGTGGTTCCCGTGTCCACAGCGCGTGTGGCCGAAATGGCAAAACTGCTCGAAAACATTTACCGGAGTGTAAACATCGCTCTGGCAAATGAAATGAAAATCATCGCTGACCGCATGGGGATTGACATCTGGGAGGTTATTGAAGCTGCTTCCACGAAACCGTTCGGTTTTACCCCCTTCTATCCCGGGCCGGGACTGGGTGGGCATTGTATTCCCATCGATCCCTTTTACCTTTCCTGGAAGGTGCGGGAATTTAACCTTACAACCCGGTTTATTGAACTGGCGGGCGAGATTAACACCAGGATGCCTGAGTATGTGGTGGAAAAAACTATGGACGCCTTAAACTTACACAATAAACCGCTCTCTGAATCAACGGTCCTCATTTTGGGCGTGGCTTATAAAAAGGACATTGATGACATGCGGGAATCGCCCGCCTTAGAAATTATCAAGTTATTCCAAGAAAAAGGAGCACGGGTTCTCTACAATGACCCCTTTTTTGATAAAATCCCTTTGGTCCGGAGAGGAAAGTTTAACCTGCAATCAGAAGAACTTACTGAAAAGCTTCTCCAAAAAACAGACTGTGTGGTGATTACCGCCGCTCATTCCTGCTATAACTATAAGTGGATTGTAAAACACGCGCCTCTGGTGATTGATACCCGGAACGCAACCCGCGATGTGCGTGAAGGACGGGGAAAAATTGTCAAGGCGTAAGCGCCCTGCCCTCTTTAAAGTCTTGACCGAATTTTTTTCCAGAGATCGTCTTTGCCTTCTCCCGTGACTGCGGAGAAAAACACTATGTGGTCATCTTCTACCTTGAGCATCTTTTTTACCAGGAACTTCTGTTGATTTCTCTGGCCAAAGGGAATTTTATCTATTTTCGTCAATACCACAAGTGCGGGGATTTTGTAGAATCGTAACCATTCCACCAAATCACTATCGTCCTGAGAAGGCTCACGCCGGCAGTCAAGAATAACCACCACAAGCTTTAAACTTTTCCTGCTCTTTAAATAAGCCTCAACCATTGGTTTCCACTGTTTCTTTATTTCCGCAGGAACCTTTGCGAAACCATACCCCGGAAAGTCAACAAAATATAATTTTTGGTTTATGGAAAAAAAGTTAAGGGATTGGGTCCGCCCCGGTGTGGAGCTGGTGCGGGCCAGGCCTTTTCGATTTACCAAGGTATTCATGAGCGAAGATTTTCCGACATTCGATTTCCCCGCGAATGCTACCTCAGGCACCGTATCCGGGGGATAATCATCACGCTTAAACGCACTCTTTACAAAATCCGCTGAGATTACCTTCATTCCGATTCCTTCCTTCTGGCTTCTGGCTACTGGGCGCAGTATTCTGCGCCCCTACGTCTTCGGGCACAGCACGCTGTGCCCCTACATCTGTCTTCTGACTCCTGGCTTCTGTCTTCTGTTTCCTGTTTTCTGAATCCTTAGCGACACATCTCCCGAAACGATTTTTTTTCTTTCCCCATCGGGAGTAAGAAGAATAAGAGCCCCATCCTCATCAATTGTTTCCGCGATTCCGGTTTCCTGGAGTCCGTCTGAAAAAATAGTTACTTTTTTTCCGAGAATAATGGAATAGGAGAGCCACTCATCCCTTAGGTGCGTAATTTCACCCGATAAAAATCGTTTATAAAGGCGATCCATCTCCTCTAATATCCGTTTAAGAATGGGAAGGCGCTTCTGAACCCTTCCTGTTTCTCGTTTAATCGAGGTAGCAAGATTGCATAACTCCGGATCAAGAGATGGATCAGCGTTTACATTAAGACCAATGCCTACCACGACCCATTTCACTCGTTTCTGGTCAAAAGAAACATCCGTTAACACCCCGCAAATTTTCCGGTGATTAACATAAACATCATTGGGCCACTTTATTCCCGTTTTAATTTTAAAAAGCGTGTTAAGACTCTTGCAAACTGCAAGCGAAGCAAACAAGGTCATCAGAAAAACTTTTGAAGGAGCAACGAAAGGATAAAACACTACACTAAATAAAAGATTCTTTTTGGGTGGAGATACCCATTGCCGTTTTAGTCTTCCCTGCCCTTTGGTCTGATAGTTAGTAATAACCAGAGCTCCATCGTGAACACCGTGGCCTGCAATCACTTTTGCTTGACTATTGGTGGAATCAATCGTGGGATAAAAAAATACCTCACGGCCAATAACGGATGTCTTTAACCCCATTTTAATGAACAAGGGAAAAAGCTTATCCGGCAGGGAAATCAGGCGCAAGCCTTGACCAGAGCAGGAGTCTATTTTACACCCCAGCGTGCGGAACTCTTTTATCCTTTTCGAAACCGAAGCCCGGGAAATTTTAAGCTTACGGCAGATCATCGGTCCGGAAAGAAATCCCGAAGAAGATGCCAGGAAGTTTAAAATTTTACTGCCGATTTTTTCTCTCATAATGTCGTGCAATGATATTATTTATATAAGTTTTTTTTACTACGTTGCATTCCGACCAATTTTCTTATATCATCTTTTAAAAAAATACCAAAATTGATGGACTCGTAAAAAGTCGGAGATGTCACCCTGAGCCTGTCGAAGGGTCAGCATGACAAAACCCGCGATTTTCGACTTTTTACGAACTCATCAAAATTAATTGGATTATCTTCTCCCACTTTTATTTTTATTGAAAATGAGCTTTAACCCAAAGCTGAAAGAGGCTAAAAATGAAAATGGAAAAACACCATAAATTTTCAATCTGGTATGTATTAATAGCGATTTGGGTTGTCCTGGTCGTGCATGATGTGATGGTCAATATGTTCGCGATCGAACACATACCGTACAGCGATTTTATAAAGGCACTGGAACAAGGAAAGGTGTCGGAAATAGCGATTACGTCCGACCGGATTCAAGGAAAAATTAAGACAAAACAAGAGGGAAAAGAAGTGGAAAAAATGTTTACCACGGTTCGCGTAGACCAAAACCTTTCCCAGCTTCTGGAAAAATATAACGTCACCTTTAAAGGGGTCACGGAAGATAACTTTTTAAAAAACCTTGCTTCCTGGGTAATACCCATCCTCATTTTTTTCGGCATCTGGTACTTTATGATGCGCCGGTTTACCGCTCAACAAGGAAGTTTCCTCTCATTAGGTAAGAAAGCCAAGGTCTATATGGAGGACGAGGTTAAAGTAACCTTCAATGATGTGGCCGGAGTGGATGAGGCAAAAGAGGAGCTGGTTGAAGTAATCGAGTTTCTTAAATTTCCGGGGAAATTTACCAAACTGGGAGGAAAACTTCCCAAAGGTGTACTGCTCGTCGGTCCTCCCGGCGCGGGAAAAACTCTCCTGGCACGTGCAGTAGCCGGGGAAAGCAAAGTCCCTTTTTTCAGTATGAGCGGTTCGGAATTCGTCGAACTCTTTGTGGGTATGGGCGCGGCTCGGGTGCGTGATCTCTTCTCACAAGCAAAGACGAAAGCGCCCTGTATCATCTTTATTGACGAACTTGACGCGCTCGGCAAAGCCCGGGGGCTTGGGTTTACCGGCGGTCATGATGAGAGGGAACAAACCTTAAATCAGCTTTTGGTAGAAATGGATGGTTTTGATCCTACCGTGGGCGTGATCCTCATGGCTGCCACGAACCGGCCTGAGATCCTTGATCCGGCGCTTTTAAGAGCAGGACGCTTTGACCGCCACATTTTGGTTGATCGTCCCGACAAAAAAGGACGAGAAGATATCCTCACGGTACATCTGAAAAATATCACCGTTGACTTTGATGTGGATATTGCAAGCATCGCCGCAATGACTCCCGGTTTTGTAGGCGCGGATTTAGCCAATCTGATTAATGAGGCGGCCCTCCTTGCTGTCCGTCATAACAAGGAAAAAGTAGGGATGCAAGAATTTCAGGAAGCGGTTGAGCGGATCATGGCTGGATTGGAGAAAAAAAATCGCCTCATTAATCCAAAGGAAAGAGAGATTGTTGCCTATCACGAGACTGGACATGCTCTCGTTGCCCTTGCTTTGCCTGAAACTGACCCGGTCAAAAAAATATCTATTGTCCCACGAGGAGTAGCCGCTTTAGGATACACCCTCCAGGTTCCAACCGAAGATCGATTTTTAATGACTAAAACCGAGCTTTTACACAAAATAGCCGTTTTGCTCGGAGGAACAGCAGCCGAAGAAATTCACTTTGAAGATATTTCAACCGGCGCCCATAACGACCTTGCCAAAGCTACTGACATTGCTCGAAGCATGGTCAAAGAATACGGGATGAGCAAAGAACTGGGCCAGGTTTATTTTAATCGTGAACATCAGCCAAAATATCTTGATGTCGGCCTTCCCACCGGAAAAGACTATAGTGAACAAACCGCTAAGACCATTGACGAAGAAGTTAAAAAAATAATTGATGCGCAGTTTGAGGTTGCCAAAGAAATTTTAACAAAACACAAAAAAATCATGGAGCAAGGCGCAACCCTGCTTTTAAAAGAAGAAAACATTGAAGGTGCTCGACTTAAAGAAATGCTTTTAGCTGACCAAAAATAAATTTTTCCTTGCAATTTGGGTAAATCCCATTATATTATACCGCAAGTGGAAAAAACTTAGTGTAATTTCCACTAGTTATTTGGAAATTTAAAACCGGGGGCGTAGTTCAGTTTGGTTAGAACGCCGGCCTGTCACGCCGGAGGTCGCGAGTTCGAGTCTCGTCGTCCCCGTTAAAATAATATCAAGGGTTTAAAATTTAATTTTAAACCCTTTTTTAATATGTAACAGCCCCCCACAGTTGAACAGTCCAAATATCACTCCTGTAGAGTAGAACCTCGGTGCAGTGGCTGTAGGAATCGGTAGTTTACCCGACGGTTTCCCGGCGGACTTCAATCCGTTTTCCATACCTTCCTTC
>LQYC01000107.1_pt1 | contig 20532 bp, 12 predicted proteins | sample 661771 | NCBI WGS metagenome assembly LQYC01 (sample SAMN03483023, study PRJNA281117) | bioreactor metagenome | isolation source: benzene-degrading methanogenic enrichment culture from a contaminated... | place: USA: oil refinery in Oklahoma | collected 2011-05
AAGTAGAAATTGAATATGCCTATTAGAGACAATACCCCGTTCGCACACATAGAATCTACAAAAGTAGAAATTGAATATGCCTATTAGAGAATAATTGTTAATAACGATTATTGCAATCTACAAAAGTAGAAATTGAATATGCCTATTAGAGTCAATCTCTGGCTAACTAAACCAGCGAATCTACAAAAGTAGAAATTGAATATGCCTATTAGAGTTATCAACCACCCCTCCAATAATAGAATCTACAAAAGTAGAAATTGAATATGCCTATTAGAGTATCGGGGCAATCGCGGCTTCGTATTATCTACAAAAGTAGAAATTGAATATGCCTATTAGAGTCAAAACAAAATGAACAAATTATCAGATATCTACAAAAGTAGAAATTGAATATGCCTATTAGAGTCGCTCCGGTAAGCACGGGATTAGTGTTATCTACAAAAGTAGAAATTGAATATGCCTATTAGAGTTGAACGACATCCCCCGCTTTTTGAGATCTACAAAAGTAGAAATTGAATATGCCTATTAGAGACAACATCTTATCGCTGTGCGCTCTTTATCTACAAAAGTAGAAATTGAATATGCCTATTAGAGACTCAAGGTCTTGTGCGCTCGCCGCTTGGATCTACAAAAGTAGAAATTGAATATGCCTATTAGAGTCAGAAGGCAGGAAAGCTCCGACAACATCTACAAAAGTAGAAATTGAATATGCCTATTAGAGACGCCACCATTGGCACAATTTTTTACATCTACAAAAGTAGAAATTGAATATGCCTATTAGAGTAAAAAATAATTACAAGATGGCTCTTGAATCTACAAAAGTAGAAATTGAATATGCCTATTAGAGAATCCACGCTAAAACAAAATCAATAAATCTACAAAAGTAGAAATTGAATATGCCTATTAGAGACGCTTTTGTTGAGTTACCCGATTTCATCTACAAAAGTAGAAATTGAATATGCCTATTAGAGCTCAAACGGAATCTGATTGTCGGCATATCTACAAAAGTAGAAATTGAATATGCCTATTAGAGCGAGGGACAGGCTTCAACCTGTTCATATCTACAAAAGTAGAAATTGAATATGCCTATTAGAGTTATGAATAAATCCGATGGCGTCGTATCTACAAAAGTAGAAATTGAATATGCCTATTAGAGTAGAAACTGCCGTTACCGTTGAGAAGATCTACAAAAGTAGAAATTGAATATGCCTATTAGAGGTTCCGCGGCAAAAAAGCGTTAACCATCTACAAAAGTAGAAATTGAATATGCCTATTAGAGTCCTCGCACTCCACGCAAATTTTTCATATCTACAAAAGTAGAAATTGAATATGCCTATTAGAGATGGGACAAAGAGTTGACACCGGAGGAATCTACAAAAGTAGAAATTGAATATGCCTATTAGAGTATGTTCCACATCATCGCGCTTTCCATCTACAAAAGTAGAAATTGAATATGCCTATTAGAGTCCCCACAAGTATTTCAATTCATAGATCTACAAAAGTAGAAATTGAATATGCCTATTAGAGTTGATCCATCATCGCTCAACCCTTTCATCTACAAAAGTAGAAATTGAATATGCCTATTAGAGAAAATAAAAAACAGATACTTGACTTTTATCTACAAAAGTAGAAATTGAATATGCCTATTAGAGGCGTGTTTATCTTCGTGCTGTGTAATATCTACAAAAGTAGAAATTGAATATGCCTATTAGAGTCCCGCGGCAGCAGAACCCTATTTCCCACATCTACAAAAGTAGAAATTGAATATGCCTATTAGAGATTTGGAAGCTAAATTATTGCGCGGAATCTACAAAAGTAGAAATTGAATATGCCTATTAGAGCTTATTTCGGAGGTGAAGCGTTGGAGATCTACAAAAGTAGAAATTGAATATGCCTATTAGAGTATTAAAGGAATGGCGAACTTACCCGTCAATCTACAAAAGTAGAAATTGAATATGCCTATTAGAGTTCAAATAAATCAATTTCACATTGTTATCTACAAAAGTAGAAATTGAATATGCCTATTAGAGAGCTGGATTAGCTTTAACCGGCTTGAAAGATGCGATTAACCGATAAAATTTGATTAACGACTTAAAGCCGGTTAAAGTTGGAAAATCCATAAAGACCGAGGTTTAATAACCTCAAAAAGCTAGATTTCTAATAGATACACTGCAATTTCCACCAATTTGCTACTTTTTGTTTTGTATCTATTCAATTTTAGAAGAACACCACTTCCTTTTCTTCGTTGGCGGCATAACCATATCGCTTGACTTTGGCTTTGCACGCCTCGCACACATAAATTATAACAATACTGTCGTTTTTCGTAAAGTACGGCTTATATTTCATATCAATCTCTTTTTGGATGTTATCCAATATCCGCTGGCTGTTTTTTATCTCAAAAACCGAGTATTGCAATCGCCGGCCGTATTTTTTCAAAAGATTCGAGAATTTCGTCCGGCGGCGCGTATCTTCGAAATCATAAGAAACTATAAACATATCATTTCATCTTAAATGCCGGAAATTCCGCGCCGTTAATCGTAAAATAGTAATAATCGCGCGCGTAGCAAAAAATGTCTTCTCTGCGATCCATAATCGCCTGCGCGAAAATCTCCGCGTATTTCTTCTGCTCTTCAAATCCCAAGCCATAGACGCCTTTGCTCAATTTGAAATCATTGGCCTTTATCTGCCCCAAATTATGGGATTTCATGATCTGCTTATCAATCACGCACCGAAACGGCTCCATCAAATCGCACGCCAGCGATTTGCGCTGAAAAAACAGCTTGTGGTAAAACCCGCGATAGACATCAAACCCGTATATCCCCAGCATTGCCTCAACAAAATTAAACAGCATCGTATAGCCCATATCCATCAAATAATTCGGAATATCAATCTTTGCCCGCGGCAAACGCCGTTTCCATTCCAAATTTTTGAAATAACTTTGAAAGAAAAATTTGCCCGCCGCGCCTTCCAATCCAAGCAAATCCTTGCCGTTTCGCGCGTTTTTGATTTTTGCCTTTATTTTTTCCAAAGATAACGCCGCGTCTTTACCGTCCGAACTTTCCAGCAAGCAAATCTGGTTTGAAATTTTATTCGCCACCAAAATTTTTGCCGCCGCCAGCTCTTGCTCTTCGGTCGCCGCGTATTGCCTTTCGCGCAACAAATAATTCCCGTCCGCTTGCGCCAACAACCGCGCATAATTCAAGAAATTATTTTTTAAAAGAAAAATCGACACGCCGTAATCGGCGCAATTGCGGACCAACACGCTGGTAAGCGAACAATCGCCGATCAAAAACAGCGCGAAAACCTTGTGGCACGAAATCCGGTTGACGATTTTTCCGTCCTTTGACAAGCAGATATTGTCATTCAAAAACTTGATCTTTTCAATCTCGGCATTCTTGGCGCTCACAAACAACAATTGTTTTTCTTTGAAATCAGGCAAACTCAACATATTTTCGCGGGGGTCTATCCCTCGAGTAATCACGAGGGTTAGTCCCTCGCGAAAATTTCTTTAATGGCACAGCGGCTTATAAACGCATTGCGCGCATTTTGCCGGATTTTTATTCTCCGGCGGACTCGGCCGGTAATTCTTCATTGCTTCAATCAATTCTTCAAACTTCGCGGTTTCTTGTGCGTCCGGCAAAGAAATTTTATACCGCTTGTTATCCGCCAGCGATTGGATCGCCAGCGATTTCACTTCATAACCCATTTCCCGCAAACAAAACATTTGCGCGTAGAGCTGGTAGCGATAACCGTCAAAAATCTTTTTGATCTTGTATTTGCGCTCCACCAGCAATCCGCTTTCGGCATCAAATGTGTCGATTTTACCCATAATCCCCAGCCGCTCGCAACAAACTTCCATTCCCTGCAACACTCGCGCGCTGGTCGTGTATGTTCCGCCATCAACCGGCCTGTGCGCGATCTTGCCCACGGTCTGCGCCGTCCGATGATAGGTTTTGGCGTTGAAATTCTCGTATACCGAATGCAAATAAATCGAATACGGACAAAACACAAAATCATTTATCTTGGAAATCTGAATATAATCCTCCATTGAATTTTTATAAACCTCTTTTATTATCGCTCTCGCCCCAATCTTTCCTATCCCATTGAGAATAAGTTGCTTCATCCCATTCTTTAAGATTTATTTTTAAGCCCTTGCTCTTAATCCCGTTTTTTGTATTCATTTTATTTCTTAATTTTTCGCTCCTGATTTTATCCAAAATGATCAATCCTTTTCTGGCGATATTGTAAGCCCCGTTTGCATCTCCATCTTTAATTTTTTGAACTTTTGGAGATCTTGTCCAAAAATGGCATTTCGGACAAGAAATTTCATCATATTCTTGATCGCCCTCTTTAACTGAATGCCTTATCCATGTAAGACTAACAAATACTTTACCAAAATCAACATAACGGAATTTCGGCTCATTCTTTACAAGCAAAAACAAATCTTCATTCTCAATGAGGTAATCTTTAAAAATATCCTTTAAATCATTATTATTCCAATGACTTCGGTTCACATCTGAAAAAATATATTCCATTTCTCCATTGTATAAATCTTTGCTTGCAAATTCGCATTGCTTACTGTTCTGTTTAAATTCATAATTCCAATGATACTCAATCCTAAATCTATCGTATTTTTTATCGTAGGATATTCTAAGCTCTTTTGCGGCAATTTTATTCTTTATTTCTTGGGATGTTTTCAGTCCTCCAACGCTTCTATGCCTAAAACCACAATTAGGGCAAGTTTTTGATGTATATCTTGCATCTGTATAAAAAATTGCGCCCATTTGATTACCCCAAGTCTTTTGAGCTCTATTTGGAGGTGTTAGTTGCAAAGCGTTTCTAACTCCTTGAGGTGATTTTTCAATCACCAAATAATTTAATTTGTTAACTAAATCGTTTTCAAATTGCTGGTATATACTCTTTTCGATCCTTGTTCTATCTTTTTTAAATCCACGATTTAATTCTTCCAAACAAATCAGCGCGTTCTCTTGAGCCATAAGCGTCGTAATTTCGTGCATTAAATTCGCGTCATAGCCGCGCTTAATATCTTTGATGCTTTCAATCTTGGTCCAAGATCGTCTGGCCATTAATCTTTCCTTTTCTCTAATATCTAATTTCTTTTGGTAGTTTATCGGCTGTTTTATCCCATTTTTGATATTAGAGCCAACAATATTCATTGATTTCACATCGCCGCAAATCGCTCCTTTCCCATCAAGCAAGCAACAATAAGCAAGCTCCCTTTCTCCACGATCAATGCCCAACATCTTTACATCGTTTCTTTGTTGAATATACTCGTGTATTTTCCTATCAACATTGCCGCCATTGCTGATATTATTCACAACTATTGGGATATGAAAAATAATTTGATTTTCCGCGTATCGCCTTTTTTTATACGGAATTTTATCGGTTTTCGGATTTTTTAAGTCATCTTTTGACCACCGCTCAACCTTATAGCTTTCTTTTTGAGGATAGAAAAAAACTTCGGCTTGTCCAGCTAATCTAAACAATGGTTTTTCTCTATTCTCTATCGAGAAAAGTTCCTCAAATTCAAGCGTGTTTAAATCTTTCTTTGGATTCGGAATTATACTTCCCCTCTTCAAAGAAAAATCTTTGCAATAAATTTGGAAAATAAATAATTCTTTATCTAATAATTTTTCATCTATCCCGTCTTTTTTGAAATCCATCTCCCTAAAGTTATTTTTATAATAATAAGGCTCAAGTTTAGTAACTTCATATGCCAATAAATCAGACCCTAAAAAACTCGTTTTGGGGGCATCTTCTTTCATTATTTCTTTTACCCGATTGACTAAATAATCTTTTTCATGTCCATAATCAAACATCTCACTACCAAACAATTCTTTTAAAATACTGATAATTACATCTTCTTTATTAAGAATACCTTTCTTATTTTTATATTGATGGTAATATTTTTCAGTTTTCCCAAGAAAAGCTTTGCCAAAATCAGATGCGGTTATACCAAAATTAAACTTTCCAACCCTAATCATTTCTTTTAAACTTTCCAAATGCATTTTAACTTTTTGCACATTACAAAATTCTCTATTAAGACCATCAATAATTTGCTCTATTCTTTTTATAAATTCAGAATTCTTCAATTTCGTCCTGTCATCTCCATATTTTGAATCAAATTTTCCCGTATAAACAGATCCAAAAATAGTCTGGCCTTTTTGCTGATAATAATCCATCATTTGATAACCGGTGAGACTATTAACATTTATTTGCTTGCTAACATCGTTTTTATTTTTACTTTTTTCTTTGCCAATGATTAATAAATAATAATTATCTTGTTTCTTCAAAATTCGGCAACAATAATCAGTGGTTTTATATGCCCAACCACCCAAAAATGTTGGATTGTCGAATGTTACCTTGATTTTTTCATTTCCGGCATCTTTCTTTGTAATATAATTTCTGATTGCACCAAAAAGCGCATTTATTTCGTTTTTATCTTTAAACTTTTGGATTATTCCGTTATCGCCGTCAGCCACAATACCCTCTGGAATTGAAAACAAAGCAAAAAAACCGTTAATATCGGAAATTCTAACGCAATAATCGTTTATCGCCTGTTTGCATTCAAAATCTTTCCTTCGAGATAATCCCTTTTTTAGATTGATTGATTGCCTTAAATCTTTAAATTCGTTTTCGAATTCCTCTTGTTTTTTATTAATACTTGCGTTAATGCTTGCCAAATAATTTGCTTCTGAAAATTTTGACATCAATAATTCATCTACTCGCTCTCCTTCGGTTTTTGACTTTTGCAAGAATGATTTTATTTGGGTAATTTTTTCCTTATCTTTCTTTTCTTTTTCAGTCAACAAATTTCTACCATTCAACAATGAATCAAAATAAAATTTAAAAAACAAAACGAAGTTTTCAAAATTGCTTTTATCTTCTTTATAAATTTTTTCGCTGCCGTGAACACCTAGAAGATCAAATACGGATCTTGACCTCTGTTTCGCGTTCTCTATTGCATTTTTAATGTCTTCTTGAAATCTCTCCTTGCTAATTCCATCTAAAATTGATTTTATCTCTGCCAAAGAAATCTCTATTTTTGTTCTTCCATCCTTATCTTTTAATTCACTTTTCTTATCGGGTCTATTTTTTATACCAATACCGTTTTGTTCATAATACAAATCTCTTATATACGACCACGATCCAAAAAAAATATTACAATAATAATGCGTTTGATTTTCCTTAAGCAGTATGGAATCTAAATCACCGTTAATTAGACCATCCTTTAAGAAATTACCAACTATGGATAATTTTTCGCGAGCGTGCCTATAAAATTTTTCCAATCCCTCAATTAGATCAGAATCGTTGTTAAATTCATTGATATATCCATTTTCAAACTCCTCAAGGCCATCGGATAATAATAACTGCTTATACAATGGTTCAAGATAATCAATCTTCTTTTTTCCTTTTTTCTCGTTAAACAGTTTATTAAGTTCAGCAATGGCCGCGTTATAGGTGTTTATGTCAGCTTGCAATAAGCAATTTGCATAATAATCGGGCTCAAAAATATTATGATTAGCAATCACATTCTTCTTTTGATAATCCGTTAAACCTAAGTCAATTTTATTTTTTTCTGCCAAAAATGCGTTTTTTACAAAAATCTCGAAATTTTCGTCTAAAATCCGCGTTGTTAATTGTCCTGAATTTGCCTTTACAAGCTTCTCTCCCGTTTCATCATCCCCCTCATCACCTTGTCTTCTTCCTTCATCTTTATAAAGATTGCCCCTGATCTCATTAAAGTTCTTAAAATATGTAGACCATCCACCAAAATATTCAACTAAATTTGTTTCCTGATCTTTATTTTCTTTTGTTTTGAATTTAATTGCATATTCATTTTCTTTACCTTGATTTTTCTCTTTTTTTTCCCGAATACTGCCATCATTTATCTTTTTACTTAAAATCATCAAAACATTTTGGGAGATCAAAATATTTTTTGTCCCATCGGCAAATTTCTGCTTATCATCGCCACCCTTAATTTTTTCATTATTCCTTAAATTTTTTTCCAGATATTCGTAATATCTTTTCGCTATTTTTTGGAATACCCCGCCCTTGCCTTCTTTATCTCCAAAATATTTAGCCAATCTAACCTTTTCATTGTTAATTTTTCCTATAACCTTTCTTTTTTTTTCATTATTAGAAGCTTCATATCCTATATATAATTCAAAAAGATTAGAAAAATTAATATCGTTGTTTCTTTTAATCATTTCCAAAGAATCCTTAATAAAGAGCTTATGCAATTCAGTTAAATAATACTTAAGCGCTTGATATCGTTTTTTTCTTTCAATATCAACATTAAAAATATCTTGATTATTATCTTTAAAAAATTTTTCAACTCTGTTTTGTCTTGTAATTTCATCTTTATTTGAATATCCTTTTTCTATGCATATTCGCCTTTCTTGCTCTATGTTTAAAACAGGAATTAACGAAAACTTTCGAGTTTTTGATAGTGGAAAAATATTTTTAAAGTCATTAAAATTTTTATTTGCTTTTTCTTTTGCCATAAGTTTTTTGATTATGTATTTTTTGCGATAGCAAAAATTATATAATGATTATGATTTTATTTTGCCAAAAAGGGACGATGGTTGTCGCCCAATGATAACGCTTACCAAACGGTTAAGCAAATTGGAACCATCGCCCCTTTTTACCTAAAACCTCCGAAAACTCGGGTTTTAACAAAAAAGGCTTAGCCGTTACCGATAAACGCTATCATTGATGCGACTCGTTAATTGTCGCATATCTGCAAAAAAATGCAATATGTATAACGCAAAAGCGCCCTTTCGGGCGCCGTTAAAGATTTTTTACTCTTCCGTTTTTTCGATCACGCCGTGCGGGCAAACGCTCTCGCCGCCGCAAGTTTCCACCGCGTCGGAATCCACCACCTTGGCTTTGGCGTCATCGTCTTGCGCCATCCCGGCCGGACAGTTCACGGTGCAAATAAAGCATCCCAAACATTTATCTTTGTTCACTTGATATTTTGCCATATTATTTTGTTATTTAATACCATTAAGTTTACCAAATTAATTTATTTACGCAACCCCCCATTAGTTATGGCCACATCTATAATCAACTTCATTGTTTTGACATTCACCAACTTTTAAGAAAGCGAAATTGGAACAAATCAAACTAGTTTTACGGGTTTGTCACGAAAAAAAACAAAATTTTCTCAAGAATAATAAAAATTATTATCGCCAAAGCGCAAAGCAACTTTTTATTTACCTGTTTTTTCAAAACCAACCATCTAAAACCAAGAATTGGAATAACAATTAACATCGCAATTATCGCGATACCAGCCAAATAATTAGTAATTTCATGAATCCTTTCTGCCGGCGATGGAGGGGGTACCCATACACCATACAACGAAGAGTCTTGCGCCTTTGCTTTGCCAAAAAACAATGATAGAAGCAAAAAACTCGTCAGGCGAAAAAATAAATATTTTATTTTGTAAAATGGTTTCATAATTTTTTCTTGCCAAACATCTCCATATGGCACAGGTTCAGCTTTTTTTGGTTGAAATCCCATAAGTGCAGGCTGTTTCCTTGGCAAAAATCCCACCAGACGCAATTTTCGCATTTGCCGGTTTTGCGCCAGTCGCGATCGCGGAAAAGCTGGAATTTCTGGTTCCAAACCTTGGCAAAATCGTCAGTGCGGATATTTCCCTGCTTGGTTTGTCCGCGCGGCAATATCGGACACGCGCCAATATCTCCATTATACAAAATACTGCCAACTTTAATACCCGCCCAGCAAAAGAAAAACTGGTCGCGCATTGTACCTTCCAATTCCGGGCCGAAAAATCCCTCTTCGCAAAAACTGACCTTCAATTTTTTCTCGACTTTTCGTTTTCGGGCGATATAATCAAGCAGATATTCCCATTCCTTGGCGTCCAGAAACATTTCGGCGCATTCTTTGGCGCGGCCGACCGGACTGATAGAAAACATTCGCCAATTGGTAACGCCCAATTCCTTGCAAAGCGCGCAAATCTGATCAAGCTCTTTGATATTGCGCTTGTTTACGCAAGTAATCGCCTCCACGATCGGAAATTTTGCCGCCGCCAGCATCCTGATTCCCGCGGTGGCGCGCTTGAAAGTGTCAATGCCAACCCTTTGCCATGTATGGTTGGCCTCCAAACCGTCCAAACTCACCGATACCGATGACATTCCCGCGTCTTTCATTTTTTCAACGATTTCCGGAGTAATCAATGTGCCGTTGGTCACCATACCCCATGGAAAACCCAGTCCGTTGGCGTATTTCATCACCTCAAAAAGATCGGGCCGCAAAAGCGCTTCGCCGCCGGTCACGGCCACCATAATCTTTTTCGCGTCAAAATTCTTGGCGATATCGCCAAAAGCTTTCTTGATCTCCTCGGTCGTTAATTCACCCGGCGGCACCACATCGCCGCAAGAACTGCCGCAATGCCGGCATCTCAAATTGCACCGCAAAGTGCACTCCCAAAACAAATAGGTCAGTTTATGCTCGACGGTCTCCCGCTTGCAATACTCCTGCCACAACCTCAATTTTCCGATCTTAAAAATATTAGCCATTTTATTGATATACTGACAATGGGCGCGATATCCGGCGCTAGCATTTTGCAAAAGCCATACCTTCGCGATTTTTATCCCTGACGCGATTACGGACATTCTCACATTCTTGAGAATGTGAGAATGTAAACTAAACGCCGATTTTTATTTCTGTCTTTATACTTTGAATTGCGAAACTTTACTCCCAGGCCAGACGATACCTACTCTAAAACCGTTAAATGCAAATGATTTGAAGGGGTCTAACCCTTGCGATTATCCCTCGCGAAAGCCTCGGGACAAACGCAAGGGATAGACCCCAAATGCAAAGCGTTTCGCGATTCAAAGATATTTATGTTTTGTATTGGTTTTTGACCGCGGCGATTTTTCGCGCGATTTCTTTTTGATCGCCCAAATAATAATGTTTTATCGGTTTTAAATCATCGTCCAGCTCATAGACCAGCGGCGCGCCCGTGGGAATGTTTAACTCCGAAATTTCCTTGTCGCCAATGTTGTCCAAATGTTTGATGATCGCGCGCAAGCTGTTGCCATGCGCCGAAATTAAAACATTTTTCCCGCCCTTTATCGCCGGCGCGATTTCTTTTTGCCAATAACCAACCGCGCGCGCGCAAGTGTCGGCCAGCGACTCGGTCCGGGGCATTTGATAGATCGGCACGGCTTTAAAAATCTCCAAATCGTTTTGCTTTCGATAATCCGTTTCGTCCATTTCCGGAGGCCGCACGGAAAAACTCCGGCGCCAGATACGCACTTGCTCCTCGCCGTACTTTCGCGCCATTTCGGCCTTGTTCAATCCTTGCAAGCCGCCATAATGGCGCTCGTTTAACTCCCACGCGAACTTTGTTTCAATGTTTCGCAACCCCATTTGTTCCAAAACAATCGCGGTGGTGTCGGCGGCGCGCTTCAAAACCGAAGTATGGGCCAAATCAAAAACATATCCCTCGTTTTTGAGAATTTTTCCCGCTTCGCTTGCCTCCCAAACGCCCCTCTCCGACAATCCAACATCAACCCAGCCGGTAAACCGGTTTTCCTTGTTCCATATTGATTCTCCGTGCCGCAAAAAAACAATTTTGTATACGGATTTTTTCAGAGCGAGCTTGAAATATTCAATCATCGGCAAAACAAGCCCGGGCAACGCCGCCAAAATCAAAATAGTAACTATTATATTGGCAATCGAAATTATTGGGGTAGCCAAGCTACGCTCGGCCATGGATATCGAAATATTCTCTTGCGCGTTTACCGTTCCCATGAACAGCAAACCCAAAAATAATAATTTTAATTGGAACATTTTCATAAATCTAATTTGACTAAATCGAGGCGCAAAGCATTAAACTGAATATTCCCTTAATCAACATTGCCAAAATTATCATTATAAACGACCATCCCCACAATGTTATCAACCACCTTTTCGTCCCGCCGCGCTTAACATACAAAGAATAGAAAATCGGCCCGGAAAACAGAAGGGCCGCGTACAAAATAAAAGCCACTATCCCCAATAAAGTACTCAATAAAGATTTTTCCTGATCCGCGCCAACGGTCACGCAAGCAAAAACCGGCCCGGTAATTATAAGCCCAAGTATTGATAGTGAGATAATTGATTTGTTGATTGATTGCATGAAAATAGTTATATTGCCAATTCCGCGTCTATTTTTGCCAAACGGTTGTATTTTGCCAGCCGCTCGCCCCGCGCCGGCGCGCTGAAGTTATTTTAACATTATTTGATCAACTGCGTGATTAAGGCGATCATTTGGTCTTTTTCTTTGGTATTGCTTTCGGCAATCAATAATGCCAAGGCGGCCAGCGCGTTGTCATTAATTTTTTTCTCGCCGGTTTGGCGGTAAAGCGCGTTATTTTTATCCAGAAAATAAACAAACAGGAACGAAGCGATACGCTTATTGCCGTCGGAAAACGGATGGTCTTTTATGACCATATAAAGCAAATTCGCGGCTTTTATTTCCAATTCCGGATATAATTCATTGCCGCCGAAGCTTTGGTAAATTCCTTTTATAATCCCTTCGAAGTAATGTTCTCTTTGGGCGCCAAACAAGCCGCCAATCTCTTTTTTTGCCGTTAATTCTTGTTTAATCTGGACGATAATATTCAAGCTTAATTCGTAAGTTAGCGTAAATTCGCCTCGTTTTCCCTTGATTTGTTTGATTTTCCCGCGGTCATATTCGTCAAGAATAGTCAGAGTCTTCGCGTAATCAGCCAGCAAATTCAAAATTTTGTCCGCCTCGCCGATTAATAATTCTTTTTTTGATTTTTCGCGGAGAAAAGCAACCGTGTTTGACAATTGTTCAAATTTTTCTTTGACTTCCGACAGCCGCTTTTCATTAATCATGTATCCTTGTATTAAATAACTCTTCAGTGTTTTTGTGGCCCAAACGCGGAATTGAGTCGCCCGCTTTGAATTAACGCGATACCCAACCGAAATTACCGCATCAAGATTATAAAAAGCGGTTTTGTACTTTTTCCCGTCCGCGGCAGTATGTTCCAAAATGGAACATACTGATTTTTCCTTTAATTCGCCCGTTCTAAAGATATTATTAAGATGTTTTGTAATCGCCGGTCGCTGTATTCCAAAAAGCGACGCAATTTGCGCTTGAGATAACCAAACGGTTTCCTGCCGTAATTTTATTTTCAGTTCTATTTGATTGTCCGGCGATTTATAGATCGCGATCTCGCCCCGCTCAAAATTATTTTTCATTTATTTCTTCTTCGATCTTGGCCAGGCGGTTATATTTGGCCAGCCGCTCGCCGCGGGCCGGCGCGCCGGTTTTGATAAAATCCGCGCCAATGCCGACCGCGAAATCCGCGATAAAATCATCGTTGGTTTCGCCGCTCCGATGGGAAACGATCATCTTCCAGCCGTAGTTTTTCGCCAGCGCCGCGGCTTCCAGCGCTTCGCTCACCGTGCCGATCTGGTTTATTTTCAAGATCATCGCGTTGCACGCCTTTTTCTCTTTGGCCTCTTTCATTCTTTGCGGATTGGTCACCAACAAATCATCGCCAATCACCATTCCCGTGAATGAAAATCTCTGCCATCCCGCCCAATCATCCTCCGCGAACGGGTCCTCCAGTCCGATGATTTGCGGATACTGCGATATTAATCGCGCGTAGAAACCGGCCAAATTGGCGCCGTCAAAACTCCCCATCCGCGTATTGTATTTTCCGGAATTGAAAAATTGGCTCGACGCGACATCGATAATGAATTTCACCGGCACCGGCGGCTGAACGATCGCAATCGCCGCGCACAAACAATCCAGCGCCTCTTTGGGCGCGTTCAGCGGCGGCGCGAACCCGCCCTCATCACCCAGATTCGCGCTTGATTTGCCGTATTTGGCGACAAGGTCTTTTTTCAATTGATGATAAACCTCGCTGGCAATCCGCAGGTTATCGATAAATTTTCCGGCTTGCGGCACGATCATAAATTCCTGAAAATCCAGATCGCCGCCCGCGTGCGCCCCGCCGTTGATCACATTGAAACACGGCTTGGGCAAAGCGACATTTTTGTTTTTTGCCAGCTTGGCGACATAGCGATAGAGCGGCGTTTTTTGGCTTCCCGCCGCGGCGCGCGCGATCGCCAGCGACACTCCGCACATCGCGTTGGCGCCCAAACGAACCTTGTTCGGCGTGGCGTCAATCTCCCGCATTTTTTGATCGATTTCCTGTTGCCGGCGGCAATCCATGCCGATCAATTCCGGATTGATGATTGAATTAACATTGGCAACCGCTTTTAAAACGCCTTTTCCGCCGTAGCGGGCCAAATCCCCGTCGCGCAATTCCGCCGCTTCATAAACGCCCGTGGACGCGCCCGACGGGACGCCCGCGCAAAACACGCCCGCGCCGTTCGCAACGCAGACTTCGAGAGTCGGATTCCCGCGCGAATCAAGAATCTCGCGCGCCTTCACCGATTTAATTTTGGTTTGATTTGAAAACATAGAAACTTAAATTTTTAATTACCAATTTTCAATTTTCAATGAATTTTCAATGTTTCAATGAACCAAACGGAATGCTGATTTGCGTTTTGTTTGTAACATTGGAATTTGAAACATTTATTGAAAATTGGAGGTTTGAAAATTGAAAATTATTTTTGCGTGCGCAAAAATTCCCCGGCCGCCATCGCCGCTTTGGCGCCTTCGCCCGCCGCCACCACGATTTGCTTGTATTTCACATCGCTCACATCGCCGGCAACGAACAATCCCGGAGTTTTGGTCTGGCAACTTTTGGAATCGAATTTAATCTCGTTGCGATCGTTTAACTCCACCAGCCCCTCGGCAAACGAAGATGCCGGCCGGTTGCCCGCTTTTATAAAAACCCCCTCCACGGGCAAGCTTGTTTCCGCGCCGGCGGCGTCCCGATAAACGATATTTTTCACGAAATTCGCGCCTTCGATACGCAAAATTTTCGCATTGGCGACAATTTCAACCTTGCCGGTGTTTTTGGCCGATTCTTGATTGGACGCATCGGCGAAAACCGCCGGGCCGCGCTCCAATATGAATATCTTCTTGGCGAATTTGGCCAAAAACAGCGCCGCCTCAAACGCCGAATTGCCGCCGCCAACCACCGCCACATCGCGTTTGGAAAACAGCGGCCCGTCGCAGGTGACGCAATAACCCACGCCCCGGCCCAAAAACTCTTTTTCGCCCGGAATATCCAGCATCCGCGGCGACGAACCGGTGGCGATTATCACCGCGCGCGCTTCAAGTTTTTCGCGCTCGGTGGCCAAAGAAAACCCTGCTCCGGTTTTTTCCAGTTTAATCGCGTCGGCGATCATAATTTCGGCGCCCAGCAATTTCAGATGGTCTCTAAATTTCGCAATCAATTCCGGCGCCGTGACGATCCCCAAACCCGGATAATTCTCGATGGCCACTTCTTTTTTTGCCATCTGGCCGCCGAATTCGCGCGTAATCAAAACCGATTTTGTTTTTTGCCGCGCCGCATAAATCGCGGCGGTCATTCCCGCCGGTCCGGCCCCGATGATAATTAAATCGTGCATAATCCAAATTCATAATTTCCAATTTTCATTGAATTTTCAATGAAACAATTTTCAAAAAAACAATCACTGAAAATTATAAATTTAATAGAAATTAATAATTTAAAATTAGAAATTTTTAGTTTTATTTTTTCTGTTTCCTCAAAAAAGCGGGTACCTCCCACGCCTTTTCCTTTTCCAGCATCTCATTTTCTTCCATCTCGATCTCTTTCTTCACCTGCAGCGCGTTCTTCCTTACCGGAGCCTCGAATTGGACGGGAACGCTTTGCCCCCGGCCAACCTCATGGTTTTCCTCCGCGGCCGCCGCGGGCCGCTCCCGGGGAGCGATTTGGGGATTTTTCTTTTCCGCCGCCGCGGCGTTTATCTTCACCGGCGCGGATTTTTTAATTTCAATTTTTTTCCGCGGTTTTAACGGTTTGACCGCGCCGTTCTTTTTGGGTGAAATTATTTTCGCGTTGTTTGCCGCGGCCGGATTTTTCTTTTCCGCCGGTTTTCGATCCGGCTTTGCCGCGGCGGCCGGCGCTTCTTTGATTTTTTCCGCGGCCAAAGCGGGTTCTTTGGCGTTATCTTCGGCGCCGCCGTAGACGCATCCGGTCGCAAGCACCGTTACCCTGACCCAATCCGCCTTGGCGCCTTCGTGGCCAACCCCGAAAATTATCTTGGCATCTTTATGGATACGGCTCGCCACGCTGGTCAATATCCGGTTGACTTCAAGCAATTTTAAATCATTCTGGGCGACGATATTCAATAAAAGCCCGCGCGCCTTGTCGATCATATAGGGATAAAGCGGCGAGTCGAAAGCCTTTTCAAACGCATCCAGATTCGCCTCTTCGCCTTTTTTAAATGTTACGGTATTCAAAAACGACATCTTCCCGTTGCCGGAAAGAATCGCCCGCAAATCGGCAAAATCGATATTGATCACTCCGGTATCGTAGATTGTTTCAATCAGCCCCTCAAGGCTGTCGGAAAGCATCGTGTTAATGTAGGAAAGCGTTTTGTTGAAAGGAGTATTTTTTGGAACCACCTCGAAAACCCGTTCGTTGGGCAGAATGGTCATCGCGTTCATATAAGGCTTCAATTTTTCCAGCGCGGTTTTGGCAATCTCGTCTTTTTTGACGCCCTCAAAAACAAACGGCAGGGTGAATATGCCATATGTGAGATTTCCCATACTTTTCGATATTTGCGCGAACACCGGCGCCGCGCCCGAACCCGCGCCGCCGCCCAACGAAGAAACAATAACCACCAAGTCCTGCCCTTCAAGCATCTTCTTGATGCTTTCGCGGTCGGTGTTGGCCGCTTCTTCGGCGATCCGCGCGTCCATTCCCGTACCCAGACCATGGGTAAAATTTTCGCCGAACTGAAAAACCGACACATTCTTGGGCGCGTTGCGCAGCGCCGCGAAATCGGTGTTGGCGATATAAAACGACGATTTTTTCACCTTGCCAGCAATTTCGGAAACAATGTTTCCGCCGCCGCCGCCGATGCCGATGATCCTGATCTTGGTTTTTTTAACTTCAAACTCCGGCTCAATCGTCTTGCCGGCGGTTTGGCTTGCCAAAGTTTTGCGAAGGCGTCTGTCGCCCGATATCGAAGCGCCTCCCTTTGTTCCGGCATGCCCCTGTTCCACCGCCTTGATATTCAACACCTTCGACCGCAGTTTTGACGCGATTTTTACGAGCGGTTTTTGCGCCGTGATTTTCGGCTTCTCAATAATTACCGGCGTTTTTTTCGTCCCGACATTTTTCTTCCGGATTATCTTGTTTTTTTTCGTTTTCATTGTATTTTCGCTAAAATTCTGTTCCTCCGTTTATCAATAATACCACAATGCGAGCGCAAAACGCAAAACGGCAAACATTGGTTTTACGCCTTTATAATCCCGCCGCCCAAAAGTTCCCGGCCGCGATAGAACACGGCTGATTGGCCCGGAGTAACCGCGTATTGCGGCTTTAAAAATTTCAGTTTGTATTTGCCGGCCGTTTCCACAACTTTCGCCTTGGCTTCTTTGCTCCGATAGCGGATTTTGGTTTTGATTTCAAGCGGGAGTTCGGGCTGCGCGCCAATCCAGCGCACGCTTTCCAACGGAACATTTTTTACCGCGAACTCTTTGGACGGCCCAACCAACAATTCATTCTTTCTCGAATCTTTTTTTGCCACATAGAACGGCCCGCCCGAAAGCCCGATGCCTTTGCGCTGGCCGATAGTGTAAAACCACAGGCCGTTATGCCGTCCAATGATGTTTCCGGCGCCGTCGATAATATTCCCCGGTTTTTTCCCGCAATATTTTTCCAAAAACTTATCAATATCGCCGTTCACAAAACAAACCTCCTGCGACTCGGCCGTGAGCGCGCTTGGCAATTTCCATTTCTTCGCCAACTGCCGAACCTCGTTTTTTTCAAAACAACCAACCGGAAAAATAATCCGGCTTAATTGTTTTTGCTCAAGCCGCCATAGAAAATAGGATTGGTCTTTATTTTTATCCGCGCCCCTCAATAAACGGAAAACGCCGCCTTTGTCTTTTTTGATTTGGCAGTAATGGCCCGTGGCCACAAATTCCGCGTCCATAGCCAACGCTTTTTTAACGAGCAATCCGAATTTGATTTCCTGATTGCAAACCACGCAAGGATTGGGCGTCAATCCTTTTTTGACGCCGCGGATAAACCGGTCCACCACCAGCTTCTTGAATTCATCACGCACATCCAAAACATAAAACGGAATATCCAATTGAAGCGCGGTTTTGCGCGCCCGCTGTTCGGATTCCTCAGAGCAACATCTGTTCTGCGGCAAACAAGCGTTGTTTTCCGGCTTGTCCGCCCAAAACTTCATAAACGCCCCGATCACCTCAAACCCCTCTCTAACCAAAATCGCCGCGCTCACCGCGCTATCCACCCCGCCCGACATGGCGCAGACCACCCGAATTTTTTTACCATATTTCATTTTTATATATTACCCCCTAATTAAAAAAATAAAAAAAGTCACCTTTGTTTCTTCTTCCATTTCCTACAGCCGCACCGATGGCATTTTTCCTCACTTCCGCTACGGGGTGCCGAACAATCGGCGCAGAACTGTTTCTTATAATTTTTAATCACAATCACCCCCTTATAAGGCGGTTGCTGATACTAAAACATTTTATAGATTATTTAACAAAAAATGCAAGGTTATAATTCTTGTATTTTGTGTTTTTAAAAGATTTTCTTTAGAAATTATGACTTTGCTTTAAAAACATAGTCTATTATTTTATCCCAGTCCAAATTATCGTTTTCGTAAAAAATATCGACAACATCTTTAGTCATTTCATTAATTTTCTTCACATATAACTCCTTAAATTTGTCATCGCGCTTTTTTGCTTCCTTGTCCAAAGGCCGAATTATTTTTTTATATAATTCATTGTCGCCTGAAATCAATTCCCAAAAAGATTGACCGCAAATCTTATAATAACTCAAATTCGAATCCTTTTTGCTTATCTTGTGCGGCTGGTTGTCGCGCCCATAGATACAACCGTTAACATTTATAATCTCTTTTCTTGGAAATTGAGCTCGGATGATTTTTTTTGCCGCTTTTAAATTTTTTCTTAATGCGTTTACTTGATCACTATTGCCCCAATTCGGACCGGACTTTATCCCAACAATATAAATTTTATCTTCCCGCTCAAACATCAAATCAACGCTACGATATATGCCCTCTTCGGCCTTTTTACCGTCAAAAACTTGGCGGCAAATATTTATCGCCAAATTTTCCATCAAGTCTCCAAAAATCGTTTCTTCTTGAGAAGACAAAAAAGCGTCAAGAATGCCTTTCGCAAAATCGCCGGCAGTTTCAATATTTTTCGCTTTAAACAGATAAGGATTTTTCCGCTTTGCAATATCGACCAAATTTGCCATTCCCAAGCGTTTAAGCCTGATCTCGTAAAACGGCTGAATCACATCCGAAACAATAAAATCATTTAATTTTTCGTAATCAAGTTTTTTCATACAATCCGATTAATACCGTTGTTGATATTTTCAATCGCCAATTTATAGTACTCTTCCTTAATTTCAATGCCAATCGAATTTCTATCCAGTTCAAGGGCGGCAAGAGATGTCGTTCCCGAACCAAGAAAAGGATCGAGCACCAAATCTCCCTGTTGCGTAAAAAGCTTAATAAACCACGCCGGTAATTCTTTGGGAAAAACCGCACTATGGCTTTTATTTGAAGTCTCAGTCGCCATCACTAAAACATTGGTTGGATAAGCCATTTCCCGCCCCACCCATTTAGACACATTCTTGCCAAACCCGCTGCCAACACGCGAATTGTCCCGGATTTTATCAGTTTCACTTAAATTTTTTAAACGAGTTTTCGCCCAATCGCCCATTGGCACCATTACCTCATCTTGGTACATCGCAAAATTCTTACTTTTATTGAATTGCAAAAGCCTTTCCCAAGCGTCCCGAAATCGGTTTGGCCATTTTCCGGGAAAACAATTTTTTTTATGCCAGATAAACTCTTCCGTCCAAAACCATCCTTGTTTCTTCATTTCTATCACCAATTCCATCACATAGGTATGCCTTTCTCCTTCAATCGCTTTTTCTTTAATATTAAGGATAAATGTACCGCTTGGTTTAACAACCCGCAATAATTCGTTAGTTATCGGCAAAAACCATTGCACATAATCATCGGGAGCAATTCCGCCATAAGTTTTTTTTCGTTGATCGGCATATGGCGGCGAAGTTACAATCAAATCAACACTATCGGAATCAATCCGCTTCAAAATCTCAAGGCAATCACCCAAAATAACATCGGTTTTAACCTTGTTTTTACTGAATAAATCAATTTTCTCTCTCGTAAATACCACCATATTGATTCAATATTACCATACCGCTAAATTTTAACAAAAAATCCAGAAATTCGATTCATGTTTTTTTGCCATCCGATTCGTGTTGTAGGGGCGGGCCTTGTGTTCGCCCGAATTAAATTTAATTGTAACGCAAAGGGCGGACACAAGGCCCG
>LQYC01004111.1_pt1 | contig 20310 bp, 18 predicted proteins | sample 661771 | NCBI WGS metagenome assembly LQYC01 (sample SAMN03483023, study PRJNA281117) | bioreactor metagenome | isolation source: benzene-degrading methanogenic enrichment culture from a contaminated... | place: USA: oil refinery in Oklahoma | collected 2011-05
ACGTCTGGTATACCACGCTGATACGAACAGCCCCCTCACGTCGTACCCTATGTTACCCAACATTTCCCGGACAATCCAAGGAGAAAGTGGTTCCTCGTTGCGCCCTGAGTTGCTGGTTGTAAGCGCAGCGCATGTTCCCAGCTATTGTCCATTTAATTGACCGCTGCCAAAGCGGAGGAGATTCACGGTGTTCATGTTTTTTAAAAAAACAATAGACAAATTACGTTCCGCGTTCCTTCCTTCTACACCTGCATTGCCTCCGGCAATACAGAAAGAATGCGAAGCCACTGAAGCCGGCGAAACAAAGTCAGTTGCCGCCGAATTGATAGTTAAGAAAAAACCATCGACCCGAACAAAACAGCCCACACCTTCAGCGCACTCAAAAGACAAAAGTCGCCGAGAGCCGTCACCTGCTGGTCTTCATGAGGGACCCCGCACGCTGCCCGCCTTAAAGGAGATTCCTCCCGCGGAAGGAAAAACGCGATTTGCCGACCTCGATATTGCCGATGAAGTGCTCTGCGGGATCCAGGATGTAGGATTTCAGTACTGCACACCCATCCAGGCGGAGTGCCTTCCCCATGCGCTCGCAGGCAAAGACGTGGCGGGAAAAGCTCAAACGGGAACCGGAAAGACCGCGGCGTTTCTCGCTGCCGCGTTCACTCATCTTATCCGTAATCCAAAACCTGAGCGCGCGCCGGGATCGTGCCGGGTCTTGGTGCTTGCCCCCACCCGCGAACTGGCCATACAGATCAATGGCGATGCCGAAGTTCTTGGGAAATTTTGCGGATTAACTCATCTCGCCGTCTATGGCGGCATGGGATTCGATGAACAGCGTAACGCCCTCCGCCAGCCGATCGATGTTCTGGTCGGCACTCCGGGGAGGATCCTCGACTACTGTACCCGTGGTGATTTGCATTTCTCGAAAACGGAAATTCTGGTGATCGACGAGGCTGACCGGATGCTGGATATGGGATTCATGCCGGACGTTCGGCGTATAGTCAGAAGGCTGCCACCTCCCGGAAAACGTCAGACCATGTTGTTCAGCGCTACTTTGTCGGAGGAGATTGTGCGTCTGCAAGCGCACCTGCTCGCTCATCCCGTACGGATTGAAACCGAGCCGGAAACAATGGTAACCGACCTCATTGAGCAAATATTTTATAGCGTTTCCGCCAACGACAAACTCGCCCTGCTTTTGTGGATCCTTAAGAATGGCGGAGTGGAGAGGATGCTTGTATTTTGTAATCGCAAGGATAGCGCCGAGAGATTGGCGCGGGCATTGCAGCGGCGCGCGATTCAAAGCGGGTTGCTTTCCGGCGATATTCCCCAGCAGAAACGCCTGAGGATTCTGGATAGCTTTCGCACCGGTAAAACTCCCGTTGTGGTTGCCACTGACGTGGCTGCCCGCGGCATCCATGTGGACGCGTTGAGTCATGTAATCAATTATGACTTACCGGATAATCCTGAGGACTATGTACACCGCATCGGTCGCACGGGCAGAGCCGGTACGACCGGGAAGTCCATCGGCTTCGCGTGTGAGTTCGGCGCTTACCTGATACCTGAACTGGAGAAGTTTCTCGACAGCGAGATTGCGTGCATTAATCCTACCGAGGATATGTTGGTGCTACCGCCTCTGCCTGCCTCGGGGACCACGAAAAACAAAAAGCCGGTTGTCTCCCGTAATCGGCCGCAAAACCAACGCCGGGGCGGAAGGACATGGAAAAAGAGAGCTCCGCATCCGCAAGACGATACCAGCGCTGGGAAATGATGGGGAACTTCGTGCAGAACGTGGAGTATACCTATACCCTCGTGGTGTTATAAGTTGCCTGAAAGTTAACGAGGAAAAGCCTCCCCTAAAATTTCCACCAAATGCTTTACTCGAATGCCTTTGCCTTCCTGATAGAATCCGTCCAAAAACTGCAGAAAACACCCCATGCAGGAAGTAACTACCGTATCCACCTTTTTCTCGTCAATGGATTTGATCCTCCGTTGAAAGATTTTTCTGGATAGGTCATAGTGGCTTACCTTAAAGCTTCCGCCAGAGCCACAGCACAGGTTCTCAGTACCGGTCTCAATAAATTCTACCCCGGGTATATTTTTAAGGAGTACGCGGGGCGCTTCGAAAATTCCCTGTTTGCGCCGCAGGTGGCAGGGATCATGGAACGTAAGCCGCGAAAAAGTCGCGCTTGCCTTTCCTTTCGGCGCATAGAACGTTTTCGCTAAAAATTCGCTACTATCCTTTACTCGCTGAGAAAATCGTTTCGCCCGCTCCTTCCATTCGCCTTCCTCAAAGAGGTTGGGGTAATGTTTGAGGTGAGCGCTGCAAGAAGAACACGGCGCGACAATAGGAAGCGAACCGGTTTTTTCAAACGCCTCGATGTTCCTCTTGGCCAGCTCGACATCAATCTCATCCATCCCGGCGCCAAAGGCCATAAGACCACAACATCCCTGTTTGTGGGGAATCTGAACCGAAAGGTTCATTCGGTTAAATATCTTAACCGCGGCTTCCGGAATGTTAGGAAAAAGATAGTTGCCAACACAGCCCACAAAAAGAGCAACATCAGTTTTCTCCGGGGGGTTTTCCCCGGTATACTTTTTAAAAAAAGGTTCCTTCGCGAGGTCAGGAACAACGCGATTTTTTCCCCACGACGAGAAGGGAAACCGAAGATGAAGCCCGCTCTCCGCTGGTATTTTCTTTAAAAAAAAAGGCTGCAATAATTTCCCCGCCTTATGGAGTTTATCCATTTTTTTAGGCGAGGTAAGAATATGCTGGAGCATAAGCTTCAGCGGAAGTGCGGGATATTTTTTGGAGAACAAAGCCCCGCGCGCTTTCTGGATTATCTTATCGCCTTCCACTAAGTTGGGGCAGTTTTCCGTGCAGGCGCCGCAAAGCAGACAGAGGGAGATAATCTCTTTAAGCTTTTTGGAAGAGCGTTTTAATTCCTTGCCCCCCTGCGATTCGATCAGGGAAAGCTTTCCCCGGGCTACTCCTCTCTCTCTTCCCAGCTCGCGATAAACCGGACACACGCTTAAACAACGCCCGCATTTCACACAGCGCGAGGCCTCGCTAAGAAGTCGTTCAATTGCTTCTGAAGGAGATGTTGTTGAGTTAACCTGCATCGTTACGTCCTAAAATATTTTTTTGTCTGGGTAATAATAACTTAGCAGAACTAACGGCTATTTTCAATACAATCCAAAAAACCCGATAAACCTGTAAAAATTAACCTGCCGAGAAAGCAATATTTTTCCTCAAATAATTAGAAAAGTAGAACTAAATAATTCTTGACAACTTTATTTTTAAAAGTTAAACTTTTTTTAATAAAGGAGAAAAAATAAATGCCAGTTATATCAATATCAAAAAAAGGTCAAGTTTTAATTCCAAGAAAAATAAGGGAAAAGTATGGTGTCAAGCCGGGCGCTAACGTCCAGCTTTTAGAAGGGCCATCGGGCATTGTTATTAAACCAGCTCCGGAGAATCCGATTGCGACAGCATGTGGATTTCTGGAAGGAGATTTTTCTCTTACCCGGGATTTGATACAAGAACGTCACAAAGAGTCAGAACATGAACGAAAACATCGTGATCGATAGTTTTGCCCTGGTGAGCCTTTTTCACAAAGAAGCTGGCTGGAAAAAGATCAAGCACGTTCTTTATGACCTATCCGCTTCCAAAAGGAAAGCCCTTTTAAACATTGTAAATTGGGGGGAATTTTACTACATCACCAAAAGAAGAGTCGGGAAAATCAAGGCTGAAGAAGTTCTCACCCTTCTGGAACAACTTCCGGTAAAGCTCATTTCTGTGGACGATAAACTGGTAAAGGAAGCTGCAGAAATAAAGGCCGACTATCCCCTATCTTATGCTGACGCCTTTTGCGTGGCCACCGCCCAGCGGTCTAAAGGGACCATTATCACCAACGATCCGGAATTTAAACTCGTTCAACACGTTGTTCCGGTCATTTGGCTCAGTGAAAAATGAGAATGCTTTAAACTCTTATGCAGTATTGTTTGAATTGTGCTGGTTTGTCCTGAAAAAGGGATGGTGATTTGTCATTTAAAGCAATGGGATAGCGTGGAGGTTTTAATTTTATAACTGCTCCCGCAAAACCATTTTTTAATGAGAGGTTAGAAAATGACAAATGCTTTACCGTTTGATTACGAGGAACTTAAACGATACCTGGAAGAGTTTTCAGGTGCGGCAATCCAAATAGAAAAAGTGCACCAACTGGGAGGTGAGGTTGTGGATACCGTCACCCTTAAACAATTTGGATATGGTCGTCCCTTTCTCGTTTCATATCTTGTTGGTGACCGAGAAGAACAAATCGTTTTCCATCGCATTCGTCGAAACGCCTTCGGGCGTGAGCGAGACGATGACCGGGTAGCGGCTGTCTGGTTAGATTTCAACGCTTTCAACCGCATCCCTCGTCACGTTCCTGCCGTGGATATGCTCATCCATACCCGAGAAAGGAAAATTCAATCAATAAAAAGGGCTGATGAACTTCTCTTGGTGACAGCTTATCGCCCCGGTCTTCCCTATGCTGACGATTTGATGCGCATCCGAGATGAGGGAGATGTCCAGCCTTTGGATATTACCCGGGTAGAAGCATTGGCAACCTATTTGGCAACGATCCATCAGGTAAAGCACGACGAGCCGATGCTCTGGCGACGACGGCTGCGAGACCTTATCGGCCACGGCGAAGGCATCATGGGCCTGACCGACAGTTACCCCGCAAACCTGCCCTATGTAACCGAGACCGAGCTGCGTTCTTTTGAAGAGACGGCCAATCAATGGCGTTGGCGTCTTAAGCCTCTGAATCATCGCTTGAGCCAGGTTCACGGCGACTTCCACCCTTTCAACATACTCTTTAACAATAAGTCAGAATTTTATCTCCTCGACCGCAGTCGTGGCGAGTGGGGGGAGCCGGCCGACGATGCGAGCTGTATAACGATTAACTACCTGTTTTTCTCCCTTCAACGATCTGGCAGGCTGGAAGGTCCATTTCGCGAGTTGCACGACAGGTTTTGGGAACAGTATCTCGCTATCCGGCAGGACACGGAGATGTTCACCGTGATCCAACCGTGGTTTGCCTGGCGTGTCTTGGTACTTGCCAGTCCCCTATGGTATCCTAATATTAAAGAGGATGTTAGGCGCAAGTTATTTCTATTCGCCAAACGAGTCATGTCCGCTGAATATTACGATTACCATCAAGTAAACCACTATATAGAGGAAGTATGATACAGAAGGGAATAAAACCAGGCTTCGCGATCTGGCTGACCGGATTGCCATCGTCAGGTAAAACCACGATAGCCAAAGCCCTTAAGAATTTGCTTTTAGAGAGAGATATTACTGTTCAGGTGCTTGATTCCGATGACCTACGCCAAAGGCTGACACCCCATCCGACCTATTCACCTGAAGAACGCACCTGGTTTTATGACCTGGTGACTTTTTTAGCTGAGTTGCTTACCGACAACGGGGTTAACGTTATCATTGCCGCGACCGCTTCACGCCGGGCATATCGGCAAGCGGCCAGAGCTTGTATCAAACGATTCGCGGAGGTCTATGTAGATTGTTCCCCTGAAGTATGCCGGGCGAGGGATTCAAAAGGTCTTTGGAAGAAGGCGGACAAGGGAGAAATCGGCTTTCTGCCCGGCGTGGGGGAATCGTTTGAGCCTCCTGAATCCCCGGAAGTTCGTTTGGACACCGCGGGTCTTTCGATTGACGCTGCTGCTCACCACATTCTGTATGAATTAGATAAAAAGGGATTCTGGGTCTCGGTGTGAATTCTCTCCTCACCCTTCAGATTTTTCTTTTTCCGCCCACGCTCATTGCTGATAGTCCTTTGCTGATTGCGATAAACGATGAGCCATTAGCATTCCTTCCCTTCCCCTTGCTCTTTACTCTTTACCCTTAAATCTTAACTTTTTACTCTTTACTCTTAATCTTAACGCTTTTCCCCTCGATCCTTTTTCCTCGTTCCTCGATCCTTTCCCCGTGCCCCCTGCTCCATGCGCTCTTATGGTGTTCTGTTATAACCGTCCTGTTTATTTGGTCTTACGGTAATAGGGCATGGCTTCGGGAATATAGGTCTTAATCTCGGCAATCCGGGTTTCGGGAGCCGGGTGAGTGGATAAAAATTCCGGTGGCCGTGATCCCTTCCCCTGTTGATTCATTCTCACCCACAAATCAACAGCCTTTTCAGGGTTATATCCGGCGCGGGCCATCAACATCAAGCCAATCCGGTCGGCTTCGGTTTCCTGAAGGCGGCTGTAAGGAAGCAAAAACCCAAGGGCTGCACCCGCACCGTAGGCTTGCATAAAAAGCGCGCTGGTGGTACCGGGGTTCGTTTTCAGAGCAGTGGAGAGCGCCGCCCCTCCTAATTGCGCTACCAGGGATTGGCTCATTCGTTCGCTCCCATGTCCGGCGATCGCATGGGCGATTTCGTGAGAAAGAACCACCGCCATTCCGGTCTCGTCACGGGTGATGGGAAAAATACCGGTATAGACCGCAACCTTCCCGCCCGGCATACACCAGGCATTTACGGTTTTATCGTCATTGATGACATTAAACTCCCATTGGTAATCTTTCACCGATGTTCCCCGGCCTGATTCTCGCAGGAAAATCTCTGCCGACCGAGCAATCCTGTTGCCGGCGTTTTTTACCATGGAAACCTTCCCCGGATCACGCGAAACCTGAGATTTTTTCAGCACCTCTGAATACTGTTGGAGGCTGAGGGGAAGAAGGTCTGATTCAGGGATGAGGCTTAAACGCTGCCTTCCGGTAATCGGTACGGTTTCACAGGAAAGCAGAAAAATCAAAAAACAAAGCAGAATGATCACCCTTGTGCACGGGATAACAAAAACACACGGCCATTTCTTCAGTTTTTTCATGCGATATCTCCTCAATGTTTCGAGCATGGCAAGATAAGCACTGCTCATTACAATGGTTTTTTTAAGCTATTGTTTATATCTTCATAGTATACCTAAGGTGTTAATTTTTGTCTATGGATGTAGTTGCAAAAAACATTGTTTTAAAAAAATTACCCAAGAATAAACATGAAATTTCAGAATGTTAAGCGGTCGTTTATGAAAAACGTTGATAATTTTTTTTAGGGAATAAAATAAAGACATTTAATCAATTGCTTTTTTGAAATTACATTCTGCCGTGAGTTACTGTCAAATCAATCACTATTTATCATGACAAAGAATCGGTTGGTTAGAGACATTTAAAAAAGCCATAAAATAGCCCATCATGTCATGCTGAACCCTGAAAGATAGAAGAACTTTTTCTGGACTCATGTTTTTTCTTCCCGGAAACGTTGCCGCATTTATCACGTTGAGTCTTGCGCCCCCCCTTTCGTCAAAAGCCTTTACGGCAAGAGCGACAACGGCACTGTTTTGTAGCCGTTTGGAACCCGCATCAATTCCGGAGAAACCGGAGATGTGTTAACGCGGCGCAAGGTCATAGTGATGCTGTCCTTACCCGACAAGTCCCGAAATTCAACGGGGATTCCCGACATCTCACGAGCCGTAATGTTCGGGAGGGTAATGCCTTGTTGACAAGCCAGCGCCTGGCCTTTCGGGGCGAGCCGCTCATAAAAACCAAAAAGCGCGCGGATGGCAGCAGCGTCATTGTTTGAAACTTTCATGGTCGCGGCATCGGCCAGACAAATTTCGGCCACGGGCGTTGCTCCCTGCATGACCCGCATCACCCGGCAATGGATTTTTTCCACCTCTTTCATTCCGGCCGGCACCAATCGGGTTGGCGCCTGCGGCTCAGCGGCTTTGGCGAGCTTATCCAAAGAGACATTGTCGCCAAAAAGGTCCTGTAATTGCCCGCGCTGTTCGGGAGAAAGCTTTCCGATCTCTTCCCCTATGCCCTGCAAAAGGGGCTGCACAGTCTGCATTTTCTGGTTGAGACGATCAACCTGCTGTTCATCCACGATCATTACTGTGCTCTTGCTGTGATCAACAATCAACATATTCTCCACAGCATGGCGGTACAAAAGATCGAGATTCTTATCACCACCGGCTGCCTTGACCATGATCTGATCATTCTTTATGGCAATGTTCTGGGTTGTCCCTGCCCTAACATTCATTCCCTTGACCATATATTCCAGGACAACATCGGCCTTAGTGATTGTCGGAAGCGCCAAACCGGCGCAGATGGTCAGGCAAAGTGCAATGCGTTTAATTTTTTTCATCCAAAAATACCTCCTTTTAAGATGGGCGAACCAATTAATGCATGCGTTTATGTGCGTCTATCAGAGACAAGGTATCAAAATAAAAAAAGGCCCATTACCTTTATCCTTGGCAATCAGACCTCATTTTATACTCATTCAATTCATTTTTCTTGCAACCAGCTTTTTGCATTATATTCCCCGTCTGGGTTTTTCCCTGATTTATTAAATAAATTTGGGAAAAAGTCAAGAAAAAGCCCTTAACATTGCGAAACTTAACACGCCCTGCAAATTTATCATTTATAATGACCCAGCCCTGTTGAGCATCCTTTCTGGCAGTTTAATTCTTTCCAGGCGCTGCTGGATAAGTTTTTTATCAGGCAAACTGGTCTGATAGACAGAGACTTTAATATCCTTATGACTTTTACTGAGAGTCAATCGAACCACACTCTCTTTTTTAGAGCGGCAAAGGATTAACCCAACCGAAGGCTTCTCATGGGGTAGCTTGATCTGCTCATCAAGAGCCGCAAGATAAAATTGCATCTTGCCCACATACTCAGGTTTGAAATTCCCGATTTTTAGCTCCAGCGGCACCAGGCATTGAAGTTCTCGATGAAAAAAGAGCAGGTCAATCCGGAATTCTTCATTATCCACGACCAACGGATATTCTTCACCCAAAAAAGATAGGTTTTTGCCAAACTCCAGGAAAAAATCTTTAAGATTGTCGAGTATTGCTTTGCGCAGTTCTTTTTCCGAAAAAGTTTTTGAAAGATCCAGAAACTCTAAAATATATTCGTCCTTCAAGTGGCGATGAATATCTTCTGTGGGAAGGGCGATCTTTCCCGTCTCCATTTTTACTAATGTATCCGGTTCTCGCGACAGGACAAATCTTTCAAAATAGGCAGAATCAATTTGCCGCTGAAGCTCTCTCTTGCTCCAGCGTTCTTGCAAGCACATCTTGATATAAAATTCTTTTTCCTCGATTGTTTTTGTGTAATTAAGCAGAATCAAATTGTTCGTCCAACTAATTTCTGCGACCAGTGGTCGCAGTTTTGGACATCCTCTATAAATCAGAAAAAAGCGCTTGCAGTCCCATAGGTTTCTTGAAGAAAGTCCGTTCATTTCCGGATACCTCATTCTCAAATCCTGAGAGAGCTTTTCCACTACCCCATCACCCCACGCGCTTTTCTCCTGAAGGTTCACAATGGTCTTCCCAATGAACCAGTAGAGATCAATAAGCAGCCTATTAACCGTGGTGATTGCTCTGTGCTTACTTTCTTCAACCTTCATAACGATAGAAGAAAGTGACTTTTCGTAATCATGCGTTTGTTTTTTAGCAATACCTGTTTTGACCATCACCATTCCTCAAACCGAAATATGGATTAAGCATTGCAACACCATGTTCGGTAAACGCGTAGGGCATGACGCCTGAATGCTTCATCGTCCTGAACCGGTGACAATTTGTCACCAGTTGATTCTTTTCGGCAGGCGTTAGTTGGAACATGAACTCCTCAGGGAAACGCTGAATATTACGTTTAACCTGTCGGTTCAGGTGTTTTGTTTCGACCCCATATAACTCAGCCAGATCCCTGTCAATCATAACCTTCTGCCCTCGAATCAAGAATATTCGCTGTTCGATACTTTCCTGCGGAATCAAATCATTCATAGGGCAGAAACCTCCACATGTATAGTTTTCAAATAGTATAAGTTTTAATAGTTCTATTGAGGTATGCTTTTTTCGGAGAAAAATTTTTTCCAAGATAGCAAAAAAAAACACCTCATTGGTCGTTTAAAGCCAACGGGTGTTTATTCTGTTTGTCCTGCATATGCGGCTCTCCCCTTTCTTGGATTCAACATTTCTTTATATTTTTAACCTTTAACACAAGAGAAGTCAATAGGAAAACGCTCTGCATTCCGCTTGTTAGGCGTAAAGCGTAAACGGTAAATCGTAAAAAGTTAAGGTTAGAAATTTTTTTTAAGAAAAATCAAAAGCGCCTATCAGGTTATCTAAACCCACCGCTGTCATGTGGTCATCCATTCGGAAGACCTGGTCACCAGGATAAACGATCCAAAGACGCGCCAAATCAAGCTCTTTGACTGCTGAACGCATGGACCGGGTGATGGTCGGCGCTTCATCAAATTTCATCTCCACACCCCATAACCGCCCCTTCCTCTGAAAAACCATATCCAGCTCACCTCCGACATGAGTGGCCCAGAAAAAGATATCTTCATCCCGGAGTTCCAGATTGATAATCACTTGTTCCAAAGCGAAACCTTCCCAGGAAGCGCCCAACTTCGGGTGTCGCAGCAGATCTTCTTCCCCGGCGACTGTCATCAGAGTATGAAGCAACCCTGAGTCGCGGAAGTAAATTTTCGGGCGTTTCACCAATCGCTTTTTGGTATTATAAAACCACGGTTGAAGCTGGCGGATTAAAAATGTCCCCGTAAGAATGTCCAAATAATGCTTAACCGTGGTATCAGCAAGATTCAAACTCCGCCCCAAATCAGAAGCATTGAAAATCTGGCCATGATAATGGGAGAGCATCGTCCAGAAACGACGCAACATCAGCGCCGGAACCCTGATCCCCAAGTTCGGGATATCCCTTTCCAGGAAAGTGCGCACAAAATCTTCCCGCCACTGCATAGACATCTCATCACTCTCCGCAAGAAAAGAGCGAGGGAACCCTCCGCGTATCCAAAGCGTGCGGTAATTATCTTTCGCAATATCGCGGAGTGAAAAACCGCTTAATTCCAGAAAACTAATCCGACCAGCCAGAGTTTCTGAGCTCTGAGCGATCAAATCACGGGAAGCGCTTCCCAAAATCAGGAAGCGACGGTTTGGGTTTTGATCCACCAGCACCCGCAATGCGGGAAATAGTTCCGCACGCCTCTGAACCTCATCAATGACCACGAGACCTTGACAAGGTTCAAGAGCGGTCATCGGATTCGCCAGCCGGGTAAGGTCGCGATGGTCCTCACAATCGAAAAAAAAGACGCGCGAGGTTTTCCATTTCCTTGACAACTGCCCGGCAAGAGTCGTTTTCCCGCACTGCCGAGGGCCAAGAAGAGCAACAACCGGGTTATGCTCCAGCCGCCCAAAAAGTATTTTTATTTCTCTGGTGCGAATAATTTCCATAAAAATATTAAAACATGAAATTTCTGCGATAGCAACAGAAATTTCATGTTTTAATCCGGCAGTTCAAATTTTTCTTATTAATCAATGGGTTAATGATGGGCTAAAAGTAAGATTTTTTTTGATTTGGAAGAAGATTTATCTGTAAAAAATCTTTCCGGGATTCAAGATGTCATTGGGGTCAAAAACCCGTTTGATCTTTTTCATCAATTCGATCTGCGAGTCGTTAAGCTCCATCGTTAAAAAAGGAGCTTTGGTAATACCGATACCATGCTCACCGGAAATAGTGCCCCCCAGATTGAGCACCTCCTGAAAAATCTCGTGTATCGCCTGCTCTGCCTTTTCGTGTTCTCCGGGAATCTTCTCATCATACATCACATTAACATGAATGTTTCCATCACCAGCGTGTCCAAAGCTGATAATGGTAAGAAGGAATTTTCTTTTGATTTCTTCTATCCGGTGAATAAGGTGAGGGATCTTGCTGCGGGGAACAACAACATCTTCATTAATCTTGGTAAGGTTGAGAAGGAGCAAGGAAGGAGAAATCGCCCGTCGCACCTCCCAAAGGTTAGTAGCTTCCTTGGTGTTGGTTGCCCCCTCGACCCGAAAGGAATCTTGTTCCAAACAAATCTTTTCTACTTTTCCGGCCGCGCTTTCCACTGCCGCGGTATCACCATCAACCTCAATCAGAAGCAATGCCTCTGTCTCTTCAGGAAAACCAAGATTCTGATAAGTGTTCACGCATTCAATCGACCCGCGGTCCATAAATTCCAGTTTCGCCGGGACAACTTTATCGCGAATGATGCTCGATACCGCGTGAGCCGAATCATCAATGTTTTTGAAAAAAGCCATCATCGTAACGCTTGTTTCCGGTTTAGGAATAAGGCGGAGATAAATTTTGGTTATGACCGCTAACGTGCCCTCAGACCCAATAATAAGCCGGGTGAGATCATACCCCACCACTCCTTTCATCGTCTGAACGCCGGTGGTGATGATTTCTCCAATGGGAAGAACGATCTCCAAACCCGTCACATAATCACGGGTAACCCCGTACTTCAAAGCGCTCGGGCCGCCGGCGCATTCCGCGACGTTTCCTCCTAAGGTGGAAAAAGCAAGACTGGCGGGATCGGGCGGATAATAAAACCCGTGTTTCTCCGCTTCCTTTTGAAATTCACCGCACACCACTCCGGGTTCAACGAGAGCGGTTAAGTTATCCGTATCAATCTCGATAATCCGGTTTAGACGGCTGGTGACTAAAACAACTCCTCCCAAAACCGCTAACGATCCACCGGTAACACCGCTTCCTGCGCCCCGGGGAATAACGGCGAACTGCTCCTGATTGGCCAGTTTGAGGACAGCGGCGATCTCTTCGGCAGTCCCGGGAAATACTACTGCCTCAGGACAAAACTTTTGATTGACCGCGTCATAGGAATAGCAGGTGAGGTCTTCCGTGCTGGTCAGAATATTTTCCTCACCAACAATCCTCGTGAGCTTCTGGATAATTTTTTTCTTAAGCATAAAGGTTGCCCAGTGTTAATTGTTAGTGTTAGTGCCAGTTGTCAGTTGACACTTTGCACTTACCTTTGAACCTTTGAACTTTTTGACTCTTCACTCTTCACTTTTTACGTTTTACTTTTCACGTTTCACATGTTACGCTTCACACCCTTTACCCCCCTGCTCCATGCCACATCAACTCCTGTTTTCTCCACTGTATTTTTCTCACGTCTTCATTAACCACGGACAACGAACCACTGACATCATAGAGTTACCCCTGCCCTTCAACCCATGGCAGCACTGCCCCACCGTATGGTATCACATAAGTAGTTGGGTTGTCCCCCAGGATTCGGTAAGCCCTGGCAAGCGCTTCTTCGATGGAATGCACCGGAGTTAAAGACATCGTTCGCACCACCGAATCCGGTAGTTCCGAAAGAAGCAACACCGTGGCTTTTTTCGCTTTCATGAGGGTTGCGTGAGCAGTCTGCCCGTTGATCTGAAATTTTTTTCGCAACTCCGCTTCCATTTCCACTGTATCGTGAAACCTGAACCAATTCAAAAAATCTGGGTTCCCGATTCCTTCTGAGCAGGCCGCGATTAAAATCATCACGCCTCCGGGTCTTAAAGCGTTGAGAGCGTAATCAAAGGTTTTGTGGGCTTGGATGAAATTGATATCCTTAGGATACCCCCCACAACTAACAATCACCAGATCCGCAAGCTCAGCAAGGATAACCTTAAAATGCTGATCAACAAAATCACACCCCTGATAAAAAGCTTCCTCCCAATGTCCAACTGCTAAACTAAGTATACCATAATCCGGTGAAAGAATCGTATTGAATAAAAATTTAGGAGGAACCAATCGCGCGGCCTCCATCATATCTTCATGCATTGGATTACCCTTAAGAACACCTGTTCGCGCTAAAGGGTGTCGTCCTCCTTCAGCATGAAGAACAAGAAGATGCGCGGCGACACAGGATTCAAAAGAGGCACTGCCCGGCACAATACTTTTTCTTCCTCCTCCAAATCCGGCAAGGTAATGGTATCCGATTGTTCCGGTAAGAATAACCTTATCCGCTTCCGCTACCCGGCGGTTTATAATCACCGGAGTATTTTTTGTGGTCTTCCCTGAAAAGACAACCTGATTGTGATTCTTGGCATCGTGATTTTCGAGACGAACCCGCTGAGCCATTTCCTCACCGACTACCTGTTTCTGTTCTTCGAAACTCATCGGACGATGGATTCCGAGAGAAAAAACAATCGCGATATCATGGTCGGGAATTCCATTCCGATTCATTCGAGTGATCAGCTGAGGAAGAAAAAGGTGGGATCCGGAATAACGGGTAATATCAGACACGATGATGACCACCTTGTCCCCTCTTTGAGCAAAAGTATCGAAAGAATAGTGATCCCCTGGCTTATCCAAAGCGATTGTGATTGCCTGGGGCACATCCGGTATCGGACTCGTTTTCTGCGGAATTATCACGGAAGCGAAGTTTTTGGGGGAAAGAGAAACCTCGATCTTTTTCTGGTGATAGGGAAGAGAAAACTTCATTTACCCAAAGCTCCGCCCACAAATCTCGTTAACCGCTCAACCAAGAGGCGGGCAATAAAAAATATTCCCCGCTCTTTGGCGATTTCCACTTGCATATCAATAATGGTTTCAGGAAGCTGAGGAGGTCGTGATTTTGACTTTAACGTGATTGCATCGACCGGACAGGTGGTTACGCAAAGACCACAACCTATACAACGATCACGGGTTATCTCATAATACTCAGCGCCGGCAATGATGGCCTCCATCTGGCACCGCTCCGCGCACACGCCGCATACATTACACAGATCAGGCGCGATCTGAGCGTGAAAACTTGACTGAATGTGCTCCGCGGGTTTGGGAAATTTTTTAAGGAGGCGGAGTATGGCGCAGCAACACCCACAGCACATGCAGATATTCAGAATGTCTTTGGCGTTGGTGGGTGAAAGCACCAGCGCTTTTTCTTCTCCCATTTTTAAGATACTCAAGAGTTCCTCTTCGCTAATCTTTCTTCCCAGCTTGTTTTCAAGATAATACTGCGCCGCGACATCAAACACCAGGCATCGCTCTACCGGCCGGTCACAGGAATTCCCCATGAGCCATTGTTCTTTTTGACAAATACAAGGAGCAACGGCAATAAGTTTCTTATTTTTAACCAGGGCGCGGACCTGGTCATAGGTGGAAACCAGGGAAGTCGTAGCAAGAGAAGCTCCGATCGGAATTACCCGAAGCTGCTTGGTCTTCGTGGATTCCCAAAATTTCGCTATCGCGGGAAGGTACTCTTCCATTAATTCCGCCAGCTCGCGGTCAATCGTATTTAAATGAAATTCATAAATCCCCACCACAAACTGAAGCGCCATATAAAAAGGCTGGTTATTTACGCGCGTCCGGTAAATCAAGCCTTCTTTGGCCATCGCCTCAAGCTTTTCTGCGGCAAGGGCTTCGTCCATTGTTAATCGTGGCGCGATAGCTGACACCGGTTCCGGTTTTGTTCTTAACCGCAAAGCTATTGTGGCTTGTTCAGGAGTAAAAAGTTTTTTCAGGATCTTAATTTCTACTCCGCTTTCGGTGGCGGGAAACCCTGCCGGCAGTTTGTCCAAAAAATCTCTTAGCTTAAGATAAATATCTTTAGGCATAACAACCCCGGATAAAAAGATTGGCAAACTATTTGAAATTATTTAGAAACCGTCTTATTGCAGGATGTTTGTGATTATGGTATAAAAACATATATCATATTAGTAAGTAATTACAAAAAAATTAGCGCATTGGGGGGGTAGCCATGAAAGTTTACCTTGTTCAGCATGGCCAATCTGTTTCTGAGGACGTTGACCCGGCTCGTCCTTTGAGCGAAAAAGGACAAAAGGATATGGAGAAAGTGGCCCGGTTCCTTAAGGGGGTTAACTTAAAAATCAGCGTTATCCTTCAAAGCGGGAAAACCAGAGCAACTCAAACTGCGGAAATTCTGAATCCTAAAGTTACGTCCTTAGGAGGGATCATGAAAAAAGACGGACTTGCCCCCAATGATCCGGTTGACCCGTGGGTGGAGGAACTGAATAGGTCCCCTGATGACGTAATGATCGTGGGGCATCTTCCTTTTCTTTCCAAACTGGTAAGCCGGCTTCTCGGAAGGGAAGAAGAATTGATAAGTTTTCAGCCGGGCGGGATCGTTTGCCTGGAAAAGATGGAGCACCTTCAATGGCGAATCAGATGGATGGTGGTTCCCGAGCTTCTCAGTTAAATGGGGCAAAATATTCCTTGACTTTTCTTGCCAACTTTAACAATACTCCTAAAAAATTTTCCTTACGTAAAAGCTGATACCTCTTGAAATTTAGAAGGAATTACCCAATGGGAAAAGATTATCATCCCCACGAAATTGAGGAGAAATGGCAGAGGCTCTGGGAAGAGAATCAGGTCTTTACGGTTATTGAATCAGCCGACAACCCCAAGTATTATCTGTTGGAAATGTTTCCTTATCCTTCCGGTCGGATTCATGTGGGGCATGTCCGAAATTATTCAATCGGAGATGTTATCGCCCGGTATAAAACGATGCGAGGCTTTAACGTGCTCCATCCTATCGGCTGGGACGCCTTTGGCCTCCCCGCGGAAAATGCGGCGATTGAGCATAAAACCCATCCCTCCCAATGGACTTATGACAACATTGCCTACATGCGCTCTCAGCTTAAACGGATGGGAATAAGCTACGATTGGACGCGGGAACTTGATACCTGTGATCCGAGCTATTACCGGTGGGAGCAGCTTATCTTCATCAAAATGTTTGAAAAGGGCCTCGCTTACCGGAAACGTTCGTGGGTGAACTGGTGTGAGCAATGTCAGACCGTATTGGCCAATGAACAAGTTGAGGCGGGCTTGTGCTGGCGCTGTGGCAAAGAAGTCGCCCAGAAAGACTTGCAACAGTGGTTTTTCAAGATCACTGCGTATGCCGAAGAGCTTTTGGAATACTGCGATAAACTTCCCGGCTGGCCGGAACGGGTTTTAACCATGCAAAAAAACTGGATCGGCAGAAGTGAGGGCGCGGAGATAAGCTTTACTTTGGAAAAAGGAGTGGGCGAGATCACGGTTTTTACCACTCGTCCGGATACTCTCTTCGGCGCGACGTTTATGAGCCTTGCCCCGGAGCATCCCCTTGCCCAAACCCTCTCTCACGGCACTCCTCAAGAGGGCCCCGTTCGTCTGTTTATCGAAAAAATGAAACGGGAAGACTTAAGCAAACGGACTGCGGAAGATACAGAAAAAGAAGGAGTATTTACGGGATCATACTGCATCAACCCCGTGACGAATCGGAAAATGCCGATCTTTGTTGCCAACTTTGTTTTAATGGAATATGGAACCGGGGCAGTAATGGCCGTGCCTACCCACGACCAGCGAGATTTTGAGTTTGCTAAAAAATATGGGCTTCCGCTCATTATTGTCATCCAACCCCCGGAAGAAAAACCCGACCCCATTTCTCTGAAGGCCGCGTATGTGGATGATGGAATCATGGTAAACTCGGGCCAGTTTGACGGGCTGCCGAACCGGGAAGCAGGGGTTAAAATAACCGAGTATCTGGCATCAATCGGCAAGGGGGGAAAAACAATCAGTTATCGGCTCCGGGACTGGGGCATCTCCCGTCAGCGTTACTGGGGTGCGCCCATTCCTATAATTTACTGCGATGAGTGCGGAATCGTCCCGGTTCCAGAAAAAGACTTACCCGTGGTTTTGCCTCTCGAGGTGAAAACGCTTGAGACCGGACAGTCCCCGCTTCCGTTAAGCTCTGCTTTTGTTAATACTCCCTGCCCGCGCTGTTCACGACCCGGTCGCCGGGAGACTGATACCATGGATACCTTCGTGGAGTCATCCTGGTATTTTCTCCGCTACGCGTGTCCACACTACGATAAGGGTCCCTTGGATAAGGACAAAGTTAACTACTGGATGCCGGTTGATCAATATATCGGCGGCATCGAGCACGCCATTCTTCACCTCCTCTATGCCCGGTTCTACACCAAAGTTCTCAGAGACTTAGGGATAGCGCACCAGGACGAACCGTTTACCAACCTGCTTACCCAGGGTATGGTCCATAAGGAGACCACCCGGTGTCCTCAGCATGGCTGGCTCTTTCCCAAAGAAGTCGCAGAAGGGAAATGCACCCTGTGCGGATCGAGCGTTGAAATCGGGCGCACGGAAAAAATGTCCAAATCCAGAAAAAACGTCGTCGATCCCGACGAACTTATCGAACAGCACGGCGCGGATACGATCCGCCTTTTTTGCCTTTTTGCCGCGCCTCCGGAAAAAGATTTGGACTGGAGCGACCAGGGAGTGGAAGGAGCTTTTCGGTTTTTGAGCCGGGTCTGGCGGATAATCCAGGTTCACGCGGAAGCCATGAAGAATGTTAAATCTTATCACGGGAAAGAAGACCTTTCTGAAACCTTAAAAAATCTGCGGCGAAAAACCCATCAGACTATCCGAAAAGTAACCGAAGACCTTGAAGAGCGGTTCCACTTCAATACCGCGATCAGCGCGATCATGGAGCTTGTCAACACCCTGTATCAGTTTGACGTAAATTCCGTCGAGAGCCCCTATAAAAATCACGTCTTAAGGGAAACCATGGAAACCATTGTGATCCTCCTCTACCCGGTTAGTCCCCATATCACTGAAGAACTTTGGCAGATTTTAGGACATACGGAAAGCATCAGCAAAGAAACCTGGCCCTCCTATGACCCGGAAATCGCCAAAGAAGAGAAGATGGTCATAGTCATCCAGATTAACGGAAAACTGCGGGGTCAAATAACCGTACCCGTCAACACGCCGGAACAAGAGATCAAAACCTCAGCTCAAAACGACGAACGAACGAAACAATGGACAGAAGGGAAAAAGATTGTTAAAGTAATTTATGTTCCCCGAAAACTGATTAATATGGTGGCGCAATGAATTTATGTGATCAAAAATCAATTGTCGGAATGCTTTTCATTTTTATTATTTTTTTCGTTTTCAGCAATGGTTGTGGGGGGTACCACTTTGCCTCTGAGTACAACAACCTCCCGGGGGAGATAACCTCGGTCTCCATTCCCTTTTTCCAAAACGAAACCTATGAGGCCAATATTGAATCTTATTTTACCCGTGCTCTGATCAACGAGTTTATCAAAAACAAAAAATTCACTATCCTTTCTCACGGAGCAGATGCCACGCTTTATGGGATCGTTAAAGACTTCCGCACTACAACGATTGCTTATTCCGAGCAAGACAAGGTTCTTGAATACCGGGCGTATGTTACGCTCGATCTTACGTTAAAAAATACTAACACGAGTGAAATCATTTGGAGAAAACCATCCTTAACCAGCGATGAAGACTATAAGGTTTCTTCTGAAGATATTGCTTTAACCGAAGCAACCAAAAAAGTAGCTTTTCAGAAAATTGCTAATGAGTTGGCCGAGCAAATTTATGAGGAGCTGGTTTTGGGTTTTTAAGCATGAAACCTGCTGATTTTTTTTCAAAATTTAAAGAGGGTCATTTACTCCCTCTTTATTATTTTTACGGAGAAGAAGAATACCTCAAAAATAAAGCCGTTAACCTGGTATCGGAGCGTTTAGGAGAAAAAATAAACCGTGGCTTAAACTTCGAGGTTTTTGCCGGTTCTTCCACCTCCATAGCAACCCTTCTTGATCACGCTCGCACTATTCCCTTTTTAGGCGGACGGAAAATCATCCTTGTGAAAGAGGCGGAAAAGATCCCTGCTGAGGAACAAAAGCGCCTTTTTCTCTACCTGGAAAGCCCAAGCAAGAAAACCACTCTTATCCTCACCAGCAGTGCCGTTAATTTTCGGGGCAACGCTTTTAAACCACTTTTAAAGTCCTTCGCAAAGTATGCGGGATACGGCCTGGTTCTCGAATTGAATCATCCCTTTCAAAACGAGATCCCTGACTGGATAAAATATATGGCTCAAAATTTTGGGAAGTCCATGGGGTCTTCAGCAGTTTCTTTATTACACGAACTGATCGGAAATAACCTTCTCGACATTTTTCATGAAATGGAAAAACTTGCTCTTTTTATTGGCGAAAAAAAAGAAATTTCTAAGGATGACGTTGAAAAGATGATTTCGAGGTTGCGAACAGAGTCAGTTTTTGAATTGGTTGATCATATCGGAAATCGAAGACAGTATGAAGCCTTGATAACGCTTTCTCAACTTCTCAAAAGCGGCGAGCAGCCTCTTAAGCTTTTAGCTTTGATTGTCCGTCAATTCCGGATGATCAGCAGAGCGAGCACTCTGGTGAAACAGGGACTGAAATCAGCGGAGATAACCAACGCCCTAAAAATCAGGGGATTTGTGTGGGAAAAGTTATATCCTCAGGTAAATAAATTTTCTGAAAAAAAGCTGATGGATTGTTTTCAGCAAATGTGGGAAGCTGATTTCGCTCTTAAAACCAGAAGTATTCCAAAAAAACTCATTTTAGAAAAACTCGTCATGGAGTTGTGCGAATAGTATTAATGTGCTG
>LQYC01000056.1_pt1 | contig 20244 bp, 18 predicted proteins | sample 661771 | NCBI WGS metagenome assembly LQYC01 (sample SAMN03483023, study PRJNA281117) | bioreactor metagenome | isolation source: benzene-degrading methanogenic enrichment culture from a contaminated... | place: USA: oil refinery in Oklahoma | collected 2011-05
TTGATTGCATAACAAGGTAAGGAGACACCGTACCTTAGCTCTTTCGGTCGTCGGTACAACTCTGTTTTAGATCAGGTTTTCTACAGAGCCCATTTTTCGCAATTAAGGGTGGATTTATAACCAGGAGAATGGAGAAACGGGGGAAAGGGGAAAATGAACTAAAGAACAAATTCAACAGTGCGTTGTTTAAAAAAATTTATTTCTTTTTGGATTTCTTTGGTTCGTCATGAATCAGTTTGCACATGTTGACGCACTCCCAGTTTTCGGGCAGGAATTTACCGTCAGGACCCGGTTTCATTACAGCGTTGTGCTTCTCCCCGCAGACAAGGCATTCCATCAGGCCGGTCTTCTCATCGACAAGTTTCATCGTATGCTCTTTCTTAGACATCCTCTTACGAGTCGGACTGCCTGAATAATAAAGGCATGGAATGATGATGCAGCCAGGGAATTCTGCCTGCGCCACACCGGTCCCGGTACATCCGTTCAACAAATATTTCGTGTCATACCGCAACATCTGTCATAATGGCAGTCCCCGGAGCCGTCCGTGATCTTGTCCAGCGGTATGCCGACAACCGGTTTGTATACCATAAGGGGCAGAAGAACGAGACAGAGCTGCGGCGGGAGTTCCTTGACCCGTTCTTCCGGGCGCTCGGCTGGGATGTGGACAACAACAAGGGATACTCGGAGGCGTACAAGGAGGTCGCCCACGAGGACCCGATCCGGATCCGGGGGCAGACGAAGTTCATCGACTACTCATTCCGTGTCGGGGGGATGCGCAAGTTCATCTGCGAAGCGAAAAAGCCGTCCGTGCCGATAAAAGATGATCTGGATTCTGCGCTCCAGCTGCGAAGGTATGCATGGAACGCGGGGCTCAAACTATCGATTCTTACGAACTTCGAGGAGTTCGCGGTCTATGACTGCAACGTGCCGATCCGGAAAGAGGACAATGCTGCAACCGCCCGGATCGCGTTCCTCACGTTTGAGAATTATCCTGAGCGCTGGGACAGAATCGCGTCTGTCTTCTCACCGGAAGCGATCCTGAAAGGGTCGTATGACAAGTACGTTGCGACAAACGGCGAGAAGCATGGCACAGCCGGCGTTGACGAGAAGTTCCTTGAGGATATCGAGGACTGGCGGCTCAAACTTGCCCGGAACATCGCGCTCCGCAATCCATTACTCACGGTCGAGCAGCTCAACACCGCTGTCCAGCTGATCATCGACCGGATCATTTTCTTACGGATCTGCGAGGACAGGGGGATCGAGAAGTACGAGACGCTGCGCACCCTTACGGATGGAGAGGGGGTATATGGCCGGCTGTGCGAACTGTTCCGCACCGCTGACGACAAGTACAACTCCGGGCTCTTCTATTTCACCGGGGAGCCCGGCCGCGACGAGCTGCCCGACACGCTGACACCGGGACTGGTGATCGATGACAATGTGCTTGCCCGGATCATCAACCACCTGTACTACCCGGAGAGCCCGTACGAGTTCTCGGTGATCCCGGCGGAGATGCTGGGGCATGTGTACGAACAATTCCTCGGAAAGGTGATCCGGCTCACGGCGTCGCACCGTGCGGACGTTGACGACAAGCCGGAGGTGCGAAAAGCCGGCGGGGTCTTCTACACGCCGTCGTATATCGTGGATTACATCGTTGAGAAAACGGTCGGCGAACTGCTGAAGAGGAAAACGCCCCGCGACGTGGCAATGCTCCGGATCTGCGATCCGGCGTGCGGATCGGGATCTTTCCTGTTGGGCGCGTACCAGTACCTGCTCGACTGGCACCGGGACTGGTACATCGAGAAACTCGTCCCGGTCTTAATCGACCACCCTGCGACATCACCGGAAGTCCGGGCGCTCCTGCCGGAACCGCCGGGTTCTAAAAAAGCGGCGAAGAAAGAGGGCGGGTTCGAGCTGCCGGTGTACAAGACTACCAATGGCGACGGGTCGAAACTGCGCAGCGGCTGGAAGCTGACGACAGCGGAACGTAAGCGTATCCTCCTCAACAACATCTACGGTGTGGACATCGACACACAGGCTGTCGAGGTGACAAAACTCTCGCTGCTCCTCAAGGTGCTGGAAGAGGAGAGCGAGGAGAACGTTGCAAAGCAGCTCAAGCTCACGGCCGAGCGGGCGCTCCCGTCCCTGCACCACAACGTCCGGTGCGGCAACTCGCTCGTTGCGCCGGACTTCTTTGATTACAGGCAGGCACACCCGTTCAACATGGAGGAGCGCAAGCGCGTCAACGCATTCGACTGGAAAGCAGGGTTCCCTCAGGTAATGGCTGCGGGCGGATTCGACGCGGTGATCGGCAACCCGCCGTACGTCCGGCAGGAGTCGCTCAAGGAGCAGAAAGAATATTTCCAGTCGCGCTACGCGGTCTACCAGGGGACAGCCGACCTGTACGCGTACTTCATCGAGAAGGGCATCTCGCTTTTACGCGAGGGCGGGATCTTCTCGTACATCGTGGCAAACAAGTGGATGAGGGCGAACTACGGCAAACCGCTCCGCAAGTTCCTCTTAACAAAACAGATCGAGGAGGTCGTGGACTTCGGCGATCTTCCGGTTTTCAAGGACGCGACCACCTACCCCTGCATCCTCCGGGTCAGCAACGCCCAACCCTCCCGCGAGTTCTGCGTCTCGAAGGTGGACACGCTCGACTTCCCCGATCTCGCGGAGTACGTCAAAGCACACCGGCACCCCATCGACCAGAAATCGCTCACGGACGGCAGCTGGACGCTCGGCGACAAGCGGACAGAGAATTTGCTGAAGAAGTTGCAGAGTGTGGGGAGGCCGCTGGAAGATTACGTGATGGGAGCGGTTTATCGGGGAATCGTCACTGGATTTAATGATGCATTTGTGATTGATGAAAAAACGAGAAACCGATTGATTGAGGAAGATCCGAAAAGTGCAGAAATTATTAAACCATTTATTGTTGGAAAAGATGTTAAAAGATACAAAGCACCACGAAACGAGGGTAAGTTTCTAATTTTCACACGACATGGGATTGAGATAAAACAATATCCTGCAATTTTGAATTATCTAAAACGATTCAAAGCGAATTTAATGCCGAAGCCTATTGATTGGAACGGCGAACAATGGAAAGGTCGCAAACCCGGATTGTACGAATGGTACGAGATTCAGGACACGATTGATTATTTTACAGAATTTGAAAAAGTAAAAATTGTCTATCCGGAAATTTGTCAAAAACCAGAATTCACATTGGACGAAGCTCGTTATTATACGAATAATAAGTGCTTCATCATTCCGCGTTCTGACAAATATTTATTGGGAGTTTTAAACAGCAAATTAACGTATTTCTTGTTCGAGACAAATTTACCTAAACTTCGTGCTGGTTTTTTCATGCCAGCATATGTTGTCCTGAAAAATTTCCCCATCTACACCCCAGACTTCGACAAACTCGCGGACAAAACCCGGCACGACCGGATGGTCGATCTTGTGACGCAGATGCTATCACTTCATGCATATTTGCAGAAGGCCAAGACCGATCAGGAAAAGCGGCTCGTGCAGCAGGAGATCGACACGATGGATGTGAAGATCGATGCGCTGGTGTATGAATTGTACGGGCTGACTGCGGATGAGATAGGGGTGATCGAAGCGAGTTCTGCCTGAGAGGCAGGGCAAGCTTGAGAAGATCCCGCAGGGATCTTTGATGTCTTCTCACTGACCTCATCGGCAAATCTATAACCATCCACAGAAGAGATAAACCAGAGAGCACAAAACAAAAGGAATAGGATCAGCACTATGGATCAGATGAGCTATCGGGTTCTGCTCAGGAAAGAGCCGGAAGGCGGGTATACCGCAATCGTTCCGATGCTTCCCGGCTGCGTCACGTTCGGCGACACCATTGAAGAAGCTATTGCAATGGCAAAAGAAGCAATCGAGCTCTACCTCGAAAGCCTCAAAGCTCACGGAGAGGAGATCCCGACCGAAGAAGGTATCCTCGAATACACGGTCATGGTAAAGGCACATGCCTAAACTCCCGCGGCTGACACCGCAGAAGACCATAAAAATTCTGGAAAGCCGTGGGTTTGTCCTTGACCGGACAAAGGGAAGCCACCATATCTTTTTTCATCCCGAATCAAAACGGCGGGTGGTTGTCCCGGTACACCAAAAGGATCTTCCGGTCGGGACGCTCATCGAGATCCTCAAACAGGCCGGGATCGAGAAAGATGACATGCGCGAATTCCTGTGAGACGATCCGATCATTGGTTTATCCGGCAGGAGATCGAGGCGACAGACTTTTTACAGCATCATTACTCTCCGGATCGCGGATTGTGCTTCTTAGGATATATCTTCCTTCATATCGGGCAGCTTCCGGAAATCCTGAAGTAATGCCGGTTCATCGGGCACTTTTAAAAGTAAGAACGCAGCGAGCGGGCGTTTGAATGCTGATGAAAGCCGCTCGACTTTATGTAAGGGTAAGATAACGGGATCATGACCATCCCACCATCTTCTGACAACATTTTCAGGGACACCAATTCGCTGTGCAATTTCTTCCGCACGCCATCCGGAAGTATCGCATAGCCACCGGAATACATCAGGGGCGATCGAAACCTGAACAGAAGTGCGTGGCATGGTATCAGACTATAGAGAGAATTTTGTGATAATCTATTAAAAGATAGCCCGGAGATGGAGAAAGTGCGTGAGTCTGCACTGTCATGATTTCATACCATTTTGTTGGCGTCAACCAAATGGTAGCTATCGAATCAGAATCAACATCCTGTCAAACCGCTTCGTTCAATCTTTGGCGCATTCCCGGAGATCGATATGAAAAAGATATACGAAGATCACGACCGGGAAGTTGAACTGGAGGATGAGGATGACCGAAAAACAGCACTTCCACCAGTTTAAGGAGTGAAATTCATATTATTTTTATATAAATTCCAAATATATGAGGGCGACTGCTTGTTTCTTTTAACAGATAATTGGCCGGATCAACCTGTAATATATCCCAAAAAACAGGGGGCTAAAAAGCCCGCTATTTAGCAGGGTTTTAACCGGTTATACAACGGTATTTTTGTGAATAGCCCGTTTTAATCAATATTTTCCGTGGGCGTGGACACCATTTCCATTCGAGATTGATCCAAACACACACCAGAATACAAAGCCTCCGTCGGAGAAAGATCCCCTGTATCCTTAGAGACTATGGAAGGGGGTATAACCTGGCAATAATCAGATACCGTCAGACCCACCTTCCCCATCTCCGGGTGGGGGGTTTGACCGTCCTGATTCCATAGACATCCCCTGATGCAGCCTTTTTAGCGCTTCGAGCGGATTGATGATGATCTCCCTCTCTGTCTTCCACTTCTCCTTGTCATAGTGGGGGTTGACATACCCCTCGACCCGGTTGAACCCGAGCTCTCCGACAACGTCGCTCAGGATGTAAAAGCGCCTCCACGCCCGCTCGTTCTGCGTACGCACCCAGAGCTCGCGCAGCACGAAGCGCGGCATCGGCAGGGCTCGCAGGGCCGCGATCTCTTCCGGAAAAAATTTCTCGGCCGGCGTTTTGTCATTGATGGAGTACCGGATCTTTTTCACCTTCACGACCGCGATTACCGCATCGCGAAAAATAAATGCATCAAAGGGAAACTCCGGGTCCGTGTTCCCGCACCACCGGTACCCCATCTTCTCCGCACAGCTCTTTGCCTCATCAATCGCAGCCGTTGGTTTCTTCCCGCGTGTCAATGCAAAAACTCCACAAGGATCATCAAAGATATTTCAAAAAAGAAAGTTGTCCGGAATAATACGCTTTGTGGGAGAGAGCCGGCCGAAACAGATCGCGCCAAAAAAAAGCTGGAATGATTTCCTTTTTTAATCCCTACCCGATGTGGGTTATCGCAAGAAACGTAAAAATGTACAGCACCGCAACAAAGAATCCGGTACTGACAGTGCTGCGTACCGCACGCTGCCGCTGGCCGGGGCGGTAAAGGTCGTCCGGGGTAATGGCCTGTTTGAGATGGAGCAGGAATGCGCAGAACAGGTATGTCCCGTAGGTAAAGAGCGTGATCCCGCAGGCAAGCGGCCCCCAGTTGAAGACCGCTGCGGCAAATGCCGCGATACCGATCGCGAGGTTCGCGTACCCCACTTCGATCTGGAACTCGGGGTGCTCCTGCGTCCAGCCCATCCGGGCCTGGTCAGACCGGTAATATACCGAATGCCGGAGGAAGCTGAGCGTCCCCACAACCCCTACGAGGAGCGTTGCAACGATTCGGAATGCAAGTCCGGAATTGACAAAGAGAAGGTAGATTCCCAAAAAGATCCCGATCATCGTTACGACCATCGTCGCTGCCATGAGCTGCGAAGCAGTCTTTCCTGCTGCCGGTTGCGGTGCCATAGTTGTTCTCGTACTGTACCGGAGATCAGTATCCTTATTAGTCCTTGTGCAGAGGATCATCGGGATGGATATCACTAAGGGCCTTGATAAGATCGAGAGGGACGTGGGGCACCTCTCTCCCTTCCAGAAATTTCTTCTCGGGACTGACGGTTCAGTCACGCAGCTCCTTGAAGCGGTAACGGGACATCAGGTCAGTATCAAGACAATCGTACAGGAAGTCGTCCCTGCGGATGCTGCGGTTGCTGACCGGCTCGGCATCCCCACCGGCGAAAGCGTCAACCACCGGGTTGTGGAGTTAAAAGACGCGGAAACCGGCACCGTTCTCATCTACGCTGTCTCGGAGACGCCCCTCTCCCGGCTATCGCCGGAGTTCAGAGAGGATCTTATGAAGGCGGATATCCCGATCGGTAAAATCATCAGCCGGCACAAGATCGAGGCACGGCGCGAGATCCTCTCTGCCCGCGTCACCCCCGCAGATGGCACGACCGGACCCTTGTTTTCGGTCTGCAGAAACGAGCCTCTCGTCTCCCGCGATTACCGGATCATCCACAGGGAAAAACCCCTGATCTTCATCACCGAACAGTTCCCCTACAACCGGTTCCTTGATGAGCGGCGCGTAATTGTCGAGACCGGCAGCCGTATCCACCTCGGACTCATCGAGATGAACGGCGGGTCCGGGAGGGTTGATGGCGGCATCGGGATTGCGCTGGACGACCCCCGCGTGCTGCTGGAAGCTAAGCAGAGTGCTGAAGTGGAAATTTCCGGCTGCGATGAGGCAACCGGCCGGCTGGTCAGGGATATCGCAACCCGCACGCTTGCCGGCATCCGTGCCGGGGCAGGGGCATCGATCACGGTCCGGTCCTCGTACCCTTCCCATACCGGCCTTGGCTCCGGCTCGCAGATCTCTCTTGCAACCTCACGGGCAATCTGCGAGCTTTATGGCAGGCAGATGACGGTTCATGAGCTTGCACAGATGACGGGCCGGGGCGGAACATCCGGCATCGGCACCGCGGCGTTTGAGATCGGCGGTTTCATTATTGACGGCGGGCACCGGTTCGGGCCGGGTGCTGAGAAGACCGGGTTTGCCCCGTCATCCGCTTCAAAGGGGATCCGCCCTGCACCGGTCACCGTCCGGCACGACTTCCCAAAGGACTGGAAAATCATGCTCGCGATCCCCGACATCCCGAAAGGTGCAAGCGGCGGGCGGGAACTGGACATCTTCCAGAAGCACTGCCCGGTGCCGCTTGAAGAGGTGCAAGCTCTCTGCCACGAGGTGCTGGTGCGGATGCTGCCCGGCATCGTGGAACACGACCTCGACCTGTTCGGCTCATCGGTCAACAATATCCAAAGCCTCGGGTTCAAGAAGGTCGAACACAGCCTCCAGCCAAAGGAGATGGGCGGGCTTCTAGGCGCGATGCGGCAGGCGGGTGCAGCTGGCGCTGGCATGAGCTCGTTCGGGCCGGCACTCTATGCCGTGTGCGATACTGGTGTGCGGGATGCAGAATCTGCCGCCCGGTCGTACATGGACGGCTGGTGCGGCGGGACGACTCTCATCACATTGGCGCGGAATACGGGCGCCATCGTGAGAGTTGCATGAGTTTTTTGGTCCTTACCAATGAGGGCAGCTGAAAATCCAGGCTCAGTTTTTTTATCATTATACACAGAATGAAAACATCGGGGAACCGGGGGACAGAGAGAGGCACAAATTGCAGATATCCCGCTGGATTTCACCGGCAACCGCTGGATGATGATGATCGGATTGGCTGTAAAATAATTCTAACCGGATCAAACCACTGCTGGTTCTGATGGATTCATTCTGTTGGGTCTTCCCACTTACAAAGGAATAAAATATATCGATGTTTGAGCAATTAAAAAATAAGAATACAAAAAAACCCGAAAGCAATAATTATAACAATTACAATTTGCTCCCAGAAGGATAATCCTGCAAAAAAACTAAAGATACGACCGCCACGCCGTGCCATACCTAACAATATTTCACGGTAAAATTGTTGCTTGTGATTTTGACTTACGGCTATTTTTCCCATGCTTCTTGTTTAAAGTCCCGCCATTTATCAGTCCGTTGTTTTTTGTTGGAAATCCCGTTATCTTATCAGAACCTGTGAACGGCTTTGCACTTAAAGTATCATCCCCGCCCTACTTTAGGTGCAGACTTAAGACTTTAGGTGCAGAATGGTGGTTTAGGTGCAAAGCCCCTGTGAGCAAAAACTTTATTAGTTAATTAAGACTAACTAAAAGTGAAACATAGGAGGGATCCTATGACCCGTGAAAAACCTGAGAAAAAAAGTACTGATGTAATTCCCATCACTCCGGGTTCTTCGCAGATACCCCGGAGAGGGCAGAGCTGGCTTGAACGTGACTTCGACTCCATCTTCGATGACTTCCGGAGGTCGTTCGATGTCATGATGCGACCGTATATTCCGCTGGAGATGCAGATGCAGGACCTCGGCATGCTGCCGGTCCGGTACGCACCGCTCGATTTCATCGATGAGGGAGACCACTACCTCATCCATGTCGAGCTCCCGGGCTTTACGAAGGATAATGTGGAGGTCCAGGTCAACAGGGACGGACTGACCGTCCGTGCAAAGAAAGAGACAGAGAAAGAAGACAAGAAGAAGAACTATCTCCACCGCGAGCGGGCGTACTCCGCATTTGAACGGTCCATCTCATTCCCGGAAGAAGTTGATCCGGCAAAAGCCGAAGGTACGATGAAGGAGGGAGTGCTGGAACTCAAAGTTAACAAAAAAGAGCCCAAACCTGAAGTGAAACCAAGGAAGATCGAACTGAAGTGACCCGCTTCTGTAATTATTAATTTTTCACTTTTTTTTCTTTTAGGTGCAGCAGATTTTAACGGCATCCCTGCCCACCAGATGGATCATGACGCTCTCAAATTGAGTTACTGAGCGAACTACATCTGTCGCATCAACGGCAAAAAGGAGTAGGATAACAAGGTTGGGGCGTCATCGTGTCGGATCAACCGGAGAAAGGAGCCGGGAGGATCTGCGGGCGGAACAGAGGGGAGCGAGCGCGAGGCGGAGTGAGGCGGAGATGAACAGTCCCGGCCGTACTGTATTTCCGCGAGAAGGCCCTCATCTCATTACTCCTGCTGCCAAACATCCTGATTGATAAAACAGAAGGGATCACCGGCTGATACATCCCCGGTTGCTGCAAACGCCCGCACCCTGCACCCCCCGCCACAGAGATTGAAATATCCGCATGTCCGGCATTTTCCGCCGATATCTCCGGTTTTATCCCGGAACCGGGAGAGGATCGGGTTGGAAACATCGGTCCAGAGTACACTGAACGGTCGCGTACGGATATTCCCGATAAAAAAAACCGGCAATCTGGCAAACTGGCAGGGGTAAACGTTTCCCCGGGGATCGACATTTGCCGCCCGGTTGCCTGCGCTGCACCCGCCCTTTAAGGACTTCAGGAGATTTTTTGCATCCTCAAGGTCCGGTGAACCGTCCCGTTCCATGGACTTGAGCAGGTGGATGCAGTCCTGCGGGGCGTCAACCGTAAGAAACTCCATCTCATCCGGCGGGATCTCCTGTGCCTTCCGGTACAGGAGCGAGAGGGCTTCAGTCACTTCGTGGCTGCCGAGCTGGATCCGGGAATAGCTGTCGCTTCCCCTGCCGCTCGGGACGAGCCAGTACAGGCAGAACCGGGAGGCACCAAGGGAGCGGGAGAGATCAATGAGGTCGTTAAGTTCCCCGAAATTTTCCTTTGTCAGCGTGACCCGCACCCCGCACCGGACTCCTGCTTCCCGGCACCGGGCAAATGCTGCAATCGTACGGTCAAATGCACCGGGAGCATTCCGGAACCGGTCATGGGTCTCTGCAGTCGCCCCGTCGAGCGAGATCCCGGCATATTCGATCCCGCTTTCTTTGATCTTCCGGGCATTTTCCGCAGTGATCAGGGTGCCGTTCGTACTGAGTGCCGTCTTGATCCCGTTTGCCGCAGCGTGGCCTGCAAGTTCCCAGATATCATGGCGCAGGAGCGGTTCGCCGCCGGTAAAAAGGATGAGGGGGATTTCAAATCCGGCCATGTCGTCAATAAAAGCGATCGCCTCGGCAGTTGTCAGTTCACCTGCCACGTCACGATCAGGACCTGAACGGCTGTAGCAGTGCTCGCACGAGAGGTTGCACCGGTCGGTAATATTCCAGAAAACGACCGGGCGCGGCATACCGGAAAATGCCATGAGCCCGCTCGGTACCTTGGCGGGGTGTGCATGCCGGTGTTTCATCACGGCGCTGATAGTGCCCCGGCCATGGAGGCACTGGGTGATCCTGTTCACAGGACACCGCCCCCGTTCTCCCGGATCCTCACGTTCGGCACGCGCTTGAACTCTTCGGTGCTGAACAGGATGGTGTAATCAGTAAGATTCGTTTTGCCTGCGATCAGCCGGACTTCCTCCTGAACTTCTTTGCGGGAAAAGCCGTGGTGCACCGTATAAAGGTTATATTCCCACTTACCCGGCACCGGCCTGCGTTCATAACAATGGGTGACGCAGGGGTAGGAAGCCAGCAACCCCCCGATCCTGCCAGCCTCCTGCCCGTTGCATTTCCATGCAACGAGGGCATTGGCTGTAATCCCGACAAGCCGCTGGTTGATCCGGGCCCGGAACCTGCGGATGATGCCGGAAGCCTGAAGATCGCGGATCCTCTCCAGCACCTCCTCCCCGTTCATCCCTATCTGCTTCCCGATCTCCTCATAGGGTTCGGAAACGAGCGGGAGGCCGCCTTCAAGAGATGAGAGGATCTGGAGATCATGCGGGTCCATGGGGTTCCTCCTCCTGTTGCCGGGTGAACGGGAACTGCACATCGATCTTGATCTTCTGAACGGTGGGAAGATTGAGGATCGTATCCTCAGGTATTCCGGTCTCCGAGAGGATCGTATCAAGAACCTGCCGGAGAGCCGTGTCATCCTTTGCGGCAAGCGTAAACCAGAGCGAGTAATGATGGTCCCGCCGGAAATTGTGGGACACTTCAGGATACCGGCTGATGATGGCAGCAACAGTGGAGATCCTGTCCTGCGGCACGGGAAGCGCAACCAGCGTTGCTGCGGCAAGGCCCATCGGCCGGGACTCGATGATGGGCGATATGCCCCGGATGATCCGGGCATCCTGAAGCCGCCGCAGCCGTTCCAGCAGGAGCTGCTCAGGGATCCCGAGCCGTGATGCGATCTCTCCAAATGGCCGGGGAACAAGCGGGATCTCCTGCTGCAGGGCATCAAGAATGCACAGGTCCAGCCGGTCCGGCAGCACATTTTCCGTCATGCTGCATCCCCCGTTTCGTACGGGCATAACGGATCTTCGGCACAGATTTCCCCTATGAGAGCGCCCGGTTTTTCCAGCCCGTCACACCAGCGATGGGGGAGGGCATTTGCCCCGCGGAACGCCCGCGCCCGGCAGCCCCCGCAGACGGTTTTATACCGGCACCGCCCGCATTTACCGGTGAGCAGGTCCGGATCCCTGAGTGCCCGGAAGATTTCAGCATGGTACCAGATCTCATCAAATGGTATAGTCCGCACATTGCCGGTGCTAACCGGCAGGTACGGGCAGGGCGTCACATCGCCATTGGCGTAAATCCGGCAGTAACTGATTCCCGCAAGACAGCCCCGGCCCCATGCCGGGTTCCGGATGCCAGCCTCGTCCGCGATCCGGCGGAACTGGGGGGCGCAGGTCGGGCGGATATTCAGATCGGAATTCCGGTACCGGATAAGGATCTGCCGGATCAGTTCCTCGTATTCCTCCGGCCTGCGTGACTCTATCTGCCGTGCCCTTCCGGTAGGAACCGGGAAGAAGAGCTGGTAATCACTGACCCCGAGAGCCGTCCCGAGCCCGATCACGTCTTCAACATCGCTGATGGCAGACCGCATCACCGACATATTGATCTGGACAGCGATCCCCGCATTGCGGCAGTGCCCGATGGCCTGAACGGCCCGCTCCCATACCCCCTCAAGGCCGCGGAACGAATCGTGGGTCGCCGCGTCTTTCGAGTCCAGGCTGATGGCCACTGCCCGAATCCCCACTCCCCGGAGTTTTACTGCAGTGTCTTTGTCGATAAGATACCCGCTGGTGCCCATGACCATCCGGAGCCCCCGTTCAGTCCCGTACCGGGCAATGGCAAAGATATCCTCCCTCATGAGAGGTTCCCCTCCGGAGAGCACGACAATTGGTTTCCCGGTCTTACAGATCTGGTCGATGATGCCGAACGCTTCCTTTGTGGAAAGCACTCCCTCTGCTTCTCGTTTGCCAGCGTCCACGTAACAGTGGGCACACTTCAGGGGACACCTGAGCGTGATGTTCCACGAGATAAGACGCGGACCGTTCCCTGCACCGTTCAAAGTTTCAGCCCTTTTGCCACCCGCTGCCCGGGTTCCTTATACAACTTCGTGAGGTTCTCCACCATAAAAAGACGTTTATGTTATGATCTGGCGAGATCAAAGCGATCAAGGTTCATCACTTTGGTCCAGGCCATAACAAAGTCCTCTACAAACTTCAACTGCCCGTCCGCGCTTCCATAGACTTCGGCAAGAGCCCGGAGCTGGGAGTTCGAACCAAAGATGAGATCGACACGCGTGCCGGTCCACCTGACTTCGCCGGTCCTGCGATCGCGCCCCTCAAACATGTCCCTGGCGTCCGAAACCGCCTTCCACTCTGTACCCATGTCGAGCAGGTTTACAAAGAAGTCGTTGGTGAGCGCCTCCGGGCGCCTTGTGAAGACGCCGTGCTGTGATCCGCCGAAGTTGGTCTTCAGGACACGCATGCCGCCAACGAGCACCGTCATCTCGGGCGCGGTCAGGGTCAGCAATTGCGCCTTGTCGACCAGCAACTCCTCGGCCGATGCGGCAAAGCGGGTCTTTTCGTAGTTGCGGAAGCCGTCCGCCTTCGGCTCGAGCACAGCGAAGGAGGCCACATCGGTCTGTTCCTGCGAAGCGTCCATGCGTCCCGGCGTGAAGGGGACCGTCACATTGTAACCGGCATTCTTTGCAGCCTGCTCGACGCCTGCACAACCGGCCAGGACGATCAGGTCAGCAAGCGAGACCTTTTTGCCACCGGAGGCTGCGCTGTTGAACGCGCTCTGGATGCCCTCTAAGGTCCTGAGCACCTTCGCCAGCCGGGCCGGCTGGTTGACTTCCCAGTCCTTCTGCGGCGCGAGGCGGATCCGGGCACCGTTGGCACCGCCGCGCTTGTCGGAGCCACGGAAGGTGGACGCCGACGCCCAGGCGGTCGAGACCAGCTCTGACACGGACAGGCGGGAATCAAGGATCTTACCTTTAAGCGAGGCGATGTCCTGTGCATTGATCAGCGGGTGATTGACGGCAGGGATGGGATCCTGCCAGATGAGCTCTTCTGCCGGGACCTCCGGACCGAGATAGCGTGAACGCGGGCCCATGTCGCGGTGCGTCAGTTTGAACCACGCCCGGGCGAACGCGTCTGCAAACAGGTCCGGGTTCTCCATGAAGCGCCGTGAAATCTTTTCGTAGACAGGGTCGAACCGTAAAGAGAGGTCAGTGGTCAGCATGGCTGGCGCGTGACGCTTCGACTTGTCGTGGGCATCCGGCACCGTGCCGGTGCCTGCGTCGCCCTTCGGCTTCCACTGGTGCGCACCGGCGGGGCTCTTTGTCAGTTCCCACTCGTTTTCAAACAGGATCCGGAAGAAGTTGTTGCTCCACTTCGTCGGCGTGTTGGTCCAGGTGACCTCCAGGCCGCTTGTGATCGCATCCCCGCCTTTACCGGTGCCGAAACTGCTCTTCCAGCCGAGTCCCTGCTCCTCGATGGGGGCTGCTTCGGGCTCGGGTCCCACGTGGGTTGCAGGGCCGGCGCCGTGGGTCTTGCCAAAGGAGTGACCGCCGGCGATGAGCGCAACCGTCTCCTCGTCATTCATGGCCATGCGGGCAAACGTCTCGCGGATATCCTTTGCCGCAGCGACCGGATCAGGGACGCCGTTCGGGCCTTCCGGATTGACGTAGATCAGTCCCATCTGCACGGCAGCGAGGGGATTTTCAAGCTTCCGTTCGCCGGAGTAGCGTTTGTCTTCCAGCCACATGCTCTCAGAACCCCAGTACACGCTCTCTTCCGGCTCCCAGGCATCCTCACGGCCCCCGGCAAAGCCGAAGGTCTTGAACCCCATCGACTCCAGGGCGACATTGCCGGCAAGGATCATGAGGTCGGCCCATGAGATCTTCCTGCCATACTTCTGCTTGATCGGCCAGAGCAGCCGGCGCGCCTTGTCGAGGTTCACGTTGTCGGGCCAGCTGTTGAGGGGCGGAAAGCGCTGCTGGGCGGAACCGGCGCCGCCTCGACCGTCACCGGTACGGTACGTGCCGGCGCTGTGCCACGCCATGCGAATAAGCAGGGGCCCGTAGTGGCCGAAATCCGCCGGCCACCAGTCCTTCGAATCGGTCATCAGCGCCTTCAGATCCTTCTTTGTGGCCGCCAGGTCGAGATTGTTGAATTCGGAAGCGTAGTTGAACTCCCCGCCCATCGGACTTACCAGGGGAGAGTGCTGGTGAAGAACCTTCAGGTTCAACTGGTTCGGCCACCAGTCCTGGATGGACCTGCCCCGGCCGGTTGCCTGTTTGTTTGCCCCGGCCGTTACCGGGCTCTTGCTGTCGTCAGTCATAACGTCATCTCCTGTTTTTCGATCAGGCGGACATCCTTAAGAAGAACCGGGCCACGCTGCCCGGCCGTGAGAGGGTTCTGGTTGTCAGCAACCGGGACCCCCTGTTCCGTGGTGAGGGTTTTCTTGGCCATGATAGATCAGAGTAACCTTACTGCAATCTTATTTAATAAGATAAGGTTCATGGCAAAAGCTCAATAAATTATAAAATACCGGAAAGTGCCGGAAAGATTCAGGTCAAGCCAAAGTTCACAAAAAAGAGCCCAAACCTGAAGTGGAACCAAGGAAGGTCGAACTGAAGTAAAGCGCTTCTGTAATTTTTAATTTTTCACTTTTTTTCCCCGGGTGCAGCCGATTTTAATGGTATCACTGCCCACCAGATGGACCGCGATACTCTCTTTTTTGGCTTCCGGGACTGAAGAAAGGTTGATAGGTACACGCTGCTATCATCTGGACGGTGGATTCTGTATGCAGACCGGGTTTGGCTGGATAGAGATTAACGGGGTCCGGTACGATCACGACGTCATCATCCATGCGGATGGTACGGTGAACAAACGAAAAAAGAAGGCATCAAAGGCCCTGAAAGGGGAGTACGGGCACACGCCACTCTCCCGTGCAGAACTGGACTTCCTCTCCGATGAAAAGCCACGGAAAGTCTTCATCGGCACGGGCCAGGACGGCGATCTCCCGGTTACACCGGATGCAACGGCGTTCCTCTCCCGGTATGAAACCGTGACTGCACCGACACCCGAATTGCTTACTCTTATCGGGCAGGAAAAAGAGCGGTTCGTAGCGATCCTGCACGTCACCTGCTGAAGCGTCTTGAGAGGGGGCGATAGGTGAACACGCAACCAGGGCACGGGATACGGTGAGTTGCTGCTTTTTGCCAAATCACTTACCAATCTTTAAAAGCATCTCCTCAAGCGACGGGTACCGTGACTCGATCTTCTCCACCTTTCCTCCCGCCTCATGGATGAGCCCCGTGCACTCATTGAGCTCCCCCATGCTCTCCGCTTCGCAGATGTAGAACCCCTCCTCCTGCCGGTATGTCTTTGAATGCCCGATCAGTTTTCCGGGATTATCGATAGAGAAGAAGATTGTATAGGAGAGCGAGCCGAACTGTTCGCGGAGCTCAGACATGCTGCCGAAAGCGACCATCTTCCCGCGCCTGAGGATCATCACCCTGTCGCAGATCGCCTCTACCTGGTACAGGTTGTGGGCCGAGAGCACGATCGTCTTGCCCTCTTTTTTTAACGTGCGCAGGTAGTCAGCAATGAAACGAGAGGTCATCGGGTCAAGCCCGCTCGTCGCCTCATCATAGACCAGCAGCTCCGGGTCATGGATGAGCGACCGTGCGATTGCCGTCTTGCGCTTCATGCCCTTGGAAAACTCCCCGATCTTCTTGCCGTTGGGTTCCAGCGAGAGCACTGAGAGCAGCTGCCGGCTGCGTTCGCGGATCACCTGAAGCGGCAACCCGTAGATCTCCCCAAAAAACGCAAGGTAGTTCTCGGCAGTCATCGTCTCGTAGAGCCGGGACTCCTCGGGCAGGTAGCCGAGGATCCCCTTGAGCGAGACCGGATCTTTGACCACATCGATCCCGTTGACAGAGAGCGAGCCGGAAGTCGGTGCGATAAGCCCTGACATAATCTTTAAAAGCGTGGTCTTGCCTGCCCCGTTGTGCCCGATGATCCCGAAGATCTCGCCATCCGAAAACCCGAAACTGATATCGTCGAGTGCCAGGAACCCGTCGAACTTTTTGACAAGGTTTGTTGCGGTGATCATGGGGATGACACGTTCATAGTGAGGTGTTCAGGAATCCAGATTAAGGTTCGGGTGGTGCACTTCCCCATGCCATGATGGATGGGTATATTTTGTGCCACACTGGACTATTGTTTACTGCAATCAAAATGATGAAAACGGTTATAGTGCTGCCTAAAAAAATCCGGCACCGTAATGACCGTGCAAGGAACCAGCCATGGGCGCACTCGCAGATATCACCACCATCGCGCGATGGGAAGTGAGACGGACGCTCACCCAGATGAGCAGGGACACGCTCCCGCTCGCCATTGTCCTCTTCATCCTCCTCGTCCTCGTCACCGGCTTTGCTGCCCAGAGCGGTATGCACCTGCAGGACGGGATGTACGTTGTGGGGGTGGACGACCCCGTGATCGCACAGCTCCTTGCGTCCGACAACCGGTTCTCGGTATACCCGGCGGACAGCGCAACACTGGAGAAGAACCGGCAGGTGTTTGACCTTATCATCATCAACGGGCAGGTCTTTGCCGGCATAACCGACCGAAGCAAATCCGCGCTTAAAACCGTGGAACGCGACTATGGAAAGTACACCAACAGGGTATACAACCGGCAGGACGACCTCTACGCTGCGTACCCGCTCTGGATTGATGTTGTGAATGTAAAGTCAGAACTGAACTTTTTAGCAACACAGGGCGGGCAGTACATCTCGGCCCGCCCGGACGCCGTTGCACCCGTTCCCGAAGGGGAGATAAGCAACATCCCGGTACCATCGCCAACCCTTGCGATCAGCAAAGAAGAGCTCCGCAACGAGCTCACAAAGTCCGAAGCGGCAAACTCCCAGATCTCCCGCTACACCGAGATGCTCTCTTCCGATACCGCAATGGGCAGGTTCAGGACACCCTCCCAGCTCTCGCCCCCGCTCCCCTTTGACTCCATCATCCTCATCTTCGTCTTCATCTTCCCGCTCTACTTCACCTCGCAGTTCTTCATGATGAGCATCATGAACGAGCGGATCGAGCGCAAAGGCGAGGTGCTCCTTTCAACGCCGGTAAAACCTGTCTTTATCATCATAGGAAAAGCGCTCCCGTATCTGATTGGCATGCTCGCGATCTCTGCCGCGCTCACGGTTTATCTCAAAGCGTCCCTGCTGATCATGCTCCCCCTTGTGCCGGTCATCTTCTTCTTCTTGGCAAATGCGCTGCTCATCGGGATGGTCTCGCGCAGCTTCAAGGAGCTCTCGTTCATCTCGATCTTCTTTTCAACCGTCGCCACGTCCTACCTCTTTTTTCCCTCCATCTTTGCCAACGTCCACGTCATCAGCCTCATCTCCCCGTTAACACTCATCATCCTCACCCTGCAGGGCACTGCGTACACCTTCACCGACTACCTCTTCTCCACCTCGCTCTTCTGGCTCACCTCCGGTGTCCTCTTTTATGTCGCGGTAAGGAACTTTTCCGAAGAACGGCTCTTCTCCGAAAAAGGACTCCTGATTCGGATCCGCGAGTTTGTTGCCACAAGCCTGTCGCAGAAGCACCCGTTCTTCTCGCTCTTTCTCTTAAACGGGTTTGCGATCCCGTTTGTCTTCATGGTGCAGCTGATGTGCCTTGTGCTCTTCTTCAACCTGCCCATGCCGTACTCGCTTGTCCTGCTCATCGTCTTTGCCGCAGGGATTGAAGAGCTTACAAAATCGATCGGGATTTACACGCTCTACGCACAGGACCCGTCGTTTTTGTCATGGAAGAACCTCATCCTGGCCTGTGCTGCAACTGCAATCGGGTTCCTGGCCGGTGAAAAACTGCTTCTCCTCATCACGCTTTCCCAGATCACCGAATCGGTCTTCGGGAGCGTCCTGTTTTTGTCGCTCGGTGTGCTATGGCTTCCCCTGCTGCTGCACTTTGCAGGGGTATTTGTCGTCGCCTGCGCCCTGAAATCCGGCGGCAGGAAATGGTATGTCCCGGGGCTCCTTGCAGCGACGGTGATCCACTGCCTGTATAACCTCTACTTCATCCTGGGGTGGCTCACGTGAAAGCGCGGCACCTTTCCATTGTGATGCGAAAAGAGTTCCGGGGGTTGTTCAATGAACGGACGATCCTGCTTGCAGTCCTCCTCCAGCTCTTCATCGCGATGTTCTCGTCGTTCCTCATGGTCGGGCTCACTTCGATGTACGACCCCTCGTCCCTCTCCAAGTACTCACGGTTCAGGTACAGTATCGGATACTGCGGCAACGATTCGGGACTGCGGGACTACCTTGAGAAGAGCCCCGACTTCAATGTCTATGGCATGGAACTCTCCCCTGCGGTTGAAGCTCTTAAAGAGCGCAAGCTTGCCGCGGTGATCTATGTCCCGGATACCGCGCCGGACGCGGACGACCCGGTCAAGATCACGCTCTATTCCCTGCAGAATGACCTGCAGAGCGCGATCGTGAACGTCAAACTCAAGGATATATTCCTGAAATATGAAAAAGACCTCCGGGGGGTGCGGGCAGCCCGGCTGAACGAATATCCAATCCCACTCCGGATCCCGGCTGCACGGGGCGGGGGCGACTTCTACGAGTTCGTGTACGGCCTCCTGATCCCGCTCCTGCTCTTCATGCCGGCGATCATCGCATCAGCCCTTGTCATCGACCTGATCACCGAGGAGTACCAGCACGAGACGCTCGAGACGCTCATCTCGACTCCCGTCACCTTTGCCGAGGTTGTCTGGGGCAAGGTGCTCGCCTGCGAGCTGCTCATACCCCTGCAGGCGGGAGCGTGGCTGCTCCTGCTCCTTATCAACGGGATCACAATTGACAATGTGCCACTCATCCTCATACAGGTCACGCTCACATCGTTTGTCCCCATTCTTATCGGGGCGCTCACCGCGCTCCACTACCGGGAACGCACCTCTGCCCAGTTCATCTTCTCCACCGCGCTCGTGGTCGTGATCCTGTTTGTTCTTGCCCTGCCGGCGAACCCGTTAAACATCCTGACCCGCCTTGCCGTTGGCACCGCAGGTCTTGAGCAATGGATCGTGCTTGCCGGAGTTATAGCAATCGGGGCCGTGCTCTCGGTTGCAACCCAGAAATACGCGGAAAAGATCTGGAGGGAGCACCATACCGGGTGAACTACTGGTTAAAAAAGATTAATTCTTCTTAATACATTCCGCCGATGATCAGCGATTCGTCCTTCACCTTGTACACCGTGCCTGAGGATGTGACATAGACCTCGCACCGGTCGCTGCCCCGGGTGCCGCGGATCACGATCTCGTCTCCCTGCTGGGGCTTCTTGCCGTCACGCATGTATTGTTCTTCAACAGTCCCGTCAGAACGCGTGACCCGCATCATGATCTTCTGGACAAACGGCAATCCCCTTCCCCCATTGTAGTGCAGGGTAATGTCGGAATAGGTCCGGTCCTTGTTCAGCTGGAGGTCGACAACCTGCTCGGGCGGCAGGGTGCGGAGCGGTTCCGGTGTCGCGGTCGTGACAACCGGGGCCGGGGCGGGGGTGGCGA
>LQYC01004391.1_pt1 | contig 20024 bp, 16 predicted proteins | sample 661771 | NCBI WGS metagenome assembly LQYC01 (sample SAMN03483023, study PRJNA281117) | bioreactor metagenome | isolation source: benzene-degrading methanogenic enrichment culture from a contaminated... | place: USA: oil refinery in Oklahoma | collected 2011-05
CGGAATGGGCTTCCAGATATGGTTCAATTTCACCCTCACCCAGACCCTCTCCCTCAAGAGACTGTGTCGCAATTAGCATATCAGGGCAAAATGTTATGCTGAACTTGTTTCAGCATCTAATAAAATCAATACGTTATGAGCCCCTGAAACGAGTTCAGGGTGACAAAAAATGTATTACGACACAGTCTCCAAGGGAGAGGGGATTTTCGATAATTTTTTTCCTTCCTCTCCCCTTGGGGATTAAGGTGAGGGGGCATTATGTCATCATATTTATGCTCGGATTAATAAATATTATTAGAGAATGAATTGATAGAATACCGTTTAAGAGTTTTAAGCAAAGCGACAATATAGTGAACGACATAAATAAAGAGACATCATTTTTTCCCATGCCATGGCCCCGCTATTGTCATTCCGTGCTTGACACGGAATCCAGGGGCAGGCAAGAAGTAAATCAGTTTCAACGCTTCATGATTTACCCTTCTGGATTCCGGCTTTCGCCGGAATGACGTTGGGAAAACTGGAGCGGAATGAGAACAGCATTTTCTATGTCAACTTATTTAAGTCTTTCACTATAATTTCCAAAAAATGCAGGCTAATATTTCATGTTTAAATTTTTATTCCTTGATATAAAGATTATCTATAAGTAGTTTTATGTATTTTAGGTCGTACAATCCTTTATTTTAAAAAAGTTGACATTTTCTTAAAAAGGAAATAAAAATAATAAAAATTAATCCGTCGGGTTTATTGTTAAAGTCCCCACCTTAGTTAACTTACCGGATTCATTATGGAAAAAAAAATCAGAATTGCAATTGTGGAAGATTGCACTATTTTGAGAGAAGGTTTACGCTCACTCCTTGGCATGAGTCTTGATTTTGAAGTGGTTGGTGAGGCAGAAGATGGGTTTGCAGCCATCCGATGCGTTGAGAATTATCAGCCTGATCTTGTTCTCTTAGACCTCTCGATGCCAAAAAAAAACGGCTTGTCGGCCATTAAAGACATCAAGCGAGTTTCCCCAAAAACAAAAATTTTAACGTTAACCGTGCACGAACAAGATGAATACATTCTCGAAGCCTTTCGGTCAGGCGCTGACGGATATTGTTTAAAAGATGCTAATCATGATGAGCTTATATCGGCCATGAAAATTGTTCTCTCGGGAAAGCCTTATTTTAGTCCCGGGGTATCCGAAAAAGTTTTGGAAGGATACTTAGAAGGGAAAAAAACGTTAAAGTCTAAATCATCATGGGAAGCTATTACAACACGGGAACGAGAAATTCTCAAGCTGGTTGGGGAAGGGTATAAAAATAAAAAAATCGCCGAGTTACTCTGCCTCAGTGAAAAAACAGTCGAAAAACACCGGGCAAATATCATGGAAAAGCTTAACCTGCACAATATAGCTGCTCTGACCGCTCTTGCCATTGAAAAGGGACTTGTTATGAAGGAAAAACTGAAAGAATAAAGCAGGCTCTTTTCTAAAGAAAATGGCCGGACAAAGAGTTATCCGGCCATAAAAAGAGGAGAAGAGAGGATATGAGGATGATTTTACGATAAGGCCCCACTGATAATAAAAAAATAAGGTAAACCATTTATTTTCACGGAAAAAAGACAGTATTTTTGATGGAACTTTTGGAAGGGATAGGGGGCAGCTAAAGATAATCAAGCAGGCTCAATTCGTAAGTGATAGTCCATTGCTATCGGTTTTAAAGACCAGGTTACTTTGAGAGAAGTCCCTTTTTCTTTAAAAGATTTGATTGAAAAATCTCCCCCTGAGAGTCTGGCACGTTCTTTCATATTGGCAATTCCAACCCCTTGAAATATTTCCGATTCAAGAGTTTTATTCTCCACATCAAACCCCCGGCCATTATCCTCAATTAATAACGCTAAGAGGTCATTTATTTTTCCCAAAACAAGAGAGATATGGTTTGCTCCGCTGTGTTTGGCAATGTTGTTCATCCCTTCCTGGACAATCCGGAAAATAACGATCTTTAAGTGATCAGGAATTTCGATTTCTTCGATGTTGATTTGCTTTTCTACATGGATGTCATTAAAAAGTTGGTTAAATTCGCGGCAATACCAGTTTAAGGTTGCCAAGACCCCCAGGTCATCTATCATAGACGGCCGTAAATTAACCATAATTCTTCGGGTCGATACGATCGTATCGAGAACCATAGCAATGAGGTCCTTTAATGATTGGGTTGTTTCGTCATTTGCTTTACCTGTTTGCATCAATTTTTTTTCGAGGGCAAATTTTATAGCAGCCAATTTTGCGGCAATATCGTCATGGAGTTCAGCGGATATCCGTTTCCTTTCGTCTTCCTGCACCGTAAGGAGTTGCGAAGAAAGAAACCGGAGACGACTTTCTGACGCCCGAATTTCATCTTCTAAATTGAATCGGTTGATTGCTTCGCCGATCAGAGGACTCATTAACTCAAGAAATTCAATCAAGGGTAATGATAGCTTTTTTTTCTCTTCGTCTGCCAGTTGAATTGAACCAAGTATTTTATCATCGTAACGAACGGGGACAATGCTGAGGGATAAAAATCCGTTTTGGATACAAACACCCCTGAACCTCGCTTTTTCTTCCGGAGAGAGCCGACCAACGAAAGCAACGGTATCCTCACAATGAAAAGATCCACCAGGGGTCATCATGGAGACATCCTGTGGGTCTGGGTTTCCGGTAATGACTCGCATGCAAACACACTGGGCATGCTCTATTGAAAGCCGACTCTCGGATTCCCAGAATTCCCGACTGAAACCGATGTAGGATTCATAGGGGATGTAACCTTTGTCATCCAAGATCCGGATGCCGACACACCGATAGCCGGTCCAGGAGTGAATTAGGTCAACCACCGCGTCAAGATATTCCTTTCGTGAGGGCTTCTGGGAGAAGAGGCTCAACAGAGCATTAGTGGCTTTCAATTTCTCTTCTGCCTGCTTGCGTTCGGTAATGTCAATGCCCATCTCCAGAATGAGGGGAGAGCCGTCCGTGTCGGTGAAGGGGAAGTCGAAGATATCATAATTGCGGCCATCCGGGCCAGTCCACTCCCAGTGATGAGGTGCCTTGGTTTCCAAAACGGTATAGGTGTCGCAAATCTCGCAGGGCTCGCTGCGTCCGAACAGATACTCAAAGCAGCGCCGGCCGTGAGACTCCCCAAAGCGCTCCCGGAAGAAGCGATTGGCAAAAGGCACGTGATAATCCGGCGTCAACAACACCACGTAAACCGGCAGCATCTCCAGGACATCATTGAACCGCTGCCGTTCAGCTCCCAACGCTTCCTCTGTCTGCTTGCGTTCAGCCATTTCGTCCTGTAACGCCTCGACAACTCCCTTGAGTTCTGCGGTTCGTTCCTGGACTCGAATTTCCAATTCATCACGTGCCAGACGAATTGCATTTTCCATTATTTTGCGTGCGGTGATGTCCTGCGTTATGCCGAAGCCGCCGATTAGCGCCCCATCGCTGTCGAATTCGAGATATGCCTTTTCACGGACCCACTTGACGTGCCCGTCAACGATAATTCTGTGCTCTATGTCGTATGGCTTGCCGGCCAAGCCCTCCTTCCATTTGGTATCAACGTAGCCCCGGTCATCCGGGTGCACTGTGGAAAAAAACGTCTCGTATGTCATCGGCGTCCCTTTGGGAATGCCGAAAATTCGATGGTTCTCATCTGACCAAGTCAACTCATTTCGCCGAACATCCAATCGCCAGCTTCCAATGTTTCCCACAGCCTGAGCACGGCTCAGGTCTTCTTGACTCTTAATACTCTTAAGGTCAGCTTGGTGTTGTTTCTTATAAAACTGACTGCTCTGTTGTCGCCATAAAAGAGCAAGACCAGCTCCAGAGAGAGCGATCAACAAAGCAAAAAAGATTGCCACAAACCGGCTTTGTTTTTTAATCAATCCGTAGACTTCCTGCTGATCAATCTTGGAAACTAAAAACCAGGGGGAATCAGGAATTTTTTGTGCCGTGGCAAGCACCGGCACACCACGATAATCATTGCCTTCAATTATCCCCACCGCGCCCCGCGCCACCATCGCTGCCGGCAGGTCTTTCCGGCTGATGGGGAAACGAAGTTTAAGGGCGGTATTTTTGCGGTGGCGGAGTTCATTGAGAAATACCACCTCAGTTCCTTCTCTGCGCACCAACAAAGCCTCGGCAGTCTTACTCGGCGTTGGCCAGGTTTGAATGAGCGGATAAAGGAGTTGATAAGGATTGATCTCTAACACAATAACCCCGAAGGGAACACTCTCGTTTTCAGGGAGGGTAAAAAGCGGGATAACAAGGTCAAGGTGGATACGGCGTGTCGTTTTATCAAGAAAAAAGTCGGTTAAAATTATCTTCTTGGTCTGCAGTGCTTCCCTAACTTCTTGTTGATCATATGTGCTTAGCTGGTTGTTTTCTTGCGGAAGAGAAAGCCTTGTGTTCCCCTGAACGTCGGCAAGGATGATAGCTTGACAATTTTTTTCTTCCAGGAAAATTTTCATCCAGGCGGAGACTTCTCGCTTAAGGTTTGAATCAGCCGGATGTTGAAGCCACTGAGAAACAAAGGGGACAAAAGATAATGTTTTCAAGAGAATTGTTGCATCCTCAATACGTTCGTTACGCCAGGCTGAAACCTGGGTAACCTTTAAATCCGCAATTGCGCCAAGTTGATTATTTGCAGCCTCGCGGAGGTGCGCTTTTTGTTTTTTGTAGTAGTGGTATCCTGATATCCCGATGCCTATGGCGAGAAAAAGAAAAATCACCAGAAGCTGAAAACCAAAACCAGCTTTTTTCTTCCTGGTGATTGTGCTCTTCTTTTTGTTTAATTTCTCATCCATAGTGGTTTTATTCATTTCCATTCAAAATAAGCCCCGGATGAAGCCTTTAATGCAAAAAGCATTAAAAAAATTAAATAATAATTTTCTTTAGCAATTTTGTCAACCCCCATAAGGGTAGATACCATCTTTTATAGAGTGAAGTTTATTGAGCATTGCCTCGTGCTTTTGTTCATCCGCAAGAAGGTATTCCAGGAAGTACTGCTGCACCATTAATGTTTTTTTGCCCTTTATTGTCTCTAAAACTTCTTTAACCAGAGAAACCATTTTTTGCTCCAACGCAATATGTTTCTCGATCATAGTCCAAACATCCCCTAAATCATTGATACTCAGGGTGAGGTGTTCTTTTTCGAGGCTATCAATGATGAACTGTTGGACACTTCGATGCCGTGCCGAGTCATAATTAATGGTGATCATGATATTTTTTATGAGCGGATTTTCAGTTTTAACTCCGATTTCTCTCGTTGTTTTAATAGCCGTTGATTCTATTTCCTGCCATTCTTTCATTTTTTGAACCAATCCTTCCTGCACTGCTTTTACTGTTGTTTTTTCCATAGGTTTATACTCCTTTATTTTAAAAATTCTTCTTTATCTGCCCTTTGAGACTGTGTTGTAATGCATATTTTGGTAGCCGTAGGGGCGCCCTACGGCTTAATTCAATGCGGGTTAGACAGTGGGGAACAAAATGGTCAAGGTATTCTCCCCCGCTGCCGAGGCAAGTTCCACCGTTAATTCTAATCGATCGTTTCTCAAACCGAGAGAAAGAACTTCCCTTGCTTTTTCGGATTCAAGGTGAGTAATTGAGCGCATCACTTTAAAGATTTCATCCGCTATATCGGCTCGAGGCGCGGGGAGCACGTATTTTCCCGCTGCCTCAATATCTAATCTGACTTCGTCTCTGCCTTTCTTGGTAAGAGTGATCTTTTTTGCACTTTCTTTAATGCCGTAAAGAATTGTTAAACAGAGAAATTTGAGCGCCACTTCCTCCCGGTCTTTGGTTACATCGGCAGCAGCCCCTTTTTTATTGATCACCACAATTTCTTTCTGCGGATCTGTCTCCAGGTAACAATCGCAATATTCCTGCAGACGAAGGTGTAAACTTCTCTTTGCTTCGACCATAATGTTGCTCCTTTCTATGCGAGAAAATTGTTTCTATTATTTTTGCCTCTTCGTGTAGAGACTGTGTCGTAATTACACTTGTTCCCTTCGACAGGCTCAGGGCGCCCGGTTAACCCATTGATTTTTAACGGTCATGGTGAGCTTGTCGAACCATGAACTGACTTATAACACAGTCTCGTAGCCGTGGGGGCTAACGCCCCTACTACTACCCAAACTTATGGCTGATCCCGTAACCTCCCGTGGGAAAGCGCCACTCGATGTTAAGGTTGGGGCAGCCGATACGACAAGAGCCGCATTCTAAACATCCTTCATAGGCTACGCTGATACGGTCTTTTTCGAGCCGATAAACATTCGCCGGACAGAAATAAAGGCAGGGTTGATTCTCGCACTTCTCCATGCATACGTTGCCCTCAATGATTCGAATATGGGGCTTTTCGTCCACGCGAAAACGATTTAAAAAGAGTTTATCCGCAACCTTAACGGTCATTTAACGCTCCTCCAGCCATTCCATAAAAGTCGTATTAGGCTCACACAAGATATTTCTTTTCGAACTTTTTTCCAAATAGTTTTCTGTTTTTCTTTTTTGGGGACCCCATCTACGGTAAGCATTTCTTGAGCCGCAAAACTCCCCAATCTTGGGAGGGTAGTAAAGAGCTCATGATGCTGAAGACGAAAGGCATTAAACCGCCGGTACTTTTTTAGGTCCTTGATTATATATGAGTTTTGCAACTGGGAACCATATCCTGCAAGAGCCTTGCGACTGAAATCATCTTTACTTAGGGCGTCTACAATTGTTTCTGCAGCAAATCGGCCTGAGGTCATGGCCATGTTTGACCCTTCACGATGGAGGGCGTTAAACAACATTCCTGAATCTCCGGCAATAAGGTATCCGTCGCCGTAGAGTTGCGGAATCGCCTCATAACCGCCCTCGGCAATCCAGTGAGCCATATATTCTTTAGCCTGACCATCCTTAATGAGAGGAGCAACCATCGGATGCTGTTTAAACTCTTCCAGCATCTCGTACGGTTTTACTTTGCTTTCCATAAAATCAGAAAGATTGGCCCCGATACATAGTGAGAGCGAATTTTTATTGGTATAGATTACCGCGATGCCATCCATACCCTGGGTGATTTCGCCGATGATTTCAATCGTTACCCCATGTCCGGTTTCCGTGTTAAAGCGTTCGTTAATAATTTCTTCAGGAAGCTCGATAACTTCTTTGACTGCCAACGCAATGTGCGAGGGCTTTGGTTCCGGACGGAATCCGGTTTTGGCGGCCAGGGGAGAATTGATCCCGTCGGCCAGCACAACTACTTTCGCCTTTAAATCTCCCTCCGGGCGATCGGTAGTGACGCCGATGACGCGATTATTGCTGTTTTTGAGCAGATCCGTAACCAGAGTGCTACAGACCACGAGCGCCCCTTTCGCTTTTGCCTGTTCCGCGAACCAGCGATCGAACTTGGCTCTTCCCACCGTAAAGGCATTAAAAGCCTGTTTCTCATAAAACGCGCGATCGCGAAAAGAAAGACTGTATCCGCCACTCTTGGCGAGGAACCATAAGCGTGATTCAATGATGTTGCGCTCAACCGGACACTTTTTTTCCACAAAATCCGGAATGATGGCGGCTAAGTCATGCCCGTAGAGAACGCCCCCGGAAATATTTTTTGCCCCCGAATATTCACCCCGTTCAAAAACAATGGTTTTAACCCCTTTTTCAGCTAAAAGGGATGCTGCCGAGATACCCGCGGGTCCTGCCCCCACAATGGCGACGTCATAATTTTCCTGCATCCTTAGAAATCCTTTTTAGTTCCCGGGCATTATTTTTTTAAATTGCTCGATCAAAAGAGGCACAACCTTTTTATAATCTCCGATAATACCAACGTCAGCAACGTTGAATATCGGCGCTTTCGGGTCAGCGTTGACGGCAATAATTTTTTCAGACCCTTGCATACCCACCAGATGCTGAACCGCTCCTGACACTCCAATGCCGAGATAAAGTTTGGGCGCCACGGTTTTTCCGGTTTGGCCAACCTGACGTTCATAGGGCATCAATCCGGCTTCCACCACCGGTCGGGAACAGGCAACGATCCCTCCTACCAGACCGGCCAGTTCCTCAAGCAGGGGCATGGTTTCAAGATCACATGCCCCTTTCCCGGCAACAACTAATGCAGGAAACCGGGTAATGTCAATATTGTCACCGGCAGCCACATCCTTGATGAAATCGATCAGTTCAGGAAACTTGTCGTGCGATGGTTCAAGCACATGACGGTAAATATTTCCGGTCCTGACAGGATTTTTTTCCGGTGTTTTAAAGACCCGCGGCCTTACCGTACTCATCTGGGGCCGATGGTCTCGGCAAAAAATGGTAGCCATGATATTGCCGCCGAAGGTTGGCCTGGTCATGAGCAGTAAATTCGTTTCTTCCTCAATGTCCAATCCGGTGCAATCAGCCGTGAGACCGGTCTCAAGATTTGTCGCCACAATACCTGACAAGTCCCGGCCTAATGGAGTAGCGCCGATGAGGCATATTTCCGGCTTTACTTTTTTACAGAGATCCGTCAGTGCTTTTCCATACGGTTTCGAGAGGTACGTTTTAAGAAAAGGATCATCAATCACATGAACGTCATCGCATCCGTAGGCTATTGCTTCCTGAGCAATATCGCTTACCTCATGGCCTACCAACAACCCGATAACTTTGGCATTTAATTTTTCCGCAAGTTCCTTTGCTTTTCCGACCAGCTCCCACGAAACGGTTGCCCCCTGCCCGGATAAACTCTCAATAAAAACAGCAACTCCCTGGTAATTGTCACGCGCATCCTCTGCAACCTCTTCGGGCTTTCGTATTTTTTTTGGGCGTCTTTTTTTTTCGAATTTTATCGCTTCGACCGGACAGACTTCAGAACATTTACCGCAGCCGATACACACCTCCGGGTCAATCAAGGCCACGCCATGTGACATTTCGATAGCCCCGACCGGACATTCGGCGACACAGATCTGACATCCGATACATTTATCCGAAAGTATTTCAGCAACTTCGATTCCTTGTGAATTTTTCGGCATTTTGATTTACCGCTTTCCGAGTTTCAGAAATTGAAAAGCAAAGGTTTCGTCAGCTAAAAAGGTTTTCAAACAATCCTCCACTGCCTGCCGGGGGTTTTCCCGTGCATCAAATCGGGGCCCACCTTCTTTAAGAGGAGGAGAAAAAATTTTTTTCACCCAGGTAGGTGACCCCTTGAGTCCCAGTTTTTGGTTATCTCCGTGAATCGCCTCAGCGTTCCACACGCCAATCTCAGATTTTAGGGAATGGATGAGGCGGGGGAGTGAAGCTCTTCTGGGTTTCGCTAATTCCAATTCAACCGTAAGCACGGCAGGAAGCGGGCCGCGAATAATCTCACTGCCTCCCTCTACTTTTCGTTTCACGGTGAGGCGCGCATTTACTGTATCGATTTCCTTTATCTCAGTCACGTAGGTGAATTGAGTATACCCAAGGCGGGTAGCAATGCCCGGGCCCACTTGCGCAGTATCGCCGTCAATTGCCTGCTTTCCGCAAAACACTATATCAACCGGAGTATTTTGAGCTAATCTTTCAATAGCCCTGGTGAGCGCGTAACTGGTAGCTAAAGTATCAGCGCCGGCAAAGGCTCGATCAGAGAGGAGGATGGCTTGATCAGCGCCAAGGGATATGGCCTCTCTTAAGGCTTCTTCTGCCTGCGGCGGCCCCATACTGAGAACGGTTATTGTGCCTTCGTAGGTGTCTTTTAAGGTAAGGGCCGCCTCTAATGCCACCATATCATACGGGTTGGCGATTGATTCAACTCCTGAACGAATGAGGGTATTTGTTTCCGGGTCAATTTTTACTTTTGAAGTATCAGGTACCTGTTTAATACAGCAAATAAAATGCAAGAGTTGCCTCGAGAATAAAAGCAAACGCCTTAAATTAAAAAGTGTAATAGATTTCTGTAATCACTACGTTTAAATGGGTAACGCCCAATCTCTTACAAGCTCTCCAGCGTTTTTCACCATCAATAATTTTGAAACTCTCGCCATCAAAGAATACTGTTATGGGATCACGCTGGCCCTGCAAGCCAATCGAGTGACATAACGTAAGTATTTCTTCGTCTGAAAAGCAAATGCGGAGATTTGGAGAAACCTTGGCGATCGGGATACTGCTTATTTTTTTTTCATACTTTGATAGTGGGTTCATTTTCTCTGGGACTTATTCAATTGAGATAGTTTCGGGCCTTAGTGTAGTGATTCAGAAATATCTTTGCTTTATTTGTCATTCCGGGCTTGACTGAGCCTGCCCCGTACTTGATACGGGGGAATCCAGTGTTTTTGGACTGGATTCCCGCCTTCGCGGGAATGACAACCTCGAAATTTATGTAAAGAAGTGTTAGATTCACTACATTAGCATGCCATGTAGAAAGGCAATAACATCCAAAGTTTTTCCCATCCCTTCCCATCAACCACCGGAATAGCCTCTCCCTTTTCAAAAAGGTAATCTTCACAGTGGGCGACTATTTCCGGGTGTTTAGTTTTAATTTTTTCCCATAAGGTGAACGGACGATCCGGGTCGCATAAAACCTTAATAACATCAATCACTGAAACTTTCCCATCAAGGGTAAATCTAACCGGTTGGTTATCAAAGTTTATCGTCAAATATTGGTTAATTGTCGAAGATTGATCCATGGGCATCCCTCCTTGAAAATAGTTAATTGGTTTTTGTTTAAATAACGCGTCTAATGATTTTTTGTCGGTTTGCTTATAGAATATTGCGCCATAATGGCGTTATCTCCTCATGGTCCTTATTTATTTTTCCTTCTACCTATCAAGAATAATATTATGAAAAAATAGGGTGATTCCTGTATTTTGCCGGAAGAAAGTATTTATTTTGATGGGGAAGCATAGAAATAACTTAAGAGGGGAAAAATATCGAAGCAGAGGGTAGTGATTCAGAAATATCTTTGCTTTATTTGTCATTCCGGGCGTGACCCGGAATCCAGTATTTTAAGCTGGATTCCCGCTGGAGTTTATCCCGTAATTGATACGGGGCGGGAATAACGGCCTCGGAATTTATGTAAAGAAGTGTTAGATTCATTACAGGAGTATGTTTTATATTTAAATAAATTTCGCAACCTGTTGACCGGCAAAAAAAATGTAGGAAACGAGGTGCTCTTTCTCCGGAGTTTGAAGCTGTTTTTTGAGAATTGAATGGATAAAATTTTGTCAAATAAGTTTATTCTAAAATTCCGGTCTGATATTACATTTCCTTGAAAAACTAAAGGCGATAAGCTATAACATGCTCATGAAACAGTATTTATTGAAAGATACCCCCCTGTTGGTAAAAAAATCTTTTCAGATTGAATACGAAAAGGAGCTCAATCCTGCTCAGTTAGAAGCCGCAACCATTCTGGATGGTCCGGTCCTCGTCATTGCCGGAGCAGGGAGCGGAAAAACCCGCACGTTAGTGTACCGGGTAGCCCGCCTGGTTGAATCAGGTGTTCCCCCGGAAAACATCCTTCTTCTCACCTTTACCCGCAAGGCCGCCCAGGAGATGCTCCGCCGTGCCAGCATGATGATTGATGACCGATGCGAGCGGGTCCACGGAGGAACTTTCCATGCGGTGGCCAACTCATTATTGAGAAGATATGCTCCCTTAATCGGATATGCGTCCGCCTTCACGATTTTAGACCGCTCGGATGCTGAGGACATCATAAACCTTCTGAGAACCCAAATGGGCTTGAGTGAAAAAAGCCGCCGGTTTCCCCGGAAAAACACCATTGCTGAAATCTTCAGCAAGTCAGTCAATAAAATGGAGCCTGTCCCGCACATCATGGAGCAAGAATATTTTCACTTTTACGAAGAGTTAAAAGAGTTATTAGTCCTTCAAGAACTTTATAAAAAATATAAAGAGCAAAACCAGCTCATGGATTACGATGACCTCCTGGTAAACTTTAGAACCATCCTGGAAAATCATCCGGACGTTCGCGCTGAAATTTCCCGGAGATTCCGTTTTCTCATGGTAGACGAGTACCAAGATACCAACCGACTGCAGTCCGAGATTATCCAGTTTATCGCTTCAGAGCATAACAATGTCATGGTGGTGGGAGATGATTCCCAAAGTATTTATTCCTTTCGCGGCGCAAACTTCCGGAACATTATGGACTTTCCGAAGCGTTTTTCAGGAACTCGCATTATCACCCTCGAAGAAAACTATCGTTCCACCCAGCCCATCCTTGATCTGACCAATGAAATCATTGTAAATGCCAAGGAAAAGTACGCCAAGCATCTCTTTACCAAAAAAACCAGGGGCGCGCTCCCCATACTTATCGCCGCGGAAAATGAAAACTACCAGTCCCGCTTTATTTGCCAGAAGGTGCTGGAAATACGGGAGGAAGGTGTTCCCCTCGATGAGATCGCTATTCTGTGCCGGGCCGCTTTCCACACCTTCGATTTGGAGATTGAATTAGCCCGACGCAACATACCCTACGTCAAATTCGGTGGGTTCAAATTTATTGAAACCGCACACGTGAAAGATGTCCTGGCCCACCTCCGACTCCTCATCAACCCGAGAGATGCGATCAGCTGGCACCGGGTTCTCATGCTGGTAGGGAAAATCGGTCCTCGCACCAGCCGTACTATCATTGAGTGGATCATAAAAAACCGCAAGGGACCTGAAGACCTCACGAGTTACCCTGAAAAAGCGAAATTTACCGAGGGGATCAGGCAGCTCCACGAGCTTTTAACCACGTTAACCCGCAAAGGGCTCACCATCCCCGACCAGATCAACCTCATCTGTCGCTATTATGAACCGATCCTTAAAAATAAATACGATGACTACCCCAAGCGCCTCAAGGACTTGGAACACCTCCAGAACATCACTGCCCGTTATTCTACCCTGGAACATTTCCTCAGTGATCTTGCGTTGGAGCCGCCGAATGAAAGCGTGGCCGGAGTTGCCGCGCCGGATTCCGATGATGAACGGCTGGTGCTTTCAACGATCCATTCAGCCAAAGGATTAGAGTGGAACACGGTTTTTATCATCTGGGCTTTGGAAGGAAAATTTCCCTCAAGCTACGCTTTTAACAGTGAAGAAGAAATGGAGGAGGAACGGAGGCTGATGTATGTCGCGGCCACCCGGGCAAAGGAAAACCTTTTTATCACCTACCCGGTAAACATCTATGACCGAGTAAGCGGGAAGATCTTTTCCAAGCCCTCCCGCTTTATTCGAGAGATTCCTGCCGATTTTTTTGAGAGCTGGTCGCTCACAGAGGAAGTCGAGTATTCATATTAAAAGGAGGATGATGCCGGTATGAAAGAAAAAAAAATTAGTTTTATCGGGGGAGGGAATATGGCGGAGGCGATGCTGCGAGGGCTTCTCAAAAGGAAAATTATCGCCCCCAAACAGCTCCTCGTTTCTGAACCGAGAGAGGAACGAACCCGGTTTCTTTCCCAAAAATATCGTATTCATGTAACCTCGGATAATAAAGCGGCAGTCCGCTTTGGGGAAATCATTATTTTGGCGGTAAAGCCTCAGATTATAAAAGTGGTTTTGCAGGAGATTGCCGGCGTGATTACGTCAAAGCACGTGATCATTTCCATTGCTGCCGGAATCACCATTGCTTTTATTGCTTCCCAGACAGGAAAAGATAAACGAATTGTGCGGGCTATGCCCAATACCCCGAGCCAGATTGGTGAAGGCGCAATCGCTCTTTGCGGAGGAGGCAAAGCAACTCCACATGATATTCGGGTTGCCCGCGAGCTTTTTGCGGCTGTCGGCACTACGGTGATGATCCCTGAAGCCCATATGGACGCGGTTACTGGTTTGAGCGGAAGTGGGCCAGCCTATATATTTTTAATCATTGAAGCCTTAACTGATGGGGGGGTGAAAATGGGACTGCCCCGTGATGTTGCCCAATCTCTGGTGCTCCAGACTATTATTGGCTCAGGACGGATGGTTTTAGAAACCGGAGATCACCCCAGCACGTTAAAGGACTTAGTCACGTCGCCGGGAGGAACAACGATAGCGGGTCTCCATGTTTTAGAGAAGAAAGGGATAAAAAGCGCCTTAATCAACGCGGTCGTGGCGGCTTCTGAACGCTCCCGCGAACTATCCCAGGCCCTCAACCCTTGAATGTTTAATATTATTTTTCTTCATCTTGCGCCATAACGTGGAACGGTGCACGCCCAGCTCCTCTGCTATCCGTTCTATGTTACCTCCGTATTGTTTTAACGTTTCTTCAATCAGTTCTTTTTCAAAGTTGTCAACCAATTCCTCCAGTTTCTTGCCTTTTACCGCCGGGCGAGGAAACCGGTCAGTGAGGTAGTCGGGAAGGTGTTTTGGGGCAATGTAATTTTCCCGACAGAGGATAAAGGCGTGTTCAATAATATTTTCCAGCTCCCGAACATTGCCCGGGTACCCATGGTTTAACAGGAGCTTCATGGCCGGAGTGGTAATCCCATTTATTTTTCCCTCCACCGTCTGATTAAAGCTCTCCATAAAATGCTCAATCAAAAGAGGGATGTCTTCCTTACGTTCTCGCAGGGGTGGGATATTGAGCGTGATAACATTCAAACGGTAGTAAAGGTCTTCGCGAAAGTCTCCACTTTGTTCTAAGGCCCGAAGATTTCGGTTGGTGGCGACAATAATGCGGACATTGGCCTTCTCAGTTTGCACGCTCCCGAGCGGCTCGTATTCTTTTTTTTCTAAGACTCTCAAAAGCTTTACTTGGATATTTTTGGAAATCTCTCCAATCTCATCAAGGAAGATGGTTCCTCCTTCCGCTAACTGAAAACGGCCCGGTTTGTCTTTTTTGGCGTCCGTAAACGCCCCCCGTTTATAACCAAAAAGCTCTGACTCTAAGAGTGTCTCAGGCAAAGCCCCGCAATTGACTTTGATAAAAGGCTTATCCTTGCGGGGGCTTAATTCATGGAGGGCATTAGCAAAAAGTTCTTTTCCCGTTCCGCTCTCACCTTGGATAAGTACGGTTGCGTTACTGGTCGCAATATCGGTGAGGTCATCCAATGTTTCTAATATTTTTTTATTTCTGCTCACAATCTTATGATACGTGTATTTTTCCCGAATCTCTTTGCGAAGAGCCTTGAGAAAAGAGATATCCCGAAAGCTCTCCAGGCCACCGATGACTTTTCCTTCTTTATCTTTTATGACTGAGGTGGTTATCCTGACGGGAATAGGAAGATCATTTTTTCTTTGAATCGTCATCTCCAGGTTCACCGCATCCCTCCCTGTGGCCATAGTCTCCTTCACGGGACAATGCTCTTTACAAATATCGGAGCGAATAATTTCATGGCAGGGCTTTCCCAACACTTCTTGTTCGCTATAGCCGGTTAGCTTTTCGAGAGGTTCATTGAAAAAAATAATTTTATTATCATGATCAACCACAAAAAAAGGCAGCGCTAATCCCCTGATGATGCTATAAATGGTTTCTTTGTCACTTACGGGACTCATAGGTACCCTCCCAAGTAGTAAATTTGCAACTAATTTATCATTTAATGATCGAACAATTAATATTTTATTTTAATATATTAGCAAATTTGTTTTGATAATGCAACTCGATTTTTTATTTTGCCGAACAACTTTAATAAATTCTGGGAAATAAAAATAAGGTAGACAATTTAATCCTAACAAATTAAAATTATTTCCTTTTAATGAGAAAAACGCGAACAGTCTGGTAAAGGAAACCCTAAAGCTTTTGGTGACATGCTTATAATCCCTCTTTCCGGAAAAATCAGCAAAAAAAACCTTCCTCTCATTACCATTGCCATTATCGTAATTAATATTCTCGTGTATTTTATCATTCAGGGAGGAGACGCAAAAAAACATCAAGAGGCGTTTGAATACTACTTCAAATCTGGGTTAGCCAGGATCGAGGTCACGCGCTATATAGCATATGCGAAGCTTAAGGAGGATGATAAAGATAGTGTCGGAACTAAAGAATCAAATGACGTGGACGAAAAAACTATTGAAGAATATTTTCCTCGCATGATAAAGGATGATGATTTTACGCGCGCGTTGCGCCAAGATGAGATTATCACGCCTCAGGAGGAAGAGTATGCGGAATGGAAAAAACTTAGAGCCAAGCATGATGAATTGCTATCACAGATAGTTTCCTGGCGCTATGGATTCGTACCCGAACACCCGCGTATTCTTAACGTTTTTACCTCGATGTTTTTACACGGCAGCTTTATGCATCTCCTCGGAAACATGATCTTTCTTTGGTTGTCAGGATGCATACTCGAATTAGGCTGCGGCAGAATTTTTTATTTGGCGCTTTACCTGCTCAGTGGTGTTTGCGCTGACGGGTTGTTCTCTGTGGCCTATATGAAAAGCTCTGTCCCCCTCATAGGCGCATCAGGCGCAATCGCCGGGCTTATGGGCGCCCTTACCGTGTTATACGGAAAAAGAAAAATTAAAATCTTTTATTCCTTAGGATTTTACTTTAACTACACCAAAACTCCCGCTATTGTTCTCCTTCCTCTTTGGATTGGAAATGAAGTCTTTCAATTATTTTTTGGAGGTGTCAGCAATGTCGCTTATGTGGCCCACATTGGCGGCCTTATTGGCGGCGCGTTGTTAGGTTATGTGAATCGGAGATTTCTCGGGCGCGTGGATGAGAAGGCTTTTGAGGAGGATCCTAAAGAAAAAATACCCGGTCTGCTTGAAAATGCCTATCAGTTAATCTCAAAACTCGATACCCATAAAGCCAGACCCCTGGTGGAGGAGATATTAGAAATAGAACCACATAACCAAAAAGCCTTACTTCTGCTTTTTAACATTGATAAGTTAGATCCGCAACACGAGCATTTGCACAAAACAGCAACCATGCTCGTTACTCTTCTTACCCGCACCAGTGAGGATCATCACCTCTTATGTGATATTTTTAAACAGTACTGCCAAATTGCCAAGCCACCCCGGTTCACCCCCAGCCTCCTTTTCTCTATTTTTTTTGCCTTCTGCGATTCCGGATACCTGCAAGAAGCCGAGCAGATCATGGCCTCGCTTTTCCGCAATCAGCCAAAACACCCCAAGCTTCCTGCTGCTCTGCTTAAATTGGCGCGCGCCTATTTGAAAAAGGGGTTATCGGACAAAGGGAAAAAGTTCCTTCAGATTATTTCTGAAGAATATCCTGAAGCAAACGAATCAAAGATCGCGAAGGATTTACTGAGCCCAACGCAGTAACAAAAATTAAATACTTGACAAATTTTTTTCATGTTGTACAATTGTCTTAAATTGGTTTCCCGGAGGTTTTTATGGACGTAATAATCGACACATCGGCTTTGGTTGCAGTTATTGTCGGTGAACCTGAACGCAATAGAATTGTTGAAATTACCAGAGGAAATACTCTCATAGGACCTGGTTCCATACCTTGGGAAATTGGTAATGCTTTCTCCGCTATGTTTAAACAGAATAGATTAACACTTAAGGAAGCACAAAAGGGTCTCGCGATATTCCAAAGCATCCCTATTCGTTATGTGGAGGCGGATTTTGGTAACGTCTTAAAGCTGTCTAAAAATACCAATATGTATGCTTATGATGCTTATTTTCTCGATTGTGCTGTCAGACGCAAAGCACCGTTACTGACATTGGATCGAAATTTAAAGACAGCCGCTCAAAAAATAAACATTGAAATCTTGGAGGTTTAAAATGCACGTTTATACGTATTCGGAAGCCAGACAGAAGCTTGCTTCTGTGCTTGAGCAAGCAGAGGATACCGGAAAAGTATTAATTAAAAGAAAAGACGGTAGGACTTTTGCTTTAGTGCCGGAGAGAAATGCTACGTCACCATTAGATGTGCCATCAATTAAAGCCAACATTACCACGCAAGAAATTGTTGATATTATTCGAGAAGGCCGGGAACGGTAGAACATCTCACTGGTGCTGAACAAAAAAGACTGTCGGCACAGTTCGAGTGTTCGTAAATCACGCAGTGATTGAAACAGTCCTTGCAATCGTTTGTATTGGGTTTGGGCAGGTACTGCACCCACCCACAAGAGGTTATCGAACTTTCATGGCCGTTACTAATTCACGCTTATCCTTTTTAGATAATCCTCCGCATGGCTGGCAATATCGTGAGCCGGATACTTCTTTATCAATATATTGAGCACTTCGGCCGCTTTTTGAGAGGCATTGAGCTTTTCATGCATGATATTTGCCGCCATAAAATACGCTTTGGGCACTAAAGGATTTTTAGGATTGGCTTTAATAAAACGGTTTAAAGCGGTTATCGCGGCCCGGTGGTTCCGCCCCTTATCAAGAAAGATCGCTATTTTGAACAGGTTAGCAGGGTTAGGAGTAAAATTTGGGTCTTTGGCAACGCATTCGGAGTAAACCTGGCAAACTTTTTCTGCTTGATTTTCCTGAACCAGGATATCCAAATATACCTTGCCGTGCTCCAATAATTCCGGAGTTAACTGTTTTAACTTAAGAAGTTTATAATACCGCTCCGCCAGATTTATGTCGGTAATCGCGCCCTGAGTTTCATTTTTTATAAATGTGATTGCTTCATCAAGTTGTCCGTCCTGAATAAGGATATCAACCTTTCGGAGAGGGGTACTCGCCATCCCTTCTTCGGGCGATTTTTTTTCTGAAGGCACATAATCTTCAAGATAAACTTCCCACCCTACCTCTTCATGATACTGGAGCAGAACATAGCCCATCAAATGATAGGAAATAAGAGTGTAAATGTTTCCGGCTAATGAAAAAAGAAAGATGTGAAGACCTTTAGGCAAAAGCACTATTATATACTGGGCCAAAGCTATAGGCGCACCGAGTAAAAAAACCAGAAAAAGGTACATCAGCAGATACCCCCACCCGATTCTCCATGCCATGCGAACAAATATCCACGGATTACACGCGCTGATAAGACTCTCCGTAACCACCAAAACCGTAATCATTGCCGGAAGTAAAAGGAGCGCAAAACCAAGAAATAAAAACCCCATTAAAATTCCGGCCGCTTTCGCAATCAACAAAAAAACAAAAATAAGCGCAAAATAAAGCCCAAATTGTTTAAACACAATAAAAGAATCGGAGGTTAAAGTCTCAGCGGTTATCTCCGGCGGTATAAGTCGTCCTGAAGCGGTTTCTTTGAGGGCAGCGTAAGAGTATTTCACGAGCATTCCCCAAATTATTCCTCTCATCAATAAACTGAAAAATCCTCCTCCCCAGAAAAAAGAGCTGGCCAACGTAAGCGCAACAATGAGGATCAAAGACCGAAGGTGAAAAGGGTAGAGGAAAATTTTAGGGAGTCTTTTCCAGAAAGGTTCAATCACATTTCCCAACGCAAGTTGTTTTGCGCGGGCGTTGCACTTGGGACAAACATGGTAAGCCTGCGTTGCGCCATACGCCTGAGAAACATTTTTGGCAATGCAGCTTTCACAATAATAAACATTACAGGTGGGACACATCCAAAGTGCTGGTTTGGTCGGGTGATAATTGCAATAAACTTTCATGGTAAACGCCCCTTCCTCATTAGGCACGTGACGTTAACATCATGCCCATCAAACGTTACCCCCGGTGGAGTAATGATACCAAGTCGCCGTCGTGTGCATATCTTTGTTGTCTCCTCGTCAGTTTTCGTAAATCGTAAAAAGTTAAACGTAAGGTGTTAAAACACTTCACACTTCACGTCTCACTTTTCACGGTTTGATTGTCGCCGCCTCGATCTGCTTTTAAATGCAACGTGGTATAAGTTAAACGATGGGCAACCAAAATAAAAACTTACCTCCGCTTTGGAGAGAATGCGTGTGGCGACATTGTTACCGCATACCAACCTTATGGTGTTTGCTCGATATTCGTTGTTATTTCGAATTTATCGTTGGTGCCCCAAGTCCAATCCAATCGCGATAGAGGCAGGCGGTTGCGTACACATAGATAGGGAAAGTGAAGATCACCCCTATGCCGACTAATAAAACCCCTGCAACACCCACCAGTGACGCGACCACATAAAAAGGAATCAGATCAGACCATCGTTCCTTGAAAAGCTGCAGACTTTCTTTGATCGCATCAATAAAGGAAAGACGTTTTTCCCAAATCAGGGGAAATACAAAAATAAAAGGCGCGCCCGCCAGTAAGC
>LQYC01000094.1_pt1 | contig 19955 bp, 17 predicted proteins | sample 661771 | NCBI WGS metagenome assembly LQYC01 (sample SAMN03483023, study PRJNA281117) | bioreactor metagenome | isolation source: benzene-degrading methanogenic enrichment culture from a contaminated... | place: USA: oil refinery in Oklahoma | collected 2011-05
ATTTTCCCGCCCGGCCCGCCGGCGCCGACAACGCAACTGCTTCCCTGCGACGGCAATCCGGCCAGCCAAGTGGAGTTGGGGTATCCTCATGAAGGTGGGCCAGTTGCGGAGTTCGTTACATCCGGTGAACCAATATATGTTATTGCGCGGCGATTTGAACATTCTGGGATATTTGGGTCATTTAGAGGATCTACTGCCATCAATATAGGGAATGTAGCTATTTTGCCGTCATACGATGAAAGGAGGAATACTATTACTAATTCATTTAAAAATATAAGTATAAAGGAGAAGGATTTTGGCGAGGTTGATTTGCCTGCCGGCCGTTATTGGCTTTGGTCAAGCGCGGGGGCGATATCGTGGTCTACAGTTGCGATCCCAATGGCGTGAGCGATCCCAAGCCGGTAAAATAATTGTTATTAAACTTTGCGTATGAAAAGAAAATCGAATCGAAATCATAAAAAAAATAATTTTCATTTTGAGCTGCCCGCTTCAATCAAATTCCCCGGCCAAACCGGGCGGTGGGCGGCGGGTATCGCGCTGATTGTTTTGGCGCTGGTTTTGGCGTTGGGATTTTTTGGGCTCGCGGGCATGGTGGGCAATTGGTTCGTCGCGATGCTGGCGGCGGCGGCGGGCGGCGCGGTGTTTGCCTTGCCTTTTGTTTTGTTCTTCGCCGGGATAATTTGTTTTTCCCGCCGGCAGGAACATTTCGCGGGACCGCTGGTTTTGGCCGGAATTCTATTTTTGTCGGGATTGAGCGGGTTGTTGGCGAATTATGACATTACCGCCCGCAACGGCGGCAATATCGGTTATTATTTGGCATTGCCGATGTACAACCTGTTTGGTTTTTGGGTGGCAATGATTTTTTATGCCGGAGTTCTGGCCGCGTCCGCGTCGATTTTTTGGTGGCTTTTGGGACAGCCGATGCCGGATTTTTCAAAATTGGAGTTTAAAGTTTCTTCGGCAAAAAAAGAAAAGCGGCCGGTTTTGGCGAATGCCAAAAATCCGTTGTCGACGAGCGGCATTTTTAGAAACCAAAAAACCGATACCAAAACGACAATCAATTTGCCCAAATTCACCAAATTTGATGTCAAGAAAACGGTTACCAAGAACGATAAAAGCGAAAGCGGGGCCGGGCAAAAAGCCGCCGGGGCGCGGAGCGCGCTGATTGCCAAGCTGCAGTATAAAACTCCGTCGATCGATCTTTTGGACAAGCGCGATTCGGCGCCGCTGGCGGGCGATACGGCCCAGAACGCGGCGATCATCAAAAAAACTTTGGAAAATTTCGGTATTCCGGTGGAGATGTCGCCGGAAATTATTGTCGGTCCGTCGGTAACGCAATACGCGCTAAAGCCCGCCGAGGGCATTAAGCTTTCCAAGATTACCGCGCTTTCCAACGATCTTTCGCTGTCGTTGGCCAGTTCTTCCATCCGCATCGAAGCGCCCATTCCGGGCAAATCTTTGGTCGGAGTTGAGGTTCCGAACAAAAGCCGCGCGGGCGTGGGTTTGCGCGACCTTATTTCCAACGACCAATTCCAGCAGTCGCCTTCCAATTTATTGCTTGCTTTGGGCAAGGATATTTTGGGCAGTCCGATCTATGCCGATATCGCGCGCATGCCGCACTTGCTGGTGGCGGGCGCGACCGGCACGGGCAAAACCATATTCTTGAATAGCGTGTTGACGGCATTGCTGTATCGCAACCCGCCGGAAATGTTGCGCTTGATTTTGGTTGATCCCAAACGCGTGGAAATGCGCGGTTATAACAAACTGCCGCATCTTTTAACCCCGGTGATTTTCGATGTGAACAAAACTATCGGCGCGCTCAAGTGGGCGATCGCGGAAATGGACCGCCGCTTTGATATTTTGGGCGAAAAAGAATCGCGCAATATCGGCAGTTATAATGAAAAATGCGCCAAGGACGGCGACGAACCTTTGCCTTATATCGTTTTTGTGATTGATGAAATGGCGGATTTGATGGCCACCAAGGGCAAGGAAATCGAAGCCGGGATCGTGCGATTGGCGCAAATGGCGCGCGCCGTGGGCATCCATTTGATTGTGGCGACCCAGCGTCCAAGCGTGGAAGTGATCACCGGTTTGATCAAGGCGAATATCACTTGCCGGGTGGCGTTTCAAGTGGCGTCGCAAATCGATTCACGCACGATTTTGGATATTTCCGGCGCGGAAAAATTGCTGGGTGCCGGCGATCTGTTGTTTATGTCGGCCGAGTACCCCAAGCCGAAACGGATTCAGGGACCTTATATTTCCGAGAAAGAAAGCAAAAAAGTTTTGGACTGGATCAAGGAGAACAATCCCCAGCCGGAATTCAAGATCGAAGACGGTGTTTTGGAAAGCTTGGTTATGGGCGAGGCCGGCCGGGAATACAACGGCAATGGCAGTATGTTCAATGTTACCGAATCCACCGGCGAAGGGTTTGGCGATGATCCGATGTATGAACAGGCAAAAACAGTGGTGGTGCAGGCGCGCAAAGCCTCGGCGTCGTTTTTGCAGCGCCGGTTGCGCGTGGGTTATGCCCGCGCGGCAAGATTGATCGACTTGCTTGAAGAACGGGGAGTGGTTGGCGCCGGCGATGGCGCCAAACCCCGCGATGTCTTGGTTTCCGCGATTGACGCGGGAATACAAACTCCGGGAGGGATGTCGGGCGATGTCAATGATATCGAAGGCGGCCAAAGCGATGACGGCTGGCAGAAAGTTTGATTTGTATTCGACTTTGAATTACAAAACTAGCGTTTGGGGAAATTTGACTTCAGCTTTTGGGAAGTCAATTTTCACCAAACGCGGCGGTAACCGCGCGAATTCTGAAATCAAATTTCCACGATTACATTGAAAATTGATTTCAAAATTCGCTTTGCATGATTTTCCAATTTCAAAACGGGCGCCCGCCCGTTTTTTGATTGGAATAAAACAAAAAGAGGAAATCTAAATTTTATCATCCGACATATAAATATTTTTAATCATTTACAACAGGTTCCTCGACAAATGTATATCATAAAAAACTACTTTTGTCAAGATTGGTGGATGGGCAAATAATCGGTATAATCAATGATACTGCGACTTACCGCGGCACATTTTAGCGTAAAATATTACCTAATTATTTCGAACATTCGAGTTTCGAATATTCGAACATTGAAAAACTATGGCTTTTAAAAAACAAAAACTTTCCGAGAGCGACAAAGTGCTCGCGGGACGATCCGAAAAAAGAAAAAGTTTGCAGGCGGCGCTGGATGATATTCGCGAGAAGTTCGGCGAGGGCGCGATCATGACATTGAAAGATGTCAAAGCGGTTGATGTCGATGTCATTCCCACCGGCTGTATTTCCCTTGATATGGCTTTGGGCGTGGGCGGAATTCCGCGCGGCCGCGTGATTGAGATCTATGGTGGCGAGTCAGCCGGGAAAACCACATTGTCTTTGCATATTCTGGCCGAAGCGCAAAGAAAGGGCGGAGTGGGCGCGTTTGTCGATGCCGAACACGCGCTGGATCCGGAATACGCGCGGCGCATTGGCGTCAATGTTAACGATCTTTTGATTTCCCAGCCGGATTCGGGAGAGCAAGCATTGCAAATAGTGGAAACTTTGATGAAATCCGGGCAGGTGGATATTATTGTTATTGATTCGGTGGCGGCGCTGACTCCGCGCGCGGAAATCGACGGCGAAGTGGGCGATCAACAGATCGGGCTGCAGGCGCGGTTGATGTCGTCGGCGTTGCGCAAGTTTTCCGCGATCGCGGCCAAAACCAATACAATAGTTATTTTCATCAATCAGACGCGGATGAAGATCGGCGTAATGTGGGGAAATCCCGAAACCACGCCGGGGGGAATGGCGTTAAAGTTTTACGCTTCGGTTCGCATTGAATTGAAACGGATCGGCCAGTTGAAACACGGCGAGGAAATTATCGGCAATCGCGTGAAAGCCAAAATCGTGAAGAATAAAGTGGCGCCGCCATTCAAGGTGGTGGAATACGATATTTATTACAATGAAGGCATTTCGCAATTTTCCGATGTGATTAATACCGGTTTGAGTTTGGAAGTGATTAAAAAGAGCGGCACATCGATAATGTTCGGGGAACAAAAGCTGGGGGTGGGCATGGAACAGTCAAAAAAATTTTTGCGCGAAAATCCCGAAGTTTTGGAAAAGATAAAATCCGAACTGAAAGTCAAGATTGACGCCACTTTTGACGATTTCAAAGAATAGAGATTGCAAGATTTATGAACACACCGAAAAACGCCCGCTTTAGCGGGCGTTTTTCAGCGTGAAAGTTTGGATTATGGAAGCAGGGCCAGGAAGCGGGCGCGTTTCACTTCGCGCGCAACCATTCGCTGGTGCGTGGCGCACACGCCGGTTTTCTTTTTGGGTTTGATTTTTCCCATTCCGGAAGTGAAATGCTGGAGGGTCTCGGTGTCTTTGTAGTTGATTTCTTGAATATTTCTTTGGCAAAAATAGCAAGCCATAATTTTAGGAAAATTCGAAGCACGAAACTCGAATATTCGAAACAATTTTCAAATTATCAAATGGCCAAATTTTCAAAATGAATCCGTTTGAATATTTGGAAATTTGAACATTCGAATTTGTTTCGGATTTCGAACATTCGGATATTCGGATTTAGCAGTTTAGAAAGGGATGTCCTTTACATTGATGTCGCCGTCTTCTTCGATGATCGGGATATCGGTTTCCTCGGGCGCGGATTTGGCCGCCGGATTTGCTTCGCCATAACCTTGGGCGGAGGCGGGTTTCTGGTTGTAATTCGCCGGTGTTTGCGGAGATTGATAGCCGCCGCTTGATTCATTGTTGCGCGGGCCCAATTGCATCGATTCGGCGATGATTTCGGTGCGATAGCGTTTATTGCCCGCCTGATCTTGCCAATCCCGCGTTTGGAGCCGGCCTTCAAACATTGCCAGAGATCCTTTTTTCAGATACTGTCCGGCGATTTCCGCCAGCCGTCCAAAGAGAACCAGATTGTGAAATTCGGTTTTTTGCTGGCGCTGGTTGGTGTTTTTGTCGACATAGAACCGGTCGGTCGCCAGACCGAAATTCGCCACTTGCTGGCCGCTGGGCATGACTCGGATTTCCGGATCGCGCGTGAGCCGGCCGATCAAGAATACTTTGTTTAGATTCATCAAATTAAAATCAAAATGTAAAAATCAAAATGAAAAATGACAATGCAAAATTAAAAATTATTAAATTTTAAAATTTGCCCATTTCACATTTTAAATTGTAATTTTGATTTTTGATTTTTCAATTTACAATTTACTTTAGGATTTCGTCCAGTTTTTCCTCAATGTCGCGCAATTCGGCTTTGATTTTTGTCCGGCGTTTGGGTTTGGCGGGTTTCGCTTCTTCGGAAGCGGGTTTTTCTTCCTTGGTTTCTTCTTTGGGAATTTCGATTTTTTCTTCCTTGGTTTCTTTAATTTCTTTTTCCGCAATTTCCGCCGCGGGTTTTTCCGCCTTTTTTTCTTCCGCCGCGGGGAAGCTTTGCGCTACGGTTGTTTCGATTCCCGCGGACGCGGTTCTTGCCGCGGGCCGTTCGCGCCGCGGTTCTCTTTTCAGCTTTTCCGGGTCATACCAAATTACCAAGCCGCGCAGTATTTCGGGGATCGTGTCGGTTTCTTTTTTAAAATCAACCGCGAACGCCGGTTCGCTCTGAAATAGGATGGTATTAACATAGGCCGCATCTTGTTTTTTAATGCGGTAAGCCAGCCTTTTTTTATAGGATTTGGGCAGGTCGGTGACAGTGCCGTTTTTGGCGGTTATCAGCGCGACCAACTTATCTTGAAGCTTTTTGGCCTCATCCTCGGGCATATCCTGCCGGGTCAGGTAAGTGAACTCGTAATGCTTCATCATATTGCTTTTTTCGGCCATCTGTTAATGGGTCCGGCGTATTTTTGTTGTCGCCGGAGATGGCTTTGATTATAAGCATATATTAGCAACAAAATTCGGATTAGTCAATGTTGGCCACTCTCGGTATTTTTGGTAAAATATAACATAAAAATAAATTCTTATGATTAAAGATAATATCTTTCGAGGTTATGATATTCGCGGTACTTATCCCGACGAGTTGAATGAAAACGCGGTTTATTGGACTACCAAGGCATTTTGCGAGCTTTACCCCGCTTTGCACAAGGTAGTTTTGGCGCGCGATCCTCGTCCCAGTTCGCCGGTGCTGGCCGATGCCGCCCGCAAAGCGTTTTTAGAAGCGGGAATGGAAGTGATTGACTTGGATATCGCGCCGGATCCGTTGTGGTATTTTTCCATATTTCATTATAAATATGATGGCGGTTTGATGATTTCCGGGTCGCATAACCCTTCGCATCATAACGGGCTGACTTACCATGCAAGAAAAACCGCAGATGTCGCCAGCGAGGAGCTGATGGGTGAATCATTGCAGGAGTTGAGATGCTTGGCGCAATCTTTGGAAACAGAGGGTGCAACGGGAAATCCGACGGGGAAAGTTGTCAAAACCGATGTCTCTCAAGAATATATTGATTATATTGCTTCAAGAATAAAAATCAGCCGACCGTTAAAAATTGTTTTGGATACCGGCAATGGCGCGTGCGGTTACTTGCCGGAAAAAGTTTTCAAGCGTCTTGGTTGCCATGTGGAAACAATGTACGCCGATTTTGACGGAACCTTCCCGCATCATTTACCCGATCCGTATGTAGAAGCCAATCGCAAAGATTTGGAAGCCAGGGTTTTGGAAACCGGCGCCGATATGGGTTTTATATATGATACGGACGGCGATCGGGTGGGTATTATCGACAATCGCGGTCGGGCGGCCAATGGCGATGACACTTTGTTGATTTTGGCGCGGCAGGCCGTGGCGCGGAAAAACGGGCTGGTGGTGCATTGCATGCGCGCTTCCAAAGCGCTTATTGACGATATGAATCGCCTTGGCGCGACCACAATGTTTTCGGTTTCGCACCATAATGCCATTCGCGAAAATGTAAAAAAATTCAACGCGGTTTTTGGCGGCGAAATAACTTTTCACTATGCGTTTCCGCAGGATTATTATTTGGTGGACGATGCGATTTTCGCTTCCATTAAATTGGCGCAAGTCGCCGCCGATCAGCCGGATTTTGCCGCGTATGTCGATTCACTGCCGCGTTATAGCGCGAGTCCGGAATTGAATGTCGATTGCGCCGATGATGTGAAATTCGGCGTAATCGCCAATTTGCAAAAATATCTGCGCGACAATGATTATGATTTTATCGATGTTGACGGTGCGCGCATAAATTTTGAACATGGCTGGGCGCTGGCAAGATGCTCTAACACCGCGCCGGTGATCAAATGCAAATTTGAAGGCGAAACCTCCGAAGCCCTGCGCGAAATCGAGCAAACTGCCCTGCCGATATTTAAAAATTGCGGCATTCCCATCACCGAAAAAGATTACCAAACATTGAAATTGATTGAAAAATAAGCCACAGGGGTTCAACCCCTGTTAGACTGTTGGTTATGAGAAACGCCCGGTTTGAGGGCGTTTTTTGATTAAGATATTAAACCCATGGCGGTTTTTACTTCGTGCATGGTTTCGCTGGCGAGAGTTTGCGCTTTTGCCGCGCCTTTTTTTAATATGTCGTTTATATAAACTTGGCGCGTCATCAGCTCGTTGCGCTTGCGGCGCAGCGGCTCCAAATAATCAATCAGCGTTTGCGCGGTTATTTTTTTGAATTCGGAATAGCTTTTTCCTTTAAATTCCTGTTCCAGCCGGCTTACCGGTAAATTCCGTATCAGCGCGTTGATCGCCAAAAGGTTTGAAATCCCCGGCTTTTTCTTGGAGTCGAATTTAATAACTTTTTCGGTGTCGGTAACCGCGCTTGTTATTTTCTTCCGGATTGATTCGGGTTCCTCGAACAGGCCGATGCATCCTTTGGGATTGCCGGTCTTGGACATTTTCTTTTCCGGCTCGGCCAGCGACATTACTTTGGCTCCGGTTTCGGGAATTATTGATTGCGGTTCCTTTAAAATTTTTCCGAATTGGTTGTTGAAATAACGCGCGATCGCGCGGGTTAATTCAACATGCTGTTGCTGGTCTTTGCCGATCGGCACCCCGTCGGTTTTATAAAGCAGGATGTCGGCGGCCATCAGCAAAGGATAATTGAACAATCCGGCGTTTACATACTCGGGATGCTGTTTTGATTTGTCTTTGAATTGCGTCATCCGCTTTAATTCGCCCATGGGCGTCACGGTTCCCAAGAGCCATGCCAATTCGCAATGTTCTTTGACCGCGGATTGCGTGAACAAAACGCATTTGTCGGGATTCAACCCGACCGCCAGATAATCCACGGCCAATTCGAATATCCGGGATTGCAATTTTCGCGGATCAAAAGGCGTGGTTATCGCGTGCAAGTCAACCACGCAAAATATCGATTCGGCTTGATTTTGCAAATCGATCCATTGCCTGATCGCGCCCAGATAGTTTCCCAAATGAATGTCGCCCGTGGGGCGAATGCCGGAAAAAATTCTCATAACAATTTTCAATTTTCAAGATCCAATTTTCAATGAATGATTCAATGTTTCAATGAATCAAACGGGATGCGCGGCATTTCGTTTGGAAATTGATTCATTGGAAATTGATTCTAAATTGAAAATTGTAAATTGAAAATTATGATTTTAGATTTCAATGATGACCGGTAAAATCATCGGCCTTCTTTCCGTCCGCGTGAACAGAAAATCGCCGATCTTGTTGCGGATATCGTCTTTGACATAGCTCCAATTTACCGCGCCGTTGGCACTGGTGGCTTTATCGATGATTTCCACGGTTTTGCGCCGAGTTTCTTTCAGCAGGTCTTTTGATTCGCGCAGATAAACAAAGCCGCGCGAAATGATATCGGGAGATCCTTTTACTTTGCCGGTGAGCCGGTCGATGACGGTTACGATCACGAACATACCGTCATGCGCCAGCACTTGCCGGTCGCGTAAAACCACTTCGCCGATATCTCCCACTCCCAAACCGTCGACCATAATATACGAGGCCGGGACATTTTCTTTTTCAAGGATTATCTGGCGCGGGTCTACCGTGACCACTTGGCCGTTTTCCGCGATTACGATACAATTGTCGGGAATTCCCACCGAACGCGCAAGATCGGTATTGGCCACCAGCATCGAATATTGGCCGTGGATCGGCATAAAGAATTTGGGCCGCATAATGCGCATCATCTCCGTCAATTCTTCCTGTTGGGCATGGCCGCCGGCATGAATATCCATCATTTTATAATGGTATACTTTGACGCCTTGGCGCAAAATTTCGTCTTTCAGATTTTGTACCGTGCGTTCGTTGCCGGGAATCACCGAAGACGAGAAGATCACCGAATCGCCTTTTCTGAAGCGCAGAAAGCGATGTTCGCGATTGACGATTTTCATCAATACCGCGTCGGCTTCGCCTTGGGCGCCGGTGCAGATCACGGTTGACCGGTCGTCGGGATAGTTGTCGACTTCGCCTAGCTGGATAAAAGTATTTTTATTGGCGTGGATGTATTTTAATTGGCGGCAAACTTCGACATTGTTTTTCATTGAATAACCGTCAATGGCAACTTTGCGCCCGTATTTTTCCGAAAGAAAAATAAGCTGCTGGATGCGGTTTAGCAGGGATCCGAAAGTGGCCGCGATGATCCTGCCTTTTGATTCTTGAAATATCTTTTCCAGATTTTCGAAAATTTCCTTTTCCGACAACGAATGGCCCGGTTCTTCGGCGCCGGTTGAATCGGAAAGCAGAAGCAATATGCGGCGGTTTCCGATATCCCGCAGGCGTTTGAAGTCGGTGGGTTTTTCGTTCACCGGGTTGCTGTCGAACTTGAAGTCGGAAGTATCGATAATATTGCCCACGGGCGTTTGCACGAATATCCCGAAATTGTCGGGGATGTTGTGGTTCAGCCGGAAAAATTCCACGGTGAATGGCCCGAGCGTCGCGCGCGTGCCGTCATGAGCTTCTTCAATATCCATTTTTGGCAAACCGGGGAAATCGTCTTGGCGTTTCATAATGATCGCTTTGGTGAGCGGAGAGGCGATCATCCTCAATCCCGGATGCCAGATTTTATCGATGATGTAGGGCACGGCGCCGATATGGTCATAATGGCCATGCGTGAAAACAACGCCGACAATATTTTTCGTTTTGTTTTTCAGATAATCGATATTGGGAATGATATAGTCGATCCCGGGCATATCTTCGCCGGGCATTCTGAATCCCATGTCCAAAATCAAAATTGAGTTCTCGTATTCCAGCAATGTCATATTGCGGCCGACTTCTCCCAACCCTCCCAGAGGAATAACGCGCAGAGTTTTGCCGCCGGCGGGCCGGAGAGGCGTCGGAGGCAAATTGCCGCCCGGTTGAATTTGCCGCGGCGCGAATCGCCGCCTTCGAGAATCACGATTCCGGTTTTGCCGCGGGTTGCGTTTTAAAACCGGTTCGGTTTCTTTTGGCGCGAATACCGTGTCGTTTTGGGAAGCGTTTTCGGCTTGTTGCCGCCGCGGCGCGACGGAAGTCTGTTTTAGTATTCTTTCAAGCGCGCCGTCAAGCTCGTTGGCGGGAAGTTTTTGTTTCTTCGGCGGCATCGGCGGGCGGTTTTGGCCGCGCGCTCTTTGGTTGGCCGGATTGTTTCGGCCGTTTGATAAATTATCCGAGTTAACGGAATTTTGTGAGAAATCCATTTCTAAAATGTTAAAGATTGGCGTTTCGCGGGCGCGATGAGTGCATTGCGTTTCGCGGAAACCGCTTATCTTTTTAATTATACTAAGTTCTGCGCGAGAATTGGTATTAAGGAAGTTTTCCAAAGACAATCGGCGTCTTTTATGGAATAATACCGAATGTTGCGCGGGACATTTTGTGTCCTTTGCGCAACGCTTAGCGTGGTGCGGGCAGGAGGGGTTGAACCTCCATGATGTTACTCACACGGCCCTGAACCGTGCGCGTCTGCCAATTCCGCCATGCCCGCGAGAGCCCTTCGCCCGAAGGCGAAGGAATTTTCAATAAACAATTTTCAATTTTCAAACAAATGCGAATAACGCGTTTCGTTTGCCTTATTGAATCATAAGCAAAGCTTGATTTCGTTTTGCTCAATTTGAAAATTCAATGAAAATTAAAAATTGTAAATTGAAAATTAATTGAGCTTCAGGTTCTTGATGTATTCCCGGATGTCTTCCGAATAATCCGGGTGGTTGAGGGCGAACTCAATCACGGTTTTTAGGTATTCGGTCTTGTTGCCGGTGTCATAGTATTTTCCGTTTTTGATTTCGCAGGCGTACATCGGATAGCCTTCTTGTATCAGTTTGTTGATCGCGTCCACCAGCCAGATTTCGCCGCCTTTTGACGGTTGAAGATTTTCAATGATGCCAAAAACTTGCGGAGGAAGAATGTAGGCGCCGTGGGTGGCCAGATTGGAAGGCGCTTCTTCGGGCAAGGGTTTTTCCACGATTTTTTTAATTCGGAAAATACCGTCTTCAACTTTTTCCATATCCGCGATGCCATAGCGGGTTACATCGTCTTTGGATTCGATGCGGACTCCGGAAATAACTCCGCCGCCGTATTTTTCGTGCACATCGATGATTTGCCGCAGGCGGGGAGGATTGGCCGTGATAAATTCGTCTCCCCACATCACCGCGAAATATTCGCCGCTGATGACCGGTTTTGCGGCCAACACCGGCATGGCGTTGCCGTAGTAATCGCTCTTTTGCCGGATATATAAAAAGTTTGCCAATCCGGCGATGTCTTTAATCGTTTGCAAAGCTTTGGTTTTGCCTTGAGTTTCCAAAAATCTTTCCAGATCGCTTGATCGGTCAAAATGGTCTTCGATGGCTCGCTTTTGCCATCCGGTGATAAGAATCACATCTTTAATGCCGCTGGCGACCGCTTCTTCGACCACATATTGAATCACCGGTTTATCGATGATCGGCAACATTTCTTTGGGCATTGCTTTGGTGGCGGGCAAAAAACGGGTGCCCCAACCCGCGGCCGGGATTACCACTTTCGTTATTTTATCTCCGGTATTGTTTTGTTTTTGCATATTGTTTTTTCGCAACGCAAGTTTCCCTTATGAAGGGGAATCAATCTTTGAGATTTTTTCAACCGCGATTCTCGGCTGATTTGAATTATTTGATAATAACATATTTTAAAGAATTTGCAACTATTTCCAAATCCTTTTTGTGTCGGTATACCAGTCGGCGATGCCGGCGAAGCGTTGGCCCGGGCCGGTGATGATGCCGGTTTTCACTCCTTTGACATCTTTGGAAGCGATGAAAATATAACTTGGATTGTAAAGGAATATCGCGGGTTCTTCTTTGGCTATCATATCCTGGAAAATACGCAGTTTCTCTTCGCGCGCGTTTTGGTCGGTTAGGCCGCGTATTTCTTCCAGAAGCTTATCGGCGTCTTTGTTTTCGTATTGCGCGAAATTTAATCCCGGATCGGCTTTTTGGCTGGAATGCCAGAAAGGGTACGGGTCGGGGATCGTGCCCAGCGCTTGTCCGAAAAGCAAGGCTTCGTAGGCGCGCGGTTTGACGCTGTCGCGTTCGATATTGGCAATATCCACCGCGTTGATATTCACGGTTACGCCAATTTTGGCCCATTGGTTTTTGATGATTTGGGCCACCGCGTTGAACGGCTCTTGTTTGGCGATAGTTAAGGTTATGTTTAATTGCGCGGTTGTGTTGCCCGAAGGGAAACAAACCGCGTTTAATTTCTCGCGCGTGGCAAGCTTGACTTCGCCGGTGGCTTTCTCGATCTTTTGCGGATCAAGAATGTCGGCGCGGTATTTTTCTTGGAATAATTTAACCGCTTCCAAGGTTTGATCGCCGAAATTGCCGTTGGCTTCCAAAGAGGGCATTACTTCGCGGGCCAGGCATTTTTGCAGTTCTTTTACATCGGAGTTCAAGTTCGTTCCTTTTACCAGCGTTTTGTTGAATTGAAATGCCGGTTGCCGGCTGGTGTTTTTCGCCCGCAAACCGTCCGATCCCTGTTTGTAGCCGGCATCGTCAAGGATTTGGTTCGCTTTTTGAATGTCGTAATCATAAACTGTTGCCGGAGCCGCGAGAGAATATATATCCGTTGGCACGGGCGAATCAACGGTTGCGCCTTTGCCGCCCAAGGCATTGGTCAGTATCTCGTTTTTATCGGTGGCGTAAGCCAATGCCGCGCGCACCTGCGCGTCTTCAAGAACTTTGTTGGCGTCGGGGTTGAAAAATATCGCGAAATAGCGCGGCATTGAATAATTGAAAGAATTCGCGCCCGCCAGTCCGGAGACGCCGATATCCGCGGAAGGGACGAAGCCTTGCACGCGCCCGCGCTTAAAGGCCGAGACCAGATCGGCGTAATTGTCAAAGAAAACAAAGGTTATCTTTTGCAGGTTCGATTTTTGGCCGTAAAATTTGGGATTTCTTTCCAATTCGATTGATGTGGCCTGGCCGTCTTTGGCAAGATTCAGTTTTTTAACGAGGTATGCTCCGGAAACTACCGGATTCAGATTGAACGGCGAAAGCGGAAAATTATCCGAATTGGCGGCGGTCCAAATATGCGAGGGAATGAGCTTGAGAGTGCAATTTTCCAAGAAAGAAGCGTAAGGATTTTTCAATTTGAGGCGGAAGCCGGTGTCGGAAATTTTTTCGGTTTCCACGCCGATCCATTGCGGCCGCAAAGGACTTTTATAGGCCGGGTCCTGGATGGTTTTGATGGTATAAATCGCGTCTTCGCTGGTAATCGGCGCGCCGTCGGACCAATAAAGGTTGTCTTTTAATGTGAATTCATAGGTTTTGCCATCATCGGAGATATTATAGTCGGCCAATCCGCTCGTGATTCGGCCGTTTGAATCGTATTCCAGCAATCCGGCAAAAAGCAGGCGCGCGATATCCTGGTCGGCGCTGTATGAATCCGAATAGACCGGATTCAAAAAACGCGGTTGGCCCACAATGCCTTCGATGTAACTGCCGTTATCGGCGGCGACAGTCATTGTGCGGTTGGCGTACAAGGCCGCGGTTAAAGTTATCGCCGAAGCAACCGCCAAAAACGCAAAAATAAAAAACGCCGGTTTTTCTTTGCGGGAGAGGATTTTAAAAAATTGCTTCCATTGAACGAGCGAAGGAAACTTCATTAATTCGCTTCGCAATTTTCAATTTTTCCGCCAAAGGACGGGTCCGCCTCCGGCGGACAATTTTCAAACAAAATACAAATTCGCATTTCGTTTGATATATTGAATCATTGAAAATTGGAGTTTGAAAATTATTTTTGGAACAGGTTGTAGATTGCCAAGCCGATGAAAACGACCGCCAGGGCGATGGTGGCGCGGAATATCTTTTTTTGGATGCCGCGCTGGGTCGAATAAGCGCCGCTGGATTGTCCGAACGCCGAACCCAAGCCCGCGCCGCCGCGCTGTTGCAGTAAAACCAAGCCGATGATGGCCGCGGAAATCACGATTTGAACGATGGCGATAATATTGTCCATAAAATAGAATTAAATATCATTATTGTCAGGGTCGCGGCCAAAAGCGGCCAAATTCCTTGAATGCGCAATTCCGGCACCAGGGCGTCGGCCAGCCAAACCATTGACATATCTATTACTAAACTAAATAAATTTAAAGTCAAGATTCGCAGGGGCAGCGACAACAATTTCAAGATCGGCGCGATTGCCAGATTCAGCAGGGCGATGCAAAATCCGGCAAACAGCAAAATTTGCCATTCGCCGCTATATTCAATGTTTGGCACGAACCGCGCCGCGACATACAGTCCCATCCCGCTTCCGATTGTGTAAGCGATCAATTTTCCCAACATTTAATTTGAATTGAGGTCGTTCCCCTGCGAAGCTTGGCGTAGCAGGGGTGCGACCTCGGCAAACTGTATTTTGAATTCCGTATCATTCTTCCATTCTACCAAACCCTACTGAATTGGCAATAAAAAATGTAAATCATTTTGACAAGAATTTGACAAACAATTTGGGAAATTATACATAGATAGTACGGATTATCAGTCGAAGGTCGCGATTGATAATCGCAAACATTAAAACAATTTTCAATTTTCAAACTCCAATTTTCCCGCCAAAGGACGGATCCGCCTCCGGCGGACAATGAATTTCCAAATTGAGCGTAGCGAAATCAAGCTTTGCTTATTTTCAATGAATCAAACAGAATGCCAATTTAAATTTTGTTTGTAATATTGGAATTTGGAACATTCATCGAAAATTGATAATTGGAAATTGAAAATTATCCAGAATTATGAAAATATCTCCGTGCGCCGATAATATATTGATCGAATCGATCAAAGGCGAAGAAAAAACCAAATCAGGCATATTTTTACCGGAAACCGCTTCAAAGGAACGGCCCGAACAGGGCAAGGTGATTGCCGCGGGTCCGGGCAAAAAAAATAAAAAGGGCGAAATAATCCCTGTTTCAATAAAAGTGGGCCAGAAAGTTTTGTTTTCAAAATACGGCCCCAACGAAATCAAAGTCGACGGCAAAGAATATTTGATCGCCAAAGAAGACGATATACTTGCGATAATCGAAGAAAATTAAAAATGTAAATATTAAAGATCAAAATGACAATTAAAAATGTAAAATTTATAATTTTTACATTGTCATTTTCCATTTTGATTTTTCAATTTTACATTAACTACTGTGGCTAAAGAAATAATTTATTCCGAAGTGGCTCGTAAAAAATTGAAGATCGGTTCCGACAAATTGGCCAACGCGGTGAAAGTGACTTTGGGTCCCAAAGGCCGCAATGTGGTTTTGGGCAAGTCTTACGGTTCGCCGGTGATTACCAATGACGGCGTTTCAATCGCCAAAGAAATCGAACTGGAGGATGCCGCCGAAAATTTGGGGGCGCAGATTGTTAAAGAAGCCAGCGAAAAAACCAATGATATGGCCGGCGACGGCACCACGACCGCGTGCGTTTTGGCGCAAGCGCTCATCGGCGAGGGCTTGAAAAATGTGACCGCGGGGGCAAACCCTCTGGCGATCAAGCGCGGCATTGATAAAGGCGTGGAAGCGGTAGTGGCCAATTTGAAGCAAATGTCCAAACAGATTTCCAAAAAGGAAGAAATGGCGCAGGTGGCCACGATTTCGGCGGAGAGCGCGGAGCTTGGTAATTTGATCGCCGAAGTGATGCAAGAGGTCGGCAAGGATGGCGTGGTGACGATCGAGGAATCAAAAAATCTTGATATCCGCAAGGAGATTGTCAAGGGTTTGCAGTTTGACCGCGGTTACTTGTCCGCGTATATGGTGACCGATACCGAACGCATGGAAGCGGCGCTTGAAGATCCGTATATTTTGATCACTGAAAAAAAGATTGCGTCTTTGCCCGAACTCTTGCCGATTTTGGAAAAGATTGTCCAAGCCGGTAAAAAAGAATTGGTTATTATCGCCGATGAAGTCGAGGGCGACGCGCTGGCGACTTTGGTGGTCAACAAATTGCGGGGAATTTTCAACGCTTTGGCGGTGAAGGCTCCGGGATTCGGCGATCGCAAGAAAGAAATGCTGGCCGATATCGCCGCGGTAACCGGCGCGACGGTGGTTTCCGAACAACTGGGGATGAAATTGGAAAATGTAACGATCAAGGATCTGGGGTCGGCGCGCCGCGTGGTCGCGGGAAAAGATAAGACCGTGATCGTGGAAGGCAAAGGCGACAAGGATTTGATTGACGCCCGCGTCAAGCAGATCAAAAACGAGATCACCAAGACCGAATCGGATTTCGACAAAGAAAAATTGCAGGAGCGTTTGGCCAAGCTTTCCGGCGGCGTGGCGGTGATCAAAGTTGGCGCGGCCACGGAAATTGAGCAAAAAGCCCGCCAGCACAAAACCGAGGATGCTTTGAACGCGACGCGCGCGGCCGTGGAAGAAGGCATTGTTCCCGGCGGCGGCACGGCATTGTTGAATTGCGTCAAAGCTTTGGACAAAGTCCATGTGGATGGCGAGGAAGCCATCGGTATCAATATTTTGCGCCGCGCGCTGGAGGAGCCGATCCGCCAGATCGCCAATAACGCGGGCGTGGAGGGCGCGGTGGTGATCGAAAAGATTCGCCAAAGCAACGGCGCGGTCGGATTCAACGCGGCCAAAATGATATATGAGGATATGCTGGCGGCTGGCGTGGTTGATCCCACCAAAGTGGTGCGGGCGACCATTCAGAACGCGGCCAGCGCGGCTTCGGTTCTTCTGACCACCGAAGCGATGGTGATTGAAAAACCCAAAAAGGAAAATCCGATGCCCGGCGGCATGCCCGGAATGGGCGGCGGCATGGGAGGAATGGATATGGGTTATTAGAGAAATAATCATTGATAAATTATCATTGATTGGCGCAAACGCCCCCGCAAGGGGGCGCTTGCTTTTGACAAGCTGGTTAAAAGTGTTAAATTCAAAATATGAAACAGATGTTGCATTATAATATTATTTTGCGGCCCGAGCCGGAGGGCGGTTTTACGGTGTTGGTGCCGGCATTGCCCGGGTGCGTCACCTATGGCAAGGATTTAGACGAAGCGCGGCGAATGGCAAAAGAAGCGATTGAATTATACATAGAAGATTTAAAGGCGCATAAAGATGAAATTCCCAATGGCAGGGATTATTTGATCTCGTCTTTGGAAATCGTTTCCGTCTAATATGGCCAAACTACCCGCGATTACCCCGAAAAAGCTGATAAGCATATTGGAGAAATCCGGCTTTGCGGTGAGTCGCGTTTCGGGCAGTCATGTTATTTTGAATCGTCCGACTGACAAAAGAAGGATAATCGTGCCTTGCCATACGAAAGATTTGCCGAAAGGAACATTGATGTCAATTTTGCATGAGGCGGGAATTGATAAAGATCAATTAAAAGATTTGGTTTAAATAAATATGGAAATTTTGATCAATCAAGATTTTTGTTGCCGCGGCTTCACTTTTATCAAAAAGCGGCGTTTTGTGAATGTAAAGCGTAAAGCGTGAAACTCAAAGTTCAATATTCAAAGTTTATTCATCGCCGCCCGGGAGCGGTTTTTAATTTTATTCACACAATGCCCAAATATCAAATCAAAAACATTGCCGCCGGTTTGTTGAAACCCCACGAAGAAATTTGCCCGATTCATTCGCGAAACTTGCTGGCTCAAATCAAAAAAGACCGATGCCTCAAAAATCCGATAATCGTCGACAAAGATACGATGGTGATTTTGGACGGCCATCATCGTTATAATTTGTTGAAACTGCTGGGTTGTAATTTTATTCCGTGCTGTTTGGTTGATTATCAAGCCCCGGAGATCGGCGTTTCCTGCTGGCGCGAGGGTGAAAAAATCAGCAAAAAAGAAGTTCTTGCCGCCGGCTTATCCGGCAAGCTGTTGCCTCAAAAAACTTCTCGCCATATCATTCCCGACCGCCCCATCGGCATGGATATCGCGCTTTCGGAATTGAAATTGTGACCGTTCGCCGGGATGCGGGTTTTCGTATTTCAAAAGGGTCTATTCTTGCTGCCCGTCCCGAAGCTTGTCCCGAGATTAACGAGGGATAGACCCTTGAAATCCCGTCCCCGGCGAATCGTTGCTTGAAATTACCTTTACAATCCGTGGCCTTATTATAAAGTAAAGATGGAGGTAATTACTTTAAATTATGGGATTGGTCCGCAGTGAAAAATTTTGAATTGGAATCGCGTCGGAAAAAATTTTGAAATATACTTGGCAAAAAGTATGTTGAAAATTTTTTTCAACGGCACAACCCAAAATAAAATTTTGTAGTGGGATTGATTTCGTAATTCAAAGGAATAAGATGATTTTATTTATGCGCTCGCTGTTTTTGCTATCGTTGGTTTTTTTTGGGTTTTCGGCGCTGAATGCCGATGCCGCCAGCGGTTATTTTATCAAGGTAAACACCCACACCCATACGGCATGGGATAATACTAATGGTTACGGGTCCGATGGGCGAAACACTTTGGCGGAAATGGTTGATGCTTACAAATCAAAGGGATATAATTTGCTGGTGATCACCGATCATAATTCCTATGATGGAACAAAAACAAGCAGTTTGACTCAAGGTTATTTTGTAAATCGGGTCAATCCTTTTACGCCTTGCGATTCTTACAGCGATCCGGCGAACAAGTTTTTGTGCATCAGCGGCGAAGAGCTGACTCCCGGCATTGGAGTTTTCGGCGATCATGCTCATCATGCCTTATTGGTGGGAGGAAAAAAACCATGGACAAATTTCGATGATAACGCGGATAATATCAAGAAAGCTTTCAGTTCGACGATATCTCAAGGAGGTTTTGCGGTTATTGCCCATCCAAGCTCAAAAAATCCGCTTTATGATCACAAAGGATTCAAGTTGGCGGACAATGAAACATATTGGACGCTTCCCGAATTAAAGAGTTTTGATTATACCGCGATGGAAATTAGCGCCACTACATCTGTCGCGTGGTGGGACGAGGTTCTGAAGTCCAAGCTTGACAGAAAAGTTTTTGGAATTCTTGGCGACGACGCGCACAGCGCGGCGGCGGCGGGGAAAAAATGGATACAGGCGTATGTGGCGGAATTGTCAAAAGAAGCGTTTCTAAACGCGGTCAATCAGGGATACTTTTATTCTTCTACCGGGCCAAGTATGAATAGCGACGCGTTTTCATTTAAATGCGACAATGGCACAACTTACAATATGGGCCAAACCATTGGAACCATTGAATGCGGTAAAGGAAAATTCAAAGCCGGCGTGGTTGCCAGTGCCTCAAACGCTTTCGTTAAAAATATCAAAATCATTAAAAACGGAGCGGTGATTTATAATAAAACTGATTGCCCAAAAGCTCAACAGTGTTCGTTTGAGTTTCCTCAAACAATAAAGGATGCCGCTTATTACCGTATGGAAGCCACGGATTCGGCGGGTAAATCATTATGGAGCAATCCAATCTGGTCGGTGGTTGAGTCCGCCCGTGTTGCCGTGTGCGCCAATGATTGCGCTTCCGGTACCAAGCAATGCAGCGGCAACGGCGTCCAGACCTGCGGCAATTACGATACCGACAGCTGTCTGGA
>LQYC01004326.1_pt1 | contig 19883 bp, 16 predicted proteins | sample 661771 | NCBI WGS metagenome assembly LQYC01 (sample SAMN03483023, study PRJNA281117) | bioreactor metagenome | isolation source: benzene-degrading methanogenic enrichment culture from a contaminated... | place: USA: oil refinery in Oklahoma | collected 2011-05
AACACCTATAAGGGCTCCTCTTGTCAAGAGAAAAAAACCCCCCTTGACGAAGAAAGAGAATAAAAGATGTTCTGCGCCACAAGTAACAATGATGCAGTAACAAGGTCAACGATGCCGGCTTTGTTTTCAAGGACCAGGTTTGCAGAATCGTGTCTGCACCAAAAACCTATTGAGGATAAAGCGCTGTTCTGTTGTATGTGAACAAACCCATTTTTTAAGAATGTCTCGTTCATCTTTTATTAACGTTATGGGGGTTGCTAATCTACTCATGTCCCCCGTATATATTATATCGTTAATAATCATGGGTAAACCCCCGGCTTTGCCGGGGGACTCCCAGAGTTTGACATTTCCTGGAATAAGTACCTCAAATCAAATATACAAGAAAGAAGCCGTTACAATAGAGGTGATGAAATTATGGTAAAACCAAATCCCCCTCGATTCCCCCTTTACAAAGGGGGAAGTTTCCTTCCTTTGAAAAAGGGAGGTCAGGAGGGATTTAATCAAGGTTTTTTTTGTTTGCGATCAGGCCCCTTTGAGGGGCCAGCAAACATCAAGCCTCCGGCTCTGCCGGAGGTCAGGTGACTCTCTGGGGCATTTGACAAGACGACAATAGGAAACGAAGTCCTGGACACGGGCAAAGCGGTTGATATCATGGACTTCATACAGGACAATGAGGCTGAGGATCTTCCCCATTCCGGGGATGCTTCGAAGCAGAAAAAAGCTTCGGATGTCGTGCCCTTTGGCTTGTCGAACGATATAGAGTTCCAGGTCGGTAAGAAGCCGGTCATAAAGTTCGAGGAGTTGGAGATTCACTTCGATGCTTTTCTGAACGGACGGGTCAGGAAAGTGATCGGAGACGCCGTCACGATTTGCCTTGTATGAGATTTTCTTTTCAAACTCGGGAAGGTTATATTGGCTGTTGGTGTTGTGGATATGAGCCAGCAGTTCGGAGCGTTTTCGCATAAGATGGTTTCGCCGCCCAAGGAAGTCCCGGGTTGAGCGCATGGCTTCCGGATAGACATAGGCTGTCGGTAGCGTTCCTCCCCGGAGAAGAACAGCGATTTTCCGGGAATCAATTTTGTCGTTTTTGCTTTTGCCACCATGGATCGCTTTCATGTAGAGTGCATGTCCAAGAACAAAAGGGATCGCTTCCCGGTTGCAAAGATCGGCAAGCCAGTACCAGACGAACAGGCATTCGACGGCGACGACAATGTCTTCCCGGTAAGGTTGGATGGCCCGGAGAAAGGATTCCGGGGTGGTTTTGAAGTTTTTGTGAAGCACGGTATTGCCCTCCTGATCCAAAATGCAGATGTACATGGATCGGGCGTGCAAATCAATACCGCAATATAATTTGTGTTGATTGGTGTAGAATCTCATAAGGTTTCCTCCTTTGGTTAAAATTGTTTTTCTCCAAAAGACATTTTATCATGCCTTAGGAGGAGGCCTTAATGAGTATCAAGTTGTTCCAGCCGATCGCTTACGCTCCGGCTGATTTTTTCGTTCCGGCAAGCGAGGGCAGGGCACTCTACGATCTTTCCGGGTCAGCAAGAAAAAAACTCGTGATCATTCCGGGAGCGGGTCATAATGATGTGATGGTGGCAGGAAGGGAACAGTATTTTCGCGAGATTGAATCGTTTGTCAGAATGGTTAGCGGCTAAGAGAACCAAGATAACTGAAACGGTAAGGAAAGTAGAGAACTTCTTCCCATTTGTGCAAAGTTTCCCCAACAAAATAATCAAACAAGGAGAGTTTTTTCTTCGGGTAAATAAGCTCCGGCTCTCCTTTTATTCCTCCCATCTTGGCGGCAATATCCACCGCATCACTAAAATTTCCCAGTTCATCAATAAGCCCAAGAGCTTTTGCTTGAGCGCCGGTAAAAATCCTTGCATCGGCAATGGACTCCCCTTGCTCTTTGGTTAAATGCCGTGAATTAACGACTGCTGATACGAACTGATGGTGTATGTCATCCACCACTGCCTGGAGTAAATTTTTCTCCTCATCTGTCATCTCCCGAATGGGTGACATAACGTCTTTGTATTTTCCACTTTTTAGGACGACGCCTTTAAGCCCGATTTTACCTAATAGTTCCTCGAAATTGGCATATTCCACAATCACGCCGATACTTCCCGTAATCGCACCCGAATTGGCGACAATGGTATCGCAGGCACAGGCCACATAATATCCCCCCGAGGCACCGAGGGAACCGATAGAAGCAACCACTTTTTTATCTTTTTTTATTTTTTTGATTTCCTCGTAAATTTCTTGGGAGGGGCCAACTCCGCCACCGGGAGAATCAATGCGAACGACGATCGCCTTTACTCTATTGTTCTTTTTAAATTCATGGAGTTGATCGATAATGGCAAGGGAGTCGGTAATGACTCCGGTGATGGGAACAACCCCGATTTTTTCTCCCAGCGAAAGGTTTCTCTCTTTGCCGATGAAAGAGGAAATAAAAATTGCGAAGAAGAAAAAAAGGGACAAAGCAATACCTAAACCGATTAACCCTTTTAAAATAGGATGCTTCTTGATCGTCATGGCTATCCAACGTTACGGTTTAACATAATCGGACGCACGATTACGAGGATCATTCCTCTGATGAAGGCTTTGCCTCGGTCAAACTTTCAGGAGGAGCGGCTTCGGCTTGCGGTTCTTCTTTAATGGGTTCACCCTTTTTCTCAGCGCCTTCCGACTCTGTGGTTTCTCTCGGTCCTTTTTCCGGGGGGGGAGCCTTTGTTTCTAATATTTCCCCTAAAGACGTTGCCGGAGCTTCCTGAACAGTAAGATATTTTTTTGCTTCATCGTCTTCAGTTTTCTTTTCTAACCCTTTGAGGCTTAGACCGATCTTTCTTTCTGCTTCGTCAATATGAATAATCAAAGCCTTGAGAGAATCCCCAACTTTTACAAGCTCAGAGAGCTTTCCGGCCTTATCCTTGTTTATTTCGGAAATGTGGATAAGCCCTTCAATTCCTTCGGCAAGCTCAAGGAATATACCAAAGTCGGTAATATTGGTAACTTTTCCTTCGAATACTTCTCCTGGGGAGTATTTATGAGAGATCCCTTCCCACGGATCTTTTTCCAACTGTTTTATTCCGAGAGAGAAACGTTCTTGTTTTTCGTCAATATTGAGGACGATAGCTTGAATTTTTTGTCCTTTTTTATAGACCTCGCCAGGATGTTTGATTTTCTTGGTCCAGGAGAGGTCAGAAATGTGGATTAACCCGTCAATACCTTCATCTAAGCCCACAAACAGGCCGAACTCGGCAATATTTTTAATGGTTCCTTCAATAATGGTTCCCACGGGATATTTTTCTTTAACGATATTCCACGGATTAGGCTCTAACTGCTTTATGCCTAATGAGATTCTCTTTTTAGGAGGATCAACGCTTAAGATGATCGCTTCGATCACATCATTGAGAGAGACAATCTGCGAAGGGTGGCGAATTTTTTTATTCCAGGAGATTTCCGAAATATGGATAAGTCCCTCGATGCCTTTTTCGAGTTCCACAAATATACCGTAATTGGTAAGGCTTACCACTTTCCCCGCAATTCTTTTTCCCACCGGGTATCTTCCGGAAGCATTCGCCCAGGGGTCAGAACTTAGCTGTTTGAGGCCAAGCGAGACCCGGCCTTTTTCTTTGTCCATGCCAATAACTTTTACCTTGATTCGGTCTCCCAAAGAAAACATCTCCGAAGGGTGGTTGACTCGTCCCCAGGACATATCCGTAATATGTAAAAGTCCGTCAACGCCTCCCAGGTCAATAAACACTCCATAATCAGTAATATTCTTTACTGTGCCTTCAATAACACTGCCTTCTTCCAGGGTATTGAGGGTTTCGCCTCTTAAGGTTTCCCGTTCTTTTTCCAAAATAGATCGGCGAGAAATAACAATGTTACCCCGTTTCTTATTGAACTTTAAAATTTTGAATTTAAAAGTCTGGCCGATCAATCTGTCCATGTCTTTGATCGGGTGGAGGTCAATTTGTGAGCCGGGAAGGAAAGCCCTGACCCCGATTTCCACGGAAAGACCCCCTTTGATCCGGGAAATCACTCTCCCTTCAATTGTCTCGTCATTTTCATAGACCTTGCCGATTTTGTCCCAGATCTTCGCTTGATCCGCCTTGGTTTTGGAAAGAACAATCAGTCCATCTTCGTCTTCTCTTCTTTCCAAGAGCACATCAACTTTATCGTTTACTTGTATCGAGATCCCCCCAGTTGCATCCTGGAATTCTCGGATGGGAATTTGTCCTTCAGATTTATATCCCACATCTATCAAAACGTATTCGGCGCTGATTCTGACGACCGTTCCTTCAACGACCTCTCCTTCCTGGATGTCTTTCAAGGTATTTCCATAAAGTTGATCCATCATTTCATAAGAATCATCCGGATCTCCTTCCTGCTCATCAGCGGTTGCAATGACCGGCTGAGTCTGTATTTTTTTCTCGATTAACATTTCACTTTTATCCATTCAATTTTACCCCCTAATTTTTTTTGCTTGGATGACTTCCATCATCCGGGCAATAACCTCTTCAACAGTCATTGCCGAAGAATTTATTATAACAGCATCAGTCGCCGGCTTTAAAGGAGCATGGCTTCTTGTACTGTCATTATGGTCTCGTGTTATGATATCCTGCGTTACTTGCTCCAGGCTTATTGATAAGCCCTTAAGCGTTAATTCATTAAATCTTCTTCTCCCCCTTTCTTCGGGCGTTGCGTCTAAAAAAAACTTAACCTCCGCGTCAGGGAAGACTACTGTCCCCGCATCTCTTCCTTCTAAAACCAGTTTCCCTTTTTCTCCTATCTTTCTTTGGAGAGCCGTGATCTGGTCTCGAACGGCTTTTCTGGCTGATATTCGCGAGGCAAGCATGCTTATCTCGGAAAAGCGGATACGCTCCGAGACGTCGCGACCATGGTTCAGGATCGTTATCTTTCCCTTTGTGGCGCGAAAGGTAACCTCCAAGTTTTTACAGAGGTCTACCAATGCGTCTTCATTTTCTTCCGCAATTTTTTTTTGCATTGTTTCAAGGGCGACAATACGATATAACGCCCCGGAGTCAACATACGTATATCCCAAAAGATTTGCGAGGCCAAGGCTTACCGTGCTTTTTCCAGCACCAGAGGGGCCATCTATGGTAATGATCGAGACCATGAGCGCATTTTACTGAGATAATGAATCCAATAATTCCATAAAATTGGGAAACGAGGTGGCAATCAATGCCGTATCCTCAACAGTCGTTTCCCCGGATGCGGTTAATCCGGCAATAATAAATGCCATTGCCACTCGGTGGTCTCCATAACTTGAAACTCGGGTGCCTTTAAGTTTTTGAGGACCCGTGATTGCCATGCCGTCTTCGAATTCTTGCACCTGAACCCCAAATCGTCTTAACCCCTCAGCCATAGTCTTAATGCGGTCTGTTTCTTTTACCCGAAGTTCTTTGGCATCGCGAATAATCGTTGTTCCTTCAGCTTGAGAAGCAGCAACTGCCAGAATCGGAAGCTCGTCAATGGTTCGGGGGATAAGCTCACCGCTTACTTCCACGCCTTTTAACAAAGAAGATTTTACGATTATATCCGCTCGTTCTTCTCCGCCATCTTCTTTTATCTCTTCGAGTCTGATATCCGCCCCCATGTTTTTGAGGACGTCTAAGATACCAGTTCGCAAAGGATTAATGCCAACATCGCGAATAATTACCTCGGAATCAGGAATGATTGCTCCCCCGACAACGAAAAAAGCTGCGGCTGAAATATCTCCGGGAACAAACAGAGAAAAGGCTTCCAACTCCGAGAAACCTTGTACCCGAACCATGGTGTTTTTGGTCTCAACATGAGCGCCAAGCGCTTTTAACATCCGTTCGGTGTGGTCTCGGGAGAGAACGGGTTCAATCACTTCCGTTACACCATCAGCATAAAGGCCGGCGAGAAGAACAGCCGACTTTATCTGCGCACTCGCAACCGGGGTGTGGTAGGTAATCGACCTTAAGTTTCCTCCGCGGATCGCTAAGGGTGCGCAATCACCACCCTCACGGCCATCTATTTTTGCTCCCATCGCCCGCAAAGGCTCAGTTACTCGTTTCATGGGCCTTTTACGCAGAGAGGCATCACCTGTAATAACCGAAAAAAAATTTTGTCCCCCAAGAAGTCCGGTTAACAACCGGGTAGTTGTCCCCGAATTACCGGCATCAATGATATCAGGGGGTTCTTGAAGGCCTTTTAATCCTTTTCCCCAAATAGTATACTCAGTTCCGCTTCCTTCTATCGTTATCCCCAGTGACTGGAATGCTTTCAGCGTGTTGAGGGTATCGTCACCCGGACAAAAATTAGTTACCTTGCTTTTTCCTCGGGCAAGAGAACCAAAAATGATCGCTCGATGCGAGATCGATTTATCACCGGGGGGATAGATTACTCCCCTTAACCGTTTATTTTTATTAACTATAATAGATTCTACTGATTTCAAAATTAATCTTCTAAAAATAGTATAGCTTTAGTGAAAAAGTCAAATGTTTTATTTTTAAAAGGCCCTTTTCTTTTAACTAATTAACTCTCGCCGAATCCGTCGGGATTCTTCAAATTTTCTGACCAGTTCGTCGCCATCCCCGCGATTGATTAATTCTTTTAACTCTTCTAAGGTTTTCTGAAAACCTTCCATTAAATTTACCAGGTTTCCTTTATTCATCAAGGCAATATCTTTCCACATGATGGGATGGCTTGCGGCAATTCGGGTAAAGTCTTTTAAACCCCCACCGGAAAATTTAAAAATACTTTCTTTCTCATAATTTATTTCATGAAGATAATTTACCAGGGCAAAAGCGATCATATGGGGTAAGTGACTTACTGCTCCCAAGATTTGGTCATGTGGCTCGCTATCCATGAAAAAAACTTCTGAACCAACTGATATCCAAAGATTTTTTATTTTTTCTAAAGCTGAAGGGTCAGTCTTTTTCGAAGGAGTGAGAATGCATTTCCTTTCCAGGAAAAGATCTGAAGATGTTGCCTCAACCCCTGAATTTTCCGTTCCCGCTATGGGATGAGAGCCAACAAAAAAGACTCCGGACAAGGAGAGCTTATCTGTTTCGATCATGATTTCATTTTTAACACTCCCAACATCAGTAATGATGGCCCCTTTTTTGAGGGCGGGTAGTGCTTTTTTAATGATGGGGATAATATCACTTACCGGGGTGGCGATTACGACTAATTCTGCGTTTTTTACTCCTTCGTCAAGATTAAGGGTAAACTCATCCACCACGTTAAGGTCCTTTGCTTTTCTGAGGTTTTCGGGGGTTCTGCCGATTCCCACGATGTGATTGAAGATTCCTTTTTGTCGCGCGGAAAGCGCAAGGGAGCCGCCGATCAGTCCTACCCCAACTATTGCCACGCTGTTAAACTTTACCATTCGTAAACTCATTGATTATTAAAAAGCGCTTTTTTTAAGGTATCGATGAATCGTGCATTTTCTTCAGTGGTACCTATACTGAGGCGAATATATTCGGGAAAACCAAAGGACGTTAATGGCCGCACAATAACACCCATCCGTAACAGGGAATCATACACGCGGGGGCATTTTTTCCCCAGGTGGATCATGATAAAGTTGCTCTGACTGGGTATATAGTTTACCCCGAGTTGGTCTAATTGCCGGTACAGATATTTTTTCCCGTCAGAGACGATCCAAAGGGTTTTCTCAATATGCTCGTTATCGTCTAAGGCTGCTAACGCCGCAACCTGGGCAAGAGAATTTACATTAAAGGGTTGGCGCACTTTATTCAAATAGTGTGTTAATTCCTGCGGAGCTAATCCGTATCCGATGCGTAACCCCGCAAGTCCATAAACCTTAGAGAACGTTCTCAGAGTAATAATCCAATGCTGAGCGTCCAAATAATTTTTTCCCTGGGGAAAATCAGGCTCCTCGGCAAACTCCCCGTAGGCTTCGTCTAAAACAATGATTATAGTAGCGGGAATATTTTTGAGGAATTCTTCAAACTCTTTCTTTTTTACTATAGCGCCGGTTGGATTGTTGGGGTTATTTATAAAAATTATTTTTGTTCTTGGACTGATTTTTTCCAAAACTGCGCGCAAATCAATACCGAAATTTTTTAAAGGCACCCTTATCGGGGCACCATCCATTGCTTGGGTGAATTTGGCATAAAGAGAAAATGTGGGTTCAGGGATGATTACCTCATGCCCCGGTCGTAGGAAAACTTTGCTCACAAGTTCCAGGATCTCGTTTGACCCGTTTGAAGGAATAATACAGTCCTGAGGGATGCTTAGTTTTATTGATAACTGCTTCTTGAGCAAAAGGCTGTTTGCATCCGGATAACGATGGAGAGTGCTTAAACACTTTTTCATGGCTTCGATAGCTTTGGGGGAAGGGCCCAAGGGATTTTCATTGGAAGCCATTTTAATTGCTCCTCTGATACCATACTCTTTTTCTAATTCTTCGATAGGCTTTCCGGGAATATAAGGAGTAATCTGTTTTACCCCTTCACTTACTAAGCGGTCAGCAGAAATCATAAGACACTCTCTTTCCAATCCTTTTACATCTGACGGTAACTACAAAAAAGACCAAAGTAATTCACTCTGGCCCAGGGTAACGTCTTTAAAAGATAAAGAACGATACATTATGTGCTCCGGGGGTAGGAGCCTAAAACCTTTAAAAAATTTACCATCTTTTCTATTTCATCAAGAGCTTTTTTTAACTTAGGGTCAGTAACATGGCCCTCTATATCAACAAAGAAAAAATATTCCCACGGGCTGTCTTTTAAAGGGCGAGATTCGATTTTAGTCATGTTAATCCCATAATGAGCGAAAGGATAAATTATTTTATGTAATGACCCTGCCTTGTGTTTGATACAGAACATGATGGAGGTTTTATCTTGACCGCTCTTTTCCGGGCTTTGGTGGCTAATCACCCAGAACCGCGTGAAGTTTTTTGGATAATCCTCAATTTTGTTTTTAAGAATTTTTAGATCATAGATTTTTGCGGCAAGCTTGCCGGCAACTGCTCCCACTGAGGAATCTTCTTTGGCTTTTTTGGCGGCCTGGGCGGTGCTTGAGGCTTCTTTGACCGGAATATCCGGAAGGTGATGGGCCAGCCAACGACTACACTGAGCTAACGCCTGAGGATGGGAATAGATCGTTTTGATATTTTCGATCCTTTCACGGGAACTCAAGAGATAAAGGGAGACCTCTAAGGAAATTTCCGCACAAATTTTTAACGGGGTCACAATAAACATATCCAGAGTTCGGAATATGGAACCTTCCGTGGAATTTTCTATGGGCACCACTCCATAGTCACACTGTTTTTTTTCAACCTCTCTAAAAATTCCTTCGATGGTCGGTAAGGGGATGAACCGGGGCGAGTGCCCAAATTGCTGTAATGCAGCTTGATGGGAGAAGGTAGCCTCTGACCCCAAGTAGGCAATTTTTAGCGATTTTTCTAAAGAGAGGCACGCGGAAATTATTTCTCCAAAAATAATTCTTACATTTTCGTTGTTCAGCGGGCCGTGATTCAGCTTCTCCAGTCTTTGGTGAATAATTTTTTCCCGGTTGGCTGAGTACGGTTCAATCTTATATTTTTTTTTGAACATCCCGATCTCTTTTGCGAAACGCCCCCGCGCGGAGATGAGATTGAGTATCTGCTCATCTGTCTGGTTAATTTTTTTTCGCAGATCCTTTAAATGTTTATCAAAGTCCATGGATATCATTTGAGTTTTTAAATTTTTATGAGGAAAAACTTTAAAAATAGTATCACAATTTCATTAAAAAGCAATGGTTTCCTTAAAGCTTTACAAGCGGTTTAAAAAATAATAAAATCTATCTAAGAAATTTTTTTTCGTTTTACAAACATTACCATGTCTTTTCTAAAAATAACGCTAACCATCCGAGATAAGTTCATTTTGGCCTTTTTACTGGTAGTCGGCTTTACCGGTATCTCAGCCGGATTAGCAGGCAATTATCTCATTAATAAATTGGTGAAGGAGGAGACCAAGGAGCGGGTGAGCGCTGATTTAAATGCTGCCCGGGGAATTTATGAGCAAGAGCTGGCAAACATTAGAACAAAAATCCAAATAACTGCGGAGAGGTTTTTTTTAAGTAAAAATTTACCGAAAGGTGATTTGCCTTTAATCAAAACTGAACTGAACCAGATACTTAAAAATGAGGGATTGGATATCCTTTTCCTTACTGATCCTGATGGAAAAATTATCTACCGCGCGCATAACCCTGAGAAAGAAGGAGATGATTTTTCTTCCCACCCGCTGGTTCATCTACCACTCAACAAAGAGATCGTCCAGACTGCCTTTGTAATTCCAGGGAATAAAATTAATAAGGAAGGAGAAGAGGTTACCAGAAAGGCAGCGATCCCTTTTTCTCCAATGTCCGAGGTAGAGCGTCCTTTAAAACAAAAAGAAAACGTTGTGTTAGTATTTGGCGCCGGAGTTCCCGTTTTGAATAAGAAAGGTAAGCTGCTTGGGGTTCTTGCGGGTGGGGTTATTCTCAATCGCAACTATGGGCTGGTGGATAAAATTACAAAACTTGTTTTTAAAAAGGTGGCTCGTAAAACCGAGAAGGTTGAGGTTGTTACAATTTCTTTGGGCAATCTCCGCATTGCCACAACGTATTTAGATAACCAAGGCAACCGCGCCGTGGGGACTCGACTATCTCCCGAAGTATCTCAAAAGGTACTTGTCGAAGGAAAAGATTTTCTTGAACGGGCATTAGTAGTTGATTACTGGTATATCACAGCATACGAGCCGATCAAGAGTGTTTCGGGAAGACCGATCGGTGCCTTGGGTGTGGGAATTTTTGAGGGAAAATACTATTACGCGCGTAATGAAGTGGTAATGATTTTTGTAAGCTTAATTGTTATGGCGATGATTCTTGCCTTCACGCTTTCTTATATTTTAGCGCGTAACATCACCCGGCCGGTTAAGATTCTTGCTCGCGAAGCAGGAAGGATCGGGCGCGGAGAATTTGTTCACATCACGCCTCCTTCGCGTGATGAAATCGGGCGTTTTGCCGATACCTTTAATCAGATGTCTCAGTCTTTGAAGGAGAGGGAGAAAAAGCTTACCTCTCAGACTGATGAACTTCTCCGCATCAAAGAAGACCTGGAAAAAACTAATCTGGTTTTATCTGATCAGAGCAGGGAATTAAAACGGATCGTCAAGGAACTCTCGGTCCTTTTCGAAGCCAGTAAGAAGATCAGCTCGTCTTTAAGCCTCTCGGAAATTATGGAAGTGGTTTTGGATTTACTTATGCGAGAGTTTAAGACCGATATCTGGGCGATTCGGCTTTTGGATGATGATGGGTATCTGCGGATCAAAAGCCATCGGGGGTTGAGCGCTGAATTCGTAAAAACTGCAGCGCGGAAACCGACCATGGATAGCTTTTCCGGGGAATGCTTTCTTACCAACAAGGTTATTATAGTAAAAGACGCGGAAAAAGTCGGTAAACCTATTTCTACGAATCTGAAGGTTAAAGAAGGCATAAAATCTTTTGGTTTGGTGCCGATTGCGGTTGGTGATGAAGTATTGGGGGTATTGACGTGCTCCTCAAAGGAAAAGAAAGGTTTTTTTACTGAAGATTATTCAGAATTTATGAAAACCGTCGGACAGCAGTTGGCAATCGCCATTCGAAATGTGCGGCAGTTTGAGAGGATTAAAAATTTCAGTCAGGAACTGGAAAAAGAAGTAAAAAAACGAACTGAGGAATTAAAAGAAAAGAGTGATCGTTTGGCGGAATCCGAAAAGTTAGCCGCTTTGGGCGAGATGGCTGACCGTGTTGCCCATGAGACCCGAAACCCCATTGTCACCATCGGGGGATTTGCCCGCCGGGTCAGGCGCGCGTTGCCTCCGGATAATCCTTTAAGCACCTATGTTGATATCATCATCAAAGAAATCGAGCGGCTTGAGCTGATGATTTTCTGGATCACGGAATTAAAAAAATATATCTCGACTGATTTTGAACCCAGCAATATTAATATCGTCATTGAACGCGCTTTGGAAAAGGTGAAGGATAAACTTGAAGGAACAAATATTACCGTAGACAAAGACCTTTTTATTGGCCCCCCATTGGTGAGAGTGGATAGAAAAAATATGGAGATTGTTTTTTCCAATCTTTTTGAAAACGGGATCGAAGCAATGGGAAAGGACGGAGTTCTGCATATAACCACCCAACAAAAAAATGGAAATCGCCTGGAGGTGATTATCTCCGATACAGGAAGAGGAATATCCGAAGACGACATTAAGAGCATCTATAATCCATTTTTTAGTTCAAAGCTTTCCGGGGCGGGTATGGGACTTACTATTGCCCATAAAATTGTTAAAGACCATCAGGGATCAATTAAGGTGAAAAGTAAGCTCGAGGAAGGTACGACGTTTGCGGTTGAGCTTCCTTTGCTGAAAGTTTAGGAGATCGCTTTCCTTCGATGCATGAGTCGTATTGTCCGCAATTGATCCAGAAAACAGAAGATGTTGCTCGTGAACGGGGAATTGTTTTAAGGAAAGGGGTCTATGTGGCAGTACCGGGACCAAGCCTGGAGACTCCTGCGGAAACACGATTTCTTCGGATGATTGGCGCGGATGCAGTCGGTATGTCCACGGTTCCGGAGGTGATTGTCGCGGTTCACGCCGGAATAAAAGTGTTAGGACTTTCCATTATCGCGAACGTGAACCGACCCGAAACTCTTGCCCCAGCCCCGCTTGAAGAAGTGATTGCCTTTGTTCAGAAAGCAAAGCCAAACCTTATCAGTTTGATAGAAGGATTCCTGGATAAGATTTAAGATTAAAGTTTTAAGTTTTAAGCATAACCCTTAAATCTTAAAGCTTTAAGATTTTAAACCATCGCCTGTTTAATCGCTTCGCGGCATTCACACTCGCTATAATCAATTTTGGGAATTACCTCGAACAAGAGTGTTTTCACGTTTTCGACGTTTTTATTCATAACCCGCGCGATCATCTCCCAGGTGACCGAACGCTCACTTTGATGCCAGCAGTCGTAGTCCGTGCTCATCGCGATCGTCGCGTAACAAATGCCTGCCTCCCGGGCGAGAACTACTTCAGGAACAGTGCTCATGTTGATCACGTCAGCTCCCCACTGTCTGAACATCAGGCTTTCCGCGCGGGTAGAAAAACGAGGGCCTTCAATAGTGACGATCGTCCCTTTGCTGTGGTGTTCCAATCCCAGTTTTTGCACGGCGCGGGAGAGCTTGTCCCGAAGCTTATGGCAGAAAGGATCAGCCATAGCGATATGACATACCTCATGTCCTTCAAAAAAAGTAGATTTTCTTTTGATGGTGCGGTCAATAAACTGATCCGGAAAGACTAAATGACCAGGCTTAATGTTTTCCCGGAGGGAACCAACCGCGGTCGTGGCAAGAATATGAGTAACCCCCAGGTCTTTCATTGCCCAAATATTAGCCTGGAAGTTGACATGGGAAGGCGCGATCCGGTGTCCTTCTCCGTGCCGGGCGAGGATCACCAATTCTATTTCCTGGTACGATCCGACAATGATAAGATCCGACGGCGCTCCGTACGGAGTATGTTTTTTGATTTTTTTTATATTGTCTATTAAACGGGAATCATCAAACCCGGAACCACCAATTATGCCGACTTTCATCATTGCGAAACTCCTTTTATTTTTGGTCAGTGTTGCGGTCACATGAAAAAAACCAATGGGTTTTTATGGAAATATAGAGGGAGTGGTGAATATGTGTCAAGAAAAATATAAAGAAGAAAAATCCTTGCACACCGAGAAAAAAATTGGTATTAAGAAAAGCACAGGGCGGTTAACTCAGCGGGAGAGTGCCATCCTCACACGGTGGAAGTCACTGGTTCGAATCCAGTACCGCCCATAAAAAAATCAAGGGGTTACAAGATTTCGGTCTGTAGCCATTTTTGTTTTTTTCTACCACAACAAGCCAAAATATATAGAAGGGCATTTGGTATCAAGACGTTATTTTCTTAATTTTATTGATCTTGTTTTTTATCTGAAGTTGTCTCTTCAGAATAGGCTGATAACCATCTGTTTGGCGGTTCGAGCATGTCACGAGGAGTAAAGCTTTTTAGATTTTTTAAACCAGTCAGGATTAATTTTGACTGATTGGGCGTACCGTCTTGGATAGGCTCATTCGTTATTTATCGAGTTCAAGCCGGACAGCATGGCCGATTTTCTCAAACAGATATGGTTTTTTTAGATACGGTCCAGCACCCAGTTTTTGGATTTCTTTTACTCGTTCGGTTTCAGAAAATCCACTTACAATGATTGCCTTCTGCTTAGGATGCAATTGAAGAATTTTTTTGTAGGTCTCAAGCCCATCAATTCCGGGGTCCATAATCATATCCAGAACCAAGAGATCCGCGGAATTGTTTTTCAGATAGTCAACCGCTTCCTCACCGCTTGCAACTGATGTGACAGCGTAACCCAATTTTTTTAACATGAGTGAGGCTATTTCTCTTTGCTCTTTCACATCATCAACGATCAAGATCGATTCTCCCTTGCCGCTATATTCCTCCAAGCGCAACGGGACGTTATCTTGGGCTGATTCTTGTCTGGTCGCTGGAAAGTAAAGGGTAAAGGTCGTTCCTTTTCCTTCAAGACTTTGAACATCAATATATCCGTTATGGTCTTTTACTGTTCCCCATACGACCGCCATTCCCAACCCTGTTCCGCTTCTTCCCAGTACCTTTTTCGTATAAAAAGGTTCAAATATTTTTTCTCTATCTTCTAAAGAAATGCCTATCCCGGTATCGGAAACAGTCAACACCACATAATCACCCCTCTGGGTATCGTCATAACCCCTGATTGGTTTGTCAAGGTAAATATTTTTTGTTGTTATATAAATCCCCCCCCCACCCGGCATAGCTTCTGCGGCATTAGATACAAGATTCATAACCGTCTTAGATAAATGAAGTGGCGAGCCCAAAATTTTTAACAGGTCGGTTGCAAGATTAGTTTCGAAATGGACGTTAGAATGAAACGCTTTTAATTTTTCATTTACAGGCGAGCTCAGATAATCAGATATGATATTGTTTAAATTCACTACGACAGAAATAGACACTCCTCTTCTTGCTAAGGTTAACAGGTCTTGCACAATTTCAGCAGCTTTTTCTCCCGACTGTTGTATGGTTAAGATAGCCTCTCGTAAAGGGCTATCGCCCGGAATTTGCATTAACAAGAGCTGAGGATACCCCACAAGTCCACACAAAACATTATTAAGGTCGTGAGCTACTCCTCCAGCCAAGATTCCGATTGCCTCCATCTTCTGAGCGCGTTGGAGCTGGGCTTCGAGTTTGTGTTTTGCATTGTCCGCTAGTTCCAGTGCGTTAAGCATCTGGTTAATCTGGCCGGACAAAATCGAGAATTCGTTCGTTCCTATTGTCGGCACACGCTTCGTTTCGTGACCGTTTTCAGCAATTTGGTTGACGCTTTTACCGAGTAAAAACAGCGGAGAAATGACTTGCTTTTCTAAAAGAACCAAGATGATTAGGGCAAACACAACAGTTATAACTAAAAGCGATATGAAAAAATAAAAAATGCTGATTTTACCTTGATGGTATATTTTTCTGGGCGTCTCGACTTTCAGTAGAAAAGCCGGCTTTCCATAAATATCTTTAAGCAGGGAATACCCCCCGATAAGGTTGTTGTTAAGGGGGCGAACGATAATCGGCGCCTCTTCCGAAAATAAAGAGCGCGCTACCTGAAATTCGGGAGGCAACTGCGCATCGTTGAACCGAAGAACGGTAATATCCACCCGTGCTATCTTTGCTAAGCGCATAATTTTCGAGGAATCCAGATAGCATCCCATAATCAGGGTTCCACGAATAGGGCCTTCCCCTTTACCTGTCAGAATTGGCCGCGAAGCAATGAGTAAAGGCCCCTCAGGAAGAAGGACGATCCCCGTTATGCTGTTTTCGATGTTGGAATGGCGCAAAAGAAGGTTCTGAGGAGAGAGGACGTTTATTAAGTTTTGGGAAACAGGTGTTGGTTCTTGTTTATGAAGATCGAAGCCTTTGCTCAACATAATCCGGCCTGAATCATTAATGAAAACCATGAGGTTCACTTTTAAGTTGGTAAAACTCGCAGCGACCATATTAGCATTGATATAATTTTGGTTACCATCCTTTATGAAATTATAGGTTTCGTCCCACTGAGCCCAATCAGAAGTAGAATCATCTAAATTCGAGATCTCATTGGAAATGATATTCAGGGTTCGGGTAACTTCCTTACCGACCTCCACTTTCTCAAGCTTGCCGAAACCTTTTAACAAAATAAATTGCGAAGTGATGTAAAGAATTATGAACAGAGTGAGGAACGTTATCCCAATTGTAATCAGTGTCTTTTTGCGGATGGTCATATGTCGGCCTTTAGATGGTTTTTTGAAAAGACATTTTTCCCTTTTTGCCAGTTAATTTTACCTGCTGGTAATATGAGGTAAAACACATAGCTTCAAACACTCATCGTACACCACAAAAGCAGTTAAGTATTTCTTAATACAACAAAATAATCACTCCATCAAGAAAAAAGAGGATTTGCCCTTCAGATCCATAAAGTGCGGATATACACCGGGGCATTAAACAATCCCTTTTTTTGCTTGTTTGTCGACATGCTTTATTAGCCAGCTTATACGCAAAGCACGTTTGCACGGACTTATTGGGGTATTAAATTTTATTCATTACAATTAGAATCAAATGATTACAAGATTTCGGTCGGTAGCCCTTTTTGTTTTTGCTAAGAACCAGAATTAGATGCCGGTAATTTATTGCAGCTTATCTGGAATGTTCCAAGAAAGATCGGTTAGAGCGGGGAGGTTACTTCACGTGGCTGTTTGGGGATATCGGGGAAGGGCCTAATGCTTTCCACCATGTGCTTCATCAAGTCGGTAAAGTAAGCCTCTTGGTCGGGACCGCACCAGGACATCAATCCGGTTTCATAAGCAAGTGACCCCTTTTTGTTTATTATTTCTCCGTAATATTTATCCGGAGAAATATATCCCGCATAGGAACCGCAAAAACCGGTTACCCATAAATCATAATTTTTTTTTCGAAGCCCACTCATGCCACGCAACACTGATTTCACCGCTGAAATCTCTTGGTATGCCGATAAGGAGTAAATCTCCAATCCGAACTGCCTGCAGCCAGGCAGTTCCGCGAATACCGAGGATTCGGGCTAAAAGGGGTGAAACTCGCCAGCCATCCAGGCCGAGGCGCAGCTGGAAGGGCGGTAGTTCGATAAGAGCGCCGATGGATGCAATTGCCACGTGGTCCTGAAAACAAAGCCCCTTTTCTGTTTGGTCGAGGACCATTCGAGCTAACGTCTCACCGAACATCTTTGCCCGGGTAAATTGCTCCGCTTCTGCCTTCTGGATGCTCATACTGCCTACTGCCCCCCCGAGGTATAGGGCGGTTGCCCCGGTAAATTGCTCGATGGTTTGCTGCACAAAACCCGGATAATCCCCAGAAAGCTCAAAATTTTCGCTGCCAAGAATCGTTGGATGGGCGGAAAAACGTGTCAGGTAACACCGTTGCCCGTCCTCTCGCTCGATTACCGCGTAGTTGAGGTCAGCATCAACTCCCGCGCGGTGGGTGGTGCGGTTGCGGATAAAGGCTTTGGCATCCACGCGACCGTGCGCGATCCTGGCGGGTTTCATGGACCGGTAACCCCGGTCTACAGCGTCAATAAAAGATCGGATCAGAAGGTCAGCCACCGCGGGATCGTATTTGCCGGTCACAGTGCGGAAAGCCAAACCCGGCGCGAACGCTCCTGGTCCGCTATGGGTATGAGTTGCGGTAAAGAGTATACTGGTGCCGTTTAAGGGGGTCCGCCCTTCTATTGCCTTTCGGACAGCATCCGCCACATTCTCAGGCACTAGAAGCATGTCCGCCCCAATGATGACCGCCATATTGTGGCCGTCTCCAACAACCAGTGCTTTTACATGGAGGCGGTCATGAATGCCAATGGATGGTTTGTTGTGACGGCCTCTATAGCCAGCGAGTGGAACTCCTGTTTCTGGGGTCATGTCGGTCACACCCCAGCCCGCCATCAATTGATAAGGTGTCCCTTGATTTAAGGTCTGTGCGCTTTTGTCAATCGCAGCGATCGAATGACGGAAGTAATCCGTTTCCCGATAACCCGGGCCGTATGCGTGCCAAGGACCGATCACGGCCACGAAAGCAGCCAATAAAAGCAGGCTTACCGTCGCCCCGATAGCTATTTTTTTCGCAATCGTTTTTTTGTTTCTTGGCTCCCTTTTCAAGCTTTGACTGTGATCAAAAGGTATTTTTTTATAATTTACCGCAACCGCTTAAAAAATAATAGAAAAATCTAAAACTAATGGCCGAAAAAGTCAAATAGAAATTTGAAGAATCCGCCCAAAAGCGTAAAATTTCAACAGTCTTCCCCGGGCGAAATTTTTTCTTGACATTTCACTCTGTTAGGGTTAAAAATAAAAAATAGAAATATGAAATCTAAAAACGATAGACGCAGAATAAAAAGCAGAATAAAAAAGGGTCGTGCTATGGGGAATGGCTTTTATGATTGCTGAGAATATACAAGGCCGGATTGCCATACGAAAATGGCGATTGGCTTTTTTTGTTTTCGGCCCCCCTCGTGCAACATGTTTAACTGGCTTACATAGTGAAATTTTCTGCCTTTGCCTTCTTACACAGAGTGTGCAATTACTGTTGAGTGGCATGTGATAATCTGACAAGATGCCAACTATCACAAGAATAGGAATAGAGAGTTTAATAATAGGATGGGTTGGTTTTTTTGCAGCGATGTTTCGTTTATGGTCTGGGATACTTTATTTGCTGATTACAGTTTTCTTTTATATCGGAATCTATGGTTTAATCAGTAATCCCTCTGTTGGTCCAGCAGTTATAGCTGAACAAGGCACACAGCCTACATCCTGAGTCTATGGATCTATGATATTAATGTTAGCGCCATTAATCGAAGGCTTTTATCTGCGAACCAGGCACAATCAAGAAGTGGAAGAAATCGGCCTCTTAACCAGAGTGGAAGGAAGGGGCGATAAAACTATAAAATGCTTAAAAAGGGAAAGGGGTGTTGAAAAATAAGACCTTAATAAGTTCACAAACTGCTCAAGGCCCATTAAAACTTTTTATACCGACGAAACTAACTGAGGGGATGTAATATGGAAAGTGGCTAATAGGCGGAAATGGTATAGTAATTATTAAGTGAGTGACAAAGGAGGTTAGAGCGATGAAAGAACTGGTAGAGGTGCTCGTTAAGGCTTTGGTCGATAATCCCAATGCAGTGCAGGTAACAGAAGTAATGGGTAATAATGTAATTATTGTTGAGGTGAAGGTAGACAAAAGTGATATGGGAAAAGTGATTGGGAAACACGGACAGACGGCGAGCGCGATTCGTACACTTTTAAGCGCCACATCTGCAAAGCTTAAAAAACGCGCGGTGTTAGAAATCCTTGAGTAATATAACTTGACAATAGGTTACAATTAAGGTTATTTTAGGTTCCTCGAAGATTATAAAGAAATAAACGTTTGTTTCTTTATACCGCCGGAAACCATATAGTCAACAGGTGGGCGAAGGGAAAATTTATTATTTATTAGAATAAGGAGAGTAAGAATGAAGATCTATGTGGGAAATTTGTCGTATGAGGTGACTGAAGATGATTTAAAGCTGGCTTTCAAAGATTTTGGGCAGGTTGAAACCGTCACCCTTATTAAAGACAAATATAGTGGTCAATCAAAAGGATTTGGATTCGTGGAGTTTGCTTCTAAAGCAGAAGGGCAAGCTGCGATCGACGGCCTCAACGGCAAAGAGTTAAAAGGAAGAACTCTTAATGTGAATGAGGCTCGCCCTCGCCCTGAAGGTGGTTCGGGTGGATATGGTGGTGGTCGCAAAGGAGGAGGAGG
>LQYC01004448.1_pt1 | contig 19881 bp, 16 predicted proteins | sample 661771 | NCBI WGS metagenome assembly LQYC01 (sample SAMN03483023, study PRJNA281117) | bioreactor metagenome | isolation source: benzene-degrading methanogenic enrichment culture from a contaminated... | place: USA: oil refinery in Oklahoma | collected 2011-05
CAGTATCATCCGGTTTCCAATCCGGATGGCAAGCTGAAAGCTGCCCAACTGGTCAGGGCAAACTGGGCGTTAAAAGATTATTGCCGCGCCTTTAATATCCCGTTGCTTTCCGGAAAAGACAGCATGTATATCGACGGCAATCTTAAAGGCCGATATGGCGAAAACCGGAAGATTTCCGGCCTGCCGACCATTCAGTTTACTGCTGTTGCGGTGATTGATGATATCCGAAAGTGCGTGACCATGGATGTTAAAATCCCGGGGGATGTGGTGTATATTTTAGGAGTAACGCGCGATGAGCTGGGCGGATCAGAGTACTATGACCGTTTTGGCTGTATCGGGCTCAATGTTCCGCACGTAAATACTGAGGACGTCATTCCGCTCTATCGCGGGTTAAACTCGGCCATTCAGGAAGAGTTGGTCGCTTCAGCGCACGGGATTTACCGGGGAGGCTTAGGCGTTCACCTCGCCTTAACGGCGATGGCTGGTTGCCTGGGTTTAACGATTGACCTCAGCGCGGTTCCCGTGGAAGAAGATCTGACCAATGACCGTATCCTTTACTCGGAAACCCAGGGGCGGTTTCTTGTCACCATCGCTCCGGAGAACAAAGAAAAGTTTGAAGCGGTTTTAAAAGGATGTCGCTTTGCCGCCATTGGCGAGGTGACGGAAGAACCGCGGTTGAAAATTAACGGAAAGAAGGGTAAAAGAACACTTATTGACGCTGATATCACGGAATTAAAACACGCCTGGAAAAAGACTTTTGGGGCCTTGAGATGAAAAAAGTTAAAGCGCTTGTTTTGACCGGCTATGGACTGAACTGCGACTATGAGACTGACTATGCCTTAAAAATAGCCGGCGCTGAATCACACCGCGTTCATATTAATGAGCTGATCACGGGCGAGACGATCGGGCATCAGGAGTTTTTAAAAGATTACCACATTCTGGTTTTTGACGGGGGGTTTAGCTGGGGTGATGACCATGGTGCGGGTGTGCTTTTAGCCAGCCGTTTTAAATTTAACCTCGGCGATCAGATTGAAGAGTTCATTGCCGGGGGAAAGTTGATTATCGGGATCTGCAACGGGTTTCAGGCGTTGGTAAATCTGGGCCTGCTCCCTGGCTTTGACGGCAATTATAAGGCCCGTGACGTCGCGCTTACCTTTAATGACTGTGGAAATTTTCGCGATGACTGGGTTTATCTCAAGACCTTACCGTCCCCGTGTGTTTTTGCCAAAGGGATTAAAACCGTTGAGCTGCCGATCCGTCACGGGGAAGGAAAGTTTTTTGCGCCGAAAGAGGTTATCAAAAGACTTTTTAGCGACCATCACGTTGTCTTCCAATATGCCACGCCTGACAATAAGCCGGCGCGGGGAAAATTTCCCTATAACCCGAATGGTTCTCTTCGCGATATCGCCGGAATCTGTGATGCCACCGGACACGTCCTTGGCTTAATGCCCCACCCGGAAGGTTATAACCATTTCACCAACCATCCTGACTGGACCCGGAAAAAAGAAGACCTTAAGCGCCAGGACCTCCCCTTGCCGGAAGAAGGGTTAGGGATTAAAATCTTTCGGAACGGGGTTCGCTACCTGGAGAAAAAACTCCTGTAAGGTAATACTAAGAGTTAAAATTTAAGTTGTTAGCTCATTGCTGATTGCTCATGGCTCATAGCTCCATGAGTCACAGAAGATAGGAGGGTAGGAAGTTAAGCAGAACAGATATTATTTTTTAAAAGCAAAACTATCTCCCAATTTCTCAACTTCCAATCTTCCCAACCTTTCTTTCCTCGCGCCAAGATGATAACAATGAACTATCAGTCACTCCCCATGAGCTACGAGCTATGAGCTATGAGCTTCGCCCCCTGCCCCGAGCCATGAGCTAAGAGCGCCCGATCAGTTTTTTCCCGGAAACAGGGTCTCCCCGGTATATTTTCTTGAAATCGCTCCCTTAATTGTGAGAAAAAGAATATGCTTTTTAGCGAACGGGCCCCCTTAGATACAAATATTTAGTGTAGTGATTCAAAAATGTCTTTGCTTTATTTATCATACCGGGCTTGACCCGGAATCCAGTGTTTTTTGGCTGGATTCCCGCTGGGGTTTATCCCCGCGAAGGCGGGGGGCGGGAATAACGGCCTCGGAATTTATGTAAAGAAGTGTGAGATTCACTACACTAACGGGGTGAAGAAATACGGGGTAAACGCTTTTGGTGAAAATTTTCTAACCGGGTTTATTGGCACGATGAACTATGATCAGCGTACAAAATCTTACCAAGCGATTTGGTAATCAACTTCTTTTTGACCAGGTGAACTTCAAAATTAACCCCCGCGAACGGGTTGGGTTAGTGGGCCGTAACGGCCACGGGAAAACAACCCTTTTTCGGATCATTGTGGGCGAAGAGCCGTCTGATGAGGGCAGCGTCATCATTCCCCGAGGATACCGCATTGGTTATGTCCGGCAAACCTTAGAGTTTACGGAAGATACCATACTCCAGGAGGGCATGAAGGGGCTTCCCGAAGGGGAGCGGGACCACTACTGGAAAGTAGAAAAAATTCTTATGGGGCTGGGTTTTGCACTGGCGGACATGAAAAGGCCACCCCGGGAATTTTCCGGGGGTTTTCAGGTCCGACTGAATCTGGCTAAAGTGCTGGTATCAGATCCTGATCTGCTCCTGCTTGATGAGCCTACCAATTATCTTGACATAACCTCTATCCGCTGGGTGGAACATTTTTTACTTGACTGGCCTCATGAGCTTTTGCTTATTACCCATGACCGGAGCCTGATGGATAAGCTGGTGACTCACACCATGGGGATATACCGCCAAAAAATCAAGAAAACCGAAGGGAATACGGAAAAATACTACCGTCAGATAGCTCAAGAAGAGGAAATATACGAAAAAACGCGGATTAAAGATGAACAGCGCCGGAAGGAAGTGGAGCTTTTTATCACCCGCTTCCGGGCAAAAGCGCGACTCGCCAATATGGTCCAATCCCGCATTAAGACCATCGAAAAAATGGGAAAAAAAGAAAAACTTGAGCACCTTAAAAATCTTGAGTTTGCCTTTCGGAGCAAACCATTTCAGGGAAAGTATGTGTTGGGCGCTCAAAATATTTCTTTTGCCTATGACGCCGCGAAACCCCTTATCAGAAATTTGAGTTTTACAATTAAAGCCGGAGACCGGGTCTGCGTTATGGGGAGCAATGGAAAGGGAAAAACTACCCTTTTAAAGCTTCTGGCGGGAACGCTCGTCCCGCAAGGCGGTGAAATTGCTCAACATCCGGGAGTCACCGTCGGCTCCTTTGAACAAACCAACGTCAAGAACCTGATGGAATCCCGAACCATCGAGGAGGAATTACTTGCTTCGCATGCGAGCGTTGATCGGCAGATGGCACGCAACATCTGCGGCTCGATGATGTTCGGGGGGGATGCTGCTCTAAAAAAAATAGAGGTGCTCTCCGGAGGTGAGAAAAGCAGGGTGATGCTGGGTAAACTCCTTGTTACTCCTGTTAATCTTCTGCTTCTTGATGAGCCTACCAACCACCTTGATATGGAATCATCTGATGCTTTGCTTGAGGCCATAGATAGTTTCGAAGGCGCCGTGTTACTGGTTACCCACAATGAGATGTTTCTTCACGCTTTGGCGGAACGATTAATTGTCTTTGATCAGGAAGGGCAGTATTTTTTTGAAGGAAGCTATCAGCGGTTTTTAGCGCAGGGGGGGTGGCACGAAGATGAAGAAAGGAGAAAAACCGCGCACAAAGATAATAACAATGAAGAATCGGGCGAAAATCGGAATAAAAAAGAGATGCGGCGAAAACGCTCGGTTATTATTGCCGAACGAGCTAAAGTTTTGAATCCCGTTAAACAACGCGTAGAAAAGATTGAGCAGGAAATAGAAATTCAGGAGCAGGAGCTTAACCGCCTTGCCAACGCAACTCAGGAGGCGTTAAGTAAATACCACGGTTCGGCAATCACCGAACTCGCCCAGGCAACGCACCAAAGCGAGAAAACCGTTGACACCCTTTTTGAAGAGCTCGAAAGACTTACCGACTTACTCAAGAGACAAGAAGCGATATTTGAGGAGAAATTACACAACGTTGCGGAGGAATGACATTTTTAGAGGAACCCTGAAGATTATGGGATGGGTTTTCTTTCCCTTCCCCGGAAAAAAAGCCGAAGCGGAGCGCCTTCAAAACCGTAGGCCTCCCGCAACTGATTGGCAAGATACCGTTGGTAAGAAAAGTGAATGGCTTTGGGAAAATTGGTGAAAAAAACAAAGGTGGGCGGCTTTATGTCCACCTGAGCGAGATATTTAAATTTGATTTGTTTTCCGCAATAATGGGACGGAGGATTATCACGGACCACCTGAGCCAGGAAACGGTTTAGTTCAGCGGTTTCGATCCTTTTTTGGCATTGGGTAAAACAGTCGTAAGCTTTATCTAATATTTTTGACACCCTCTGGCCGGAGAGGGCAGAAACAAAGATAAGCGGGACAAAGTCAAGAAATTTAATTTTATCTTTTATTTTCTCCACATACTGTCCGATGGTGGAGTTATCTTTATGGATCACATCCCACTTATTGACTACCACCACGCAGCCCTTACCTTTTTGATAGATCAGACCGGCAATCTTTACATCCTGTTCGGTGATCCCTTCCTGGGCGTCAATCAGGATTAAACTCACATCACACCGTTCAATTGCCCGCAATGCTTCTACCACGCAATACTTTTCAAGTTGGTAGCCAATCCGGCTTTTTTTCCTGATCCCGGCAGTGTCAATGATGATGTATCGGTTGCCTTTAAACTTAAAAGGAGTATCAATCGCATCGCGTGTAGTCCCCGGGAGTTCACTGACAATAACACGGTTATAGCCGAGGATTCGATTGACTAATGATGATTTTCCCACGTTGGGACGACCCAACACCGCGATCTTAATGGCGGTTTCCTCTTCCGGAGAGGGTTTTTTCTCGGGAAGGGACTTGATTACCTCATCCATTAATTCGCTTACCCCGCGGTTGTGCTTAGCCGCGATGGTGAACCACCGGTCAATCCCCATCTGGAAAAAGTCGTAAAGGTTTTCTTCATGGCGGGGGCCGTCGATTTTATTGATACAATGGAAGATAGGTTTAGGGATCGTCCGGAGAAGGCTGATCAAATCTCTGTCAACCGGAGTGAGCCCTTCACGGCCATCAGTGAGAAAAAGGATGATATCCGCCTCTTCAATGGCTACGCGAGCTTGTTCCTGGACCAAACGGGATAATTCTCGATGGGGTTCGAACTCGAATCCTCCGGTATCAATGAGGGTAAAAGAAGAGTCGTCCCATTTAACCTCAGCATAGTTGCGGTCTCGGGTTACCCCGGGAAGATCGTCAATAATTGCCTTTGGCGTCCGGGCTAAGCGGTTGAAGAAAGTAGATTTGCCGACATTGGGCCTGCCCACAATGGCGATGATACTTTTCATGGGTTTGGTCTTTTAGCGGAAGGGGGGTTGGCGGAAAGACCGAGTTGTTTGATGGTTGCCATGGCCGCGCGCTGCTGGGCCTCTTTCTTGCTTTTTCCGCGGCCGCTACCATACGCTTTTCCATTTATTTTAATACTGATCGCAAATTCTTTCGCGTGTGCGGGGCCTGATTCACTCAGCACATGGTATTCAGGAATGGTTTTAAAGGTGACTTGCACATATTCCTGGAGCCGGCTTTTAAAATCCCGATAAAGTCCTTTTGATAATTTATGGGATATCAGTTGTTCAAAATGGGAATGGATTACTTTGGCGACCTTATCAAAACCTCCATCCAAATAAATCGCTCCGATTAATGCTTCATAAACACACGTAAGGATCGTTGGTTTGGAACGGCCCTGGCTTTGATCTTCGCCTTTTCCCAAGAGGATATATTCTCCTAAACCAAACTGACGGGCGAGGATGGAGAGCCTTTTGGTATTAACCAAAGAAGAACGGCTTTTCGAGAGTTCTCCTTCAGTGGCTTCGGGATACTTTTTCATCAGGAGATGACTAATCACCGTATCCAGAACCGCATCACCCAGAAATTCCAACATCTCATAGTGTTTACCATTGTTTTTGAGAACCTCATAAGCGTAAGATTTATGTGTAAAAGCCTGGTTTAAAAGTTCCCAGTCGGAGAATTGATAAGAAATTTTATCCTCCAGCTTCCAGAGTATTTGGAGCCGATCGCACTCTATCGAAACTTTACCGCAACTTTTCCGGAGATAGTACCGAAGGTATTTAATAAATGGCTTTTTGTACTCAGAGGACATGCGCATGCCTTTTTTAATTTAACAAATTGATAATAATGTTTTTTTAGCCAATATTTTCAACCCAGTCAAGAAAATCCTTTTTTTCCATGGTTGATTTCTTATTGATTAAGTTATAATAATACCCCGTTAGAAAGATTTCACACGGAGTAAATCCCATTAGAAATTTTTTAACGGGATGAATGCCCCGCGTGAAAAAGTGTAAAAATTTTTTAAAGTTTACCCCGTGGTTTTTTACCCTGTTAGATATTTGATATCTAACAGGGCAAACAGGGTATTTCTAAAGGGGTAAATGAAAAAACGATTATTAATTTTAAGAATTATACTATAGTGAAAAGGGCAAATGCGAATTCTTTTTATTTATCCCAACCTCAATGCCCAAATCGGATTTAATTATGGGGTGGCCTTTCTTTCCGGAATTTTAAAATCCCACGGACATAAGACCGGGCTTCTCAACATCAATGAAAAGCTTGGATATTCCCTGGAGTGGGAAAGGATCAAAAAGGATATCGCATTATTTGATCCTCAGCTCATTGGCATCTCCATGGTCACCAATCAATATCACTATTGTCTTGAGGTTGCCTCGGCCATAAAAAAGGAGTTTGCTGTTCCGGTGGTAGGAGGAGGGATCCACGCTACTGCCGACCCTCAAGGAGTGATGGCATCAGGGGCCTTTGACTTTCTGTGTGTGGGAGAAGGGGAAAACGCCCTGAGCGAGCTTGCGGATAGATTAGAAAAAGGAAAAGATTGCTCAAACATACCCAACCTCTGGGTTAAGGTTAACGGAAAAATTGTCAAAAATAAGGTTGCTCCTTTTTTTGACCTTGCCGCGCTTCCTCCTAAAGATTATGAAGTCTTTGATTTTCAAAAAATGATTGACGCTAAAGGCGGATGGGTTGGGGTGATGGCCTCGCGGGGGTGCCCTTACCGGTGCACGTATTGTTTTAACCATCAGGTGGTTAACATTTACAAAAAAGATTTAGGGGTAAGCGAAGGTCGCCTCCACTATATCCGTTATCACTCCACTGGCGAGGTGATAAAAGAACTTAAATACCTGCTCGATAGGTATCAGAATATAAAAACTTTTATTTTTGACGACGACATCTTTACCCTTAATAACCCCTATCTTCTTGAGTTTTGCGAACAATACCACCAGGAGATCGGCCTTCCCTTTGTGGTCAACGGCCACGTTAAAAACTTTGATCTGGAGAAAGCTATCGCCCTAAAGGAAGCCGGCTGTATTATTGTAAAGTTTGGTCTGGAAAGCGGGAGTGAGCGGGTCAGACGGGAGATCCTTAACCGGAAGATGAGTAATCGAGATATTGTCAAAAGCTTTGACGCCGCTCATCAGGCTGGTCTTCATACCTCAGCGTTTGTGATGTTTGGATTCCCTCATGAGACCAAAGAAGATATTGTGATGACCATAAAACTTTTGGCCCAGATTAAACCCGGGCGGTTTCGCTGGTCTATCTTCTTTCCCTATGTTAATACTGATGCTTACCTGATTGCCAAGCAGGGTGGTTTTATCAATGAAACGAAAATATCGCACGTGGATAATTTTTTTGAAGAATCCTGTTTAGACCTTGGTCCGGAATTAAATCTCTGGGTCGATAAGCTGCAAAAGGTCTTTCCGTGGTATGTTAACCACTATACTGAATGGCCTTGCGCATCCCTTTATGCTGAATTGGTCCAAGAGGTTGAAGGGTTTTCTTTTGAACGCTGGAACGAAATAAAAGAGGCGATGATACAACGCGATCAAAAAATTTCCGACCAGTTGGTTAACGCTGGTATGCTTCATTTTGCTATTAAATATAATCCTTTTATGGGGGTCAGGAGCGACTATTTCCTTGAGGAACAGGAGTCAGAAGACAGGAGACAGGAGTCAGAATAATGAGGACAAGGGAACCTTGTTTTTTCGGTGAGAATTCCATTCTGAATTCTGTCTTCTGACTCCTGTCTCCTGTCTTCTATCAAAAGGTAATCTTTACGTTATGACACATGAAGGCTCAGAAAAAATTTTGGTGCATTGTCCGAGTTGGGTCGGTGACCTGGTTATGGCCACACCCGCTTTACGGGCAATCCGGGAAAACAATCCGGCCGCTCATATCGCGTTGCTGGTGCGCCCTCAAGTTCGCGAGGTTATCGAAGGGCTTCCTTATTATGATGAAATCATTGATTACGACTCAAAATCATTGCACCGGAAATGGAAAAAGAAGTTTTTTTTAAGCAGGAAGCTAAAAAAATCCCGATTCAGCCTTGCCTTAATCCTTCCTAATTCTTTTAGTTCAGCAGCAGTATCTTTTTTAGCCGGGATTCCCGCGCGGATTGGCTTTAATACTAACGCGCGTGGTTTTATGTTGACCCACACAATCCCTCCTCCTGCTGAAAAGGGTAAAAAACTCCCTATCTCTATGGTAGAGCGTTACTTAATGATTTGTGAAGAGCTGCATTATACGATCTCTTCTCACAAGACTATACTTTCTTTTTCTTCTGATACACGGGAAGCAGTAAATAAGCTTTATCACCAAAGAGAAATTAATCAGAATAAGCCCCTGGTTACCTTTATTCCCGGAGCGAGTTTTGGCGCATCCAAGTGCTGGCCACCGGAATATTTTGCCCAGGTAGGAGATTACTTAACAGAAAAACATGACGCTCAAATATTGATTATCCCCGGTCCTCGTGAACAGGAAATCGCTTGTCGAATTAAATCATTAATGCGACATCGCCCCTTCACTTTCGCGAGGGAGATTATCTCACTCGAATATCTCAAGGCTATAATCGGGGATTCTGCTTTAGTGGTAACAAATGATACCGGTCCCCGGCACTTTGCCGTTGCGCTTAACATTCCGGTAGTGGTCATTATGGGGCCTACTGATCCTCGATATTCCAACTATGGTCTGGAGAAAACGCGACTATTACGAGAAGAGCTGGAGTGCAGTCCGTGCCACCTTAAGGTATGTCCTTCAGACCATCGTTGCATGAGGAATATCTCAGCGGACAAAGTGCTTAAGGCCTGTGAAGAATTTTTGTCTATAAAAAGGGAATAACCATGATCTATCAAGAAAAAAAAGAAAAGCCTCGCGATAAAAATAAAATTCAGAGGGTGAAGCCCTCATGGCAAAAAAAAGAAAAACCGTTGAAAAAAGAAAAATACTTCGAGGGGATTATCGGTAAATTTCCTCAGTCGAAAATAATGGTACTGGGCGACTACATTTCTGACGTGTATGTGTATGGGAAACCGTTTAAACTTTCGCGTGAGGCTCCGGTAGTCGTTATTCGTCATGAATGGGAAAACGTTGTTCCTGGTGGGGCGGGCAATGCCGCTCATAACTTAGCGAGCCTTGGCTGCAAGGTCTACGCAGTGGGAATTTTAGGCAATGATGAGGTGGGCAATAGTATCCTTAACCAATTGAAGAAGAAGGGAGTGAATGGCGACGGTCTTCTTCTTTCCCATATTGTTAATACGATTTCCAAAACCAGGATCATGGCCGGGGATGACCACACCTCCAAACAGCAAGTCATCAGAATCGATAAGGTTAACCAGGAACCAATTCCCGCTCGACTGCAGGAGAAAATCTATTCTCAGTTCAAACGAATATCCAATGAGGTGGACGCGATTGTGGTTTCTGACTATGGATACGGAGTAGTGTCAGATCGGATTATCTCCTTAATCCAGACGTTGGCTAAGCAGAAGATGGTGGTCGTGGACTCCCGGTATCAATTAATGCGGTTTCGTGGAGTTACGGCAGTTACCCCGAATGAATCGGAGGCCGAAAAAGCAATCCGGATGAGGTTGTTTGAGGATCACAATGTGGAACGGGCAGCATATGTGTTGATGGAAAAGTTGAAATTGCAAGCAGCGCTCATTACCCGGGGAAATCGAGGGATGACCCTTCTTGAAAAGCCTGCAAAAATATTCCATCTTCCCATATCGGGGCATGATGATATCACGGATGTAACCGGCGCGGGTGACACCGTGGCTGCTGTTTTTACCCTTTCCTTAGCCGCAGGAGCCGGATTTTATGATGCTGCTTTTTTGGCTAATTGCGCCGCGGGGGTTGTTGTGATGAAGAGCGGTACTGCGGTGCTAACCCGAGAAGAACTACTGGAGGCAGCGAAAAAACACCATGAATAAAACGAAGATTATTCTTGATCACCAGGAGCTTTTAACGGTCCTTGATGAGCATCGGGAAGAAGGCCAAAAGATAGTGTTCACCAATGGGTGCTTTGATCTTATCCATGTTGGCCATATACGGTGTCTGCGAGGAGCTAAGAAAGAGGGAGATATACTCGTCGTTGGTGTAAATAGTGATGAATCAGTGAGAAAAACAAAAAAGGAAGGACGGCCCCTCATGCCGGAAAATGAACGTCTCGAAATTTTATCCGCTCTGGTGTATGTTGACTACCTCACCATTTTTTCTGAGCCGACCGTTGATGAAATTCTAAGAAAAATCCGACCCCACGTATTTGCTAAAGGAACTGATTATACCGCGGAAAACGTTCCGGAACGCGAGACCGCGTTATCCCTGAACGCCCGCATTGCCATTGTAGGCGATCCCAAGGGCCATTCCAGCAGTGACTATATAAAAAAGATTCAACGAGGCTGTTGGTGATTTCACGACTATCCCTTTGAGCTTACGGTTTATTGAGCAGGTGAGGATACTTTTCTTGTATTTCCTGCAGGATGGGTTCATCGAGCTTGGCGTGATAAAGGGTTTTAGCCTGGGCAAGGTCAAAGAGATTGTGGATGACGGCGTGGTGATTATCGATGCGGAGAAAAAAGAAAATAAACTGACTGCCGACACCGTGATCATAGCTGACCTTGTGCCTAATAAGGAGATTAAACTCGGTAAATACGGGAAAGCAGATGTTTACATGATCGGTGATGCTATCCAGGTAAGGCGTGGTTATGGAGCGGTTCATGATGGGTATCGTATGGGCATGAAGGCTACCTTTAAGTCTTGCCATCTCATGCACCGAGACAAAGACAAACAACATTAAAAAGGCTCATTACATTAATATCAAAAAGAAAACAAGGAGGCTTTTAATATGATACCAGAAGTTGATGTGATGAAATGCACAGGCTGTGGAATTTGTCTTCGGGCCTGTCCGGTAACTATAATCGGCCTTGTAAACGGGAAGGCATCCATTCTGAGAGACCTTTGTGAGGAATGCGGAATTTGTTCTTTCTCTTGTCCGGAAGTTGCGATTTTGTTTGAGTTAGAAGACACAACGGCAACCACTCCTTATATTGCCGCATTTCCAACTGCAAAAAGACTCAATATGAGCAAGGCTTTATAAAACAGCAATTAATTTAGAGAGGAAGGTGTATGTCTGACGACAGATACATACACCTTTTTGCCTTTAAAAATATAAAAAAGGAGGTTAGCAATGCCAGAAAAAGTTAATGCTAATTTTATTGACCACATTAGTATTGCCTGTTTGGATGTAGTGAAAGCGGAACAGGATTATATGCAAATCTTTGGCTGGGAAGTGGCGGAACGATATTTTGATCCGGATTCCCACATCAATGTCTCCTGTTTCAAGGTTGGCCCCACCACGGTTGAAGTAATGGAAGATGAGTATTCCGGTGGCTGGTATGAACTACAGGACATGAGCGGCAAAGTTGTGATCAGCGGAATGGGAAATGCGACCAAATGGGTACCGAGAAAAGACCCCAAACCCGAAGGCAAAATGGCGGATGTTGGCTACTGGATCAGCAAAGTCAATAATGGGCGTGAGGGAGTACAGCTTCTTTCCATCAATGTGGATGATGTCAACAAAGAGGGACCGAAAATTAAGGCTAATGGCGGCGCACTGGTGCCGGAGAAGTTGTCCGGGACAGGAAAGGAAGTACGGTTCTGGCCGGAAAAAGGCCGAAACTATGCTTTTATTCATCCCAAAAGAATGCATGGCGCCCTCTGGGAAGTGATTGATGGAAAGTATGCGTCCCAGAAGTAACGAATTCTAAACTCCATATAAAAACCCCTCCTGAAAAGGTGGGGTTTTTTTTGCATTGACTTTTTCAGGTGATGAGTGTTTATACTATCAATCGAGTGCTGGGAAAGATTTCCATAACCCATTGGCATACTACCTGTATTCATTAAAAAAATTTAATCCTTAATTAACGAAGAGTTAATCTTAGTCGGGTTAATAATACCTCTAATTTTTTATATAACCAATTATTGCCTCGGCAAATAAATAGCTCCATGATCTTTCGGTGTCATTCCCGTCTTGATTGAGCCTGCCCCGTACTTGAGAGGGGGGAACCCGGAATTTATTACTTATAGATTCCCGCTGGAGTTTATCCCCGCGAAGGCGGGGGCGGGAATGACATATTGTGCTGTTTAATTGCCGGAGTAATATCAGAAAAAGGAAACAGAGAGGATGGCAACACCCAGAATTTCGGTTGTGATTCCCGTCTACAATGAAGAAGAAAACCTGCCTGAACTTTTTAGGGAGCTTACGGAGGTACTGGAAAAACTCTCGGTTTCTTTTGAAATAATTTTTATTGATGATGGAAGCAAAGACCGAAGTGGAGCGATTTTGAGAGAGTTTGCTCACAAGGATGAACGGGTAAGGATTATTTTTTTTCAAAAAAATTCCGGCCAGTCGGCTGCGTTTGCCGCCGGGTTTCGCTCTGCGCGGGGTGAGATTGTGGTGACCATGGATGCTGACCTTCAGAATGATCCGCATGACATTCCCTTGTTGCTCGATAAAATCACCTCCTATGATGTAGTCTGTGGCTGGCGTGCTAACCGGCAAGATTCTTTAGTAAGGAAAATTTCTTCCCGGATTGCCAACAAAATTCGAAACTGGCTGAGTGATGAACAGATCAAAGACGTTGGCTGTTCGCTTAAGGCTTTTCGGCGGGAGTGTCTCCAGAACTTTTATTATTTTAAAGGGATGCACCGCTTTTTTCCTACTTTGATAAAAATGGAAGGTTGTTTAGTGACTGAGGTTAAGGTGAATCACCGCCCCCGAAGGTTCGGTGAAGCAAAATATGGAATCGGCAATCGGGCTTTTCGCGGGCTTATTGATCTTTTGGCTGTCCGGTGGATGAAAAAGCGCCTTCTTAATTATGAGGTAAAGGAGATTGTGAATGGGTAACGAGACGGTAAAGAAGGCCGCTCAATTTTTTTTAAGTTCACCGCGAGGTAATGTAGTAGTCCTTATTCTTCTGGCTTTGTTAATCTTTTTTCTTAACCTCAATGGTTGGGACCTCTTGAATCCGGATGAGCCCCGATACGCGCAAGTGGCAAAGGAAATGCGCGCAACCGGAGAGTGGACTTTGCCGCACCTCAATAGTGAAATTTATGCGGAAAAGCCACCTCTATTCTTCTGGCTGATCGCCTTTTTTTCTTTTTTTACCGGAGGGGTGGATGAAATCAGCGCCCGTCTTCCTTCTGCTTGTGCGGCCCTGGGTTGTATTATGCTTACCTTTTTTATCGGAAAACGCCTCTTTGATCAGAAGGCAGGTTTTTTTGCCGCTTTGGTACTGTTGACGAGTACTCAGTTTTTCTGGATGGGGAGGCGGGGCAATATTGATATGACCCTGAGCTTTTGGGTTATCCTGGCGCTCACGTTTTTCTTCTTGGGATTACAAGGCGAAAAAAAATCACGTTTTTTTTACTTTATCCCCTATGTGGTTATGGGGATAGGGGTTTTGACTAAGGGGCCGGTGGGATTTCTCCTTCCTTTTTTAACGATGATGGTTTATTTAGTGGCAACCAAAAACTTCAGGCATTTTAAAAAACTTGAAATTCCGTGGGGTCTCGTGATTTTTATCCTCATAATCTCAGCATGGCTTATACCAGCGTGTGTTCAAGGAGGAGACGCGTATACTCAGAAAATATTTTTCCGACAAAATATTGAGCGGTTCGCTGATACCTGGACTCACCAACAGCCTTTCTATTATTATCTTGAGGTGTTCCCCGCGGGGTTTATTCCCTGGATAGTTTTGTTACCTGGAGCGCTTTTGTGGGGATTTTCAAAAAACCAGAGAGAGCATCGGTTAAATTTCTACTTCCCTCTGTGCTGGTTTTTAACGATTTTTATTTTTTTTAGCCTCTCAACCAGCAAACGGGAACTTTATCTTCTTCCGCTCTATCCAGCGGCTTCTTTGCTCCTCGGAGGTTTTATAAGCTCTTTTATCTCTTCGCCGGAGCGGGAGGGTATTGTTTCGAAATTTTTGCTCTTTCCTTTTTATATTCTGGGAGGAGTTTTTATTCTTGGAGGCATAGGGGTTTGTCTATTCCCTTTTATTAAAACTCCGGTATCAGGACTGCTTCGATTTTTTCCTCACCTAATTATTTTTATGCTGGTTTTCCTGGCGGGAGGGTATCTGATACTTTTTTTTATTCGCAAAAACAAGGTAACGGCGAGCTTTTTGACCATAGTCCTTATTATGGTGGTTGGTTTTTTGGGGGCGATCGAAGTTGTCTTACCCGGCATTAACCCTTTGAAATCAGCCAAACCTATGTGTCAAAGCATTCTTCGCCATTTGCCTAAAGACAAAGAAATCGTTGCCTATGGGCTTAAGCTTGCACCGTTCAACTTTTACACCGGATTAAATAAAATTGAACAACTTAAAACCGATGAGGAATTAATGCAGGCTTTTAATTCCCCATCGGTTGGACTCATTTTATTGGGGGAAAACAGTTTTATCACGTTACAGGAAAAGACTTTGATTCCGGCAAACATCCAGGTGGTTGAGAAAAACAAAATCGGGCATCGAAGTTTTATCCTTTTAGAAAAAAAGTCATAAAGCGGTAGGGTGTTATATCCTCCTCTGTATCATGAAACTGTGTCGCAATTCAAAACAGGGGGTAGCCGCAGCCTTCAGGCTGCGTAACATAGTAAAATCACATATCCGAGTAGGGGCACGGCGCGCCGTGCCCCTACAATTGCCAAAATACGTATGGTGACTCAGTCTCAATGTGAAGAGATGCGAGAAAAAAACTTGATGTTTTTTGAAAAGAGTTGCCCATGACACTTCCAACACATAAAACCAAGATCGTGTGCACCATCGGACCTGCATCCGCGTCTCCAGAGATAATCGAACAAATGCTCAGCGCGGGCATGAATGTGGCAAGAATTAACTTCTCTCACGGTGATTTTCCCGGTCACCAAAAAACAATAAAGAACCTCCGCGTTGCCGCCCAGACAGTTAAGAAACGTCTTGCCATCATGGCCGACCTCCCTGGTCCCAAGATACGCATTGGCCAATTAGTCAATGAGCCGATTGAACTGCAGGCAGATGAGCTGTTCACGCTTACCACCCAAGAGATGGTCGGTGATGTTCACCGGGTTTCCGTGACTTTTTCCCGTCTTGCCGAGATAGTAAAGCCAGGAGACATCCTATTTTTAAACGATGGTTTTATTCAGCTGGAAGCGATGAGCATCGAGGGAAGTAATATTACGTGCCGCGTGTTAGTCGGAGGTGAACTCCGCTCACGCAAGGGATTGAATCTTCCGGGGATTGACCTTGGCATCAGCGCGTTTACTGACCATGACTACCAATGTCTGAAATTCGCCCTGGAACAGGGGGTCGATGCCATAAGTCAGTCTTTTGTCGAGTCAGCCGCGGACGTTGCCGCGGTCCGCAATGCTGCCGCTGCTCTCGGTCACCACCCCATGATTTTCGCGAAAATCGAACGCTCCCGCGCGCTTGACCACCTTGACGGTATTCTCGATGTTGCTGACGGCATTATGATCGCCCGTGGTGATCTGGGGGTAGAGGTGCCGATTGAGCAGATCGCGATTATCCAGAAACGCATTATGCGTAAAGCGAATTTCATGGGGAAACCCGTTATTACCGCCACCCAGATGCTGGAATCAATGACAACTAACCGGCGGCCCACACGAGCTGAGGCAACTGATGTCGCGAACGCTATTCTCGACGGCACTGACTGTGTTATGCTCTCGGAGGAATCCGCTTTAGGAAAGTTTCCGGTTGACGCAGTGACAATGCTGGCAAAAATTGCCGCGGCCACTGAACCTTTTCGGTCGCTTCATTCCGCACCAGAGATTCTTAAAACAATCAACGCAAACACCGCGATCGGTTTTAGTGATCTTATTGCTCTCAGCGTTGAAGCTGCTTTGGAGCGCAGCTCCCCCGGGGCTGTGTTTGTTTGCACCCGAAGCGGGTCAACCGCGCGAGGCATTGCCCGTCTTCGGCTTCCGGTATGGATTGTGGCGGTAAGTTCCCAAGCGGAAGCTTGCCAGCAACTCCAGTTCTCTTACGGGGTATATCCTGTGCATGAGCTTGATTACCCTGAGAATTGGAATGCTTATATTAAGGGATGGCTCCACGACCATGAGGTTGCGGGCATTATCGCTGTTCTTGCTGCGGGGCCCTCATCAAAACACCCGGAAGCTAACATTCGTATGGAAATTATCGATCTTAGTTGAACACATTGAACCCCGTTAGTATATAGTTTATAGTGAATGGCATAAACAAAGAGACATTCTTTTTTTTCCATGCCGTGGCCCCGCTATTGTCATTCCGTGCTTGACACGGAATCCAGGGGCAGGCAAGAAGCAACTCAGTTTTATCGTTTCATGATCCCCCCTTCTGGATTCCGGCTTTCGCCGGAATGACGTCGGGGGGAACTGGTGCGGGATGAAAAATAGTTTTTCAATCGTTTAAGAGGAGTTAAGGCAATGAAAAAATTAGTGTTAATTCGTCATGGTGAAAGCACCTGGAATAAAGAGAATCGCTTTTGTGGCTGGACAGATGTCGGGTTAAGCGAAAAAGGTGTTGATGAGGCTCTTCAGGCAGGGCGCATTTTAGCCAAGGAAGGATATGCTTTTGATATAGCATTCACGTCAGTTCTCAAACGGGCGATAAAAACCCTCTGGATTGTTCTCGAGGAGATGGACCTTATGTGGATTCCCATCCACAATAGCTGGCGCCTCAATGAGCGTCATTATGGAGCGCTCCAAGGCTTAAATAAAACCGAAATGGTTGAACGACACGGGATGGAACAGGTGCAGATCTGGCGGCGAAGCTATGATGTCCCTCCGCCGGCGCTTACGCTCGATGACCCCCGCTATAATGGCAATGATCCCCGGTTCGCCGACATGAAGCCCGGAGAATTCCCGCTTACCGAATGTTTAAAAGATACGGTGGCGCGTTTTCTGCCGTTATGGCATGAGACCATCGCGCCTACGGTGCGCGAAGGCAAGCGGGTTGTTATCGCCGCTCACGGGAACAGCCTGCGGGCTTTGGTAAAATATCTTGATAACGTTCCTGAGGACACAATTGTCGGACTTAATATTCCTACCGGAATCCCCCTGGTCTATGAGCTTAATGACGATTTAACCCCCATCCGGAGCTATTATCTCGGCGATCCGGAAGCAGTAAAAAAAGCAACGGAAGCAGTGGCTAACCAATTGAAGAAGAAATAACCAACCAATAGGGGCACGGCGTGCCGTGCCCCCACAGCAACCTGTTCCAACGTATATTTTTGTAGTGGCGACCGGCCGGTCGCCACTACATCATTTTCATCTTCTTAAACGCATTGATCAAACCATTGGTAGAAGAATCATGGGAAGTAGCCGGTTTATCATCTTCCAATTCTGGAAGGATTTTTTGGGCCAGTTGTTTTCCCAGTTCCACGCCCCACTGATCAAAGCTGAAGATGTTCCAGATTGCTCCCTGGACAAAAACCTTGTGCTCATACAGGGCAATAAGATTTCCCAGGACTCGCGGAGTAAGTTTTTTAACCAGAATCGAGTTGGTCGGCTTGTTGCCCTCAAACACCCGGAAAGGATAGAACCTTTGGATTTCTTTGTCGGTCTTGCCTTCTTTTTTTAATTCTTCGATTACTTCCTCTTTGGTTTTTCCTTTCATGAGGGCTTCGGTCTGGGCAAAAAAGTTTGATAGTAATATCGTGTGATGCTCGCCCCAGGGATTATGACTGATTGCGGGAGCCAAGAAATCAGCGGGAACCAGTTTTGTTCCCTGGTGAATGAGCTGGAAAAAGGCATGCTGGCCATCGGTTCCGGGTTCACCCCAGATAATGGGCCCGGTCTGGTAAGTTACCTTGTCACCGTTTCGATCAATTGATTTGCCGTTGCTTTCCATGTTTCCCTGCTGGAAGTAGGCGGGAAACCGGCGCATATACTGGTCATAGGGCACCATGACTTCAGTCTCCGCTCCAAAGAAGTTGTTGTGCCAGACGCCGATCAATCCCAGAATCACGGGAATATTTTTTTCAAAGGGCGCTTCCCGGAAATGGCAGTCCATCTCAAAAGCGCCTTCCAGTAATTCTGCAAAGTTTTCGTAACCCAGGTAACATGCGATGGATAAACCAATCGCTGACCAGAGGGAGTAACGACCACCCACCCAGTCCCAGAAAATAAACATATTGTCCGCGTCAATCCCAAAGGCTTTTACTTTTTCCGTGTTGGTGGAAATCGCCACAAAATGTTTCGCGACCTGCCGGGGGTCTTTTGCCTGGTTTATAAACCAGTTTCGGGCGGAGAAGGCATTGGTCATGGTTTCCCAGGTAGTAAAGGTTTTGGAGGCAACCATAAAAAGGGTGGTTTCAGGATTTAATTTTTTCAAAGTCTCAGCAAGGTGCGTGCCATCCACATTAGAAACAAAATGGACCGATAGACCTTCCTGAGCATAAGGCCGTAAACACTCAGTCACCATAAGAGGCCCAAGGTTTGATCCTCCGATCCCGACATTAACCAGATCAGAGATCTTCTTGCCGGTATATCCTTTCCACTTACCGGAAATTATCTGTTCTGAGAAGGTTTTTATTTTTTGAAGGACTTCATTGACCTGTGGCATCACATCTTTGCCACCAAGGTAGATCGGTGTGTTTTTCCGGTTTCTCAAGGCAACGTGCAAGACCGCTCGATTTTCAGTTTCATTGATTTTATCGCCCGCAAACATTTTTTCGACAGCATCCGATAAATCTATTTCTTGAGCTAACGCAATTAAAAGATCTATGGTTTCTTCGGTAATCCGATTTTTCGAATAATCCACCAAAATATCATTAAATTGGAGAGAAAATTTTTGAAACCGCGCCGGGTCTTGAGTGAAAAGATCCCGCAGGTGAGTGGTCTTTATCTTTTCGAGATGAGATAAGAGGCTTTGCCAGGTTTTGGTTGTGGTGGGATTCATTCTCTTTAACATCGTGAGGCCCCTTTCGTGGTCAGTATCTCGTTAGTGTAGTGAATCTAACACTTCTTTGCATAAATTTCGAGGCGTCATTCCCGCGAATATCCTGAAGGGCACTGGAGCGGGAATCCAGCCCAAAAACACTGGATTCCGGGTCAAGCCCGGAATGACAAATAAAGCAAAGACATTTCTGAATCACTACATTAGTTACCTTTCAAAGCGTTCTTTATAATCTGCTGAGCCTGTTCAATAATAGCATTGAGGTGAGCTTGGCTCTTAAAACTTTCCGCGTAGAGCTTGTAAATATTTTCAGTTCCTGAAGGGCGGGCTGCAAACCACCCGTTTTTTGTCGCCACCTTCAAACCACCGATAGGCGCTTTGTTGCCGGGAGCATGCGTAAGCTTTGAAAGGACAGGTTCGCCCGCCAGTTCTTTCGCGGCTACAATATCGGGGGTGAGGCGTTTAAAGGCGTTTTTTTGTTTTG
>LQYC01004619.1_pt1 | contig 19783 bp, 26 predicted proteins | sample 661771 | NCBI WGS metagenome assembly LQYC01 (sample SAMN03483023, study PRJNA281117) | bioreactor metagenome | isolation source: benzene-degrading methanogenic enrichment culture from a contaminated... | place: USA: oil refinery in Oklahoma | collected 2011-05
CCCGCCACTTTAGAGGAAATTTTGCGTCGCCCTGAGGTATCGTATAAAACGTTTTCTGCTCTCGGTTACTCGCTCCAGGAAGAAATATCCCCAGTAGTTATTGAACAAGTAGAAATCCAGATAAAATATGCAGGATACATTAACCGCCAAGAGGAACACGTCGAAAAATTTAAAAAGATGGAAAATATAAAACTGCCCTTTGATTTTGATTACCGAAAAATCCCCGGGCTATCGCGCGAAGTCCAGGAAAAACTAATTGCTATTCGGCCGGTTTCTTTGGGACAAGCTTCCCGCATTTCGGGCATTACTCCGGCAGCACTTTCGATCCTTATGGTGTACGTGAAAAGGTTAGGAACTGTTTAGCGGTTTGCTTTCAAAAATGGTGGGTTGAGTTTCTGGGAATGGATTAGTTTTAAAAATAATTTTTAGATTAAAAAATTTATGATAGATTAATTAAGCTTTAAATGTAGAATTGGGGGTAATGGTCAGTAACCTTTTAATTTTGAAGTATTCAAATGTTATGCTTGGAGGGAATGTTTTATGGATAATGAATTAATAAGCCGAAGGTTTGAAATTGAAAGCAAGCTTTTCTTCTTGGATTTAAAAGAGAACCCCAATGGTCGGTACCTGAAGATTACGGAAAAAGCTGGTGATAAGAGGAGCTTTATCATTGTACCGGAAGGGGGGCTCAGTGCATTTCTTAAAGAATTGACTGAAATTATCAATGAGACTGATAAGTTACAATAAATAGATACATAGCCACTATTCCGGAGCAACTAATAAAAAGCCTCACACTCGTGAAAGGAGGAGAGAGGATTGGAGGAATACGAGTGTGAGGCTTAAGGGAAAAAGTATTTTCAACTATTTATCAACTTAACCATTTATTTTGAATAGTCAAGTTTGACCGAAAACGTTTGAATCGCGTCTTTCACTATCCCTTAATTACTCCAAGGGGTTTTAATCTAAGCACTTTTTTACTGATCCCAGCCTCATGCACGACCTTCACCACATCGTTAACATCTTTGTAAGCTTCGGGAATTTCCTCAACCAGGGTTTCCCGGCTGGCGCCGCGGACGATTATTCCTTTACTTTCAAGGTCCTTGGTAATTGATTTCCCTTGCGCCTTTCTTTTGGCCTCGTGCCGGCTCATGACCCGGCCCGCTCCATGGCAGGTTGACCCAAAGGTTTCTTGATACGCCTTTTCCGTTCCTACCAGCACGTAAGAATACCGGCCCATGTCACCCGGGATGAGCACGGGCTGTCCCAGTTCTCGGTAGTCGAAAGGGAGTTCGGGATGGCCGGGGGGAAAAGCCCGGGTAGCTCCTTTGCGGTGGACACAGACCTTCTTTTTTTCTCCTTGCACATCATGGGTCTCGATTTTAGCAATGTTATGGCAGACATCATACACCACCTCGAGTTGGAGTATTTTCGGCCCCACCTTAAACACCTGTTCAAAAGACTCCCTGGTCCAGTGAGCAATGAGCTGGCGATTAGCAAAAGCAAAGTTAGCGGCACCCGCCATAGCCGCCAGATATTTTTTTCCCTCCGGAGAATCAAGAGGAGCGCAGCAGAGTTGCTTATCGGGAAGGTCGATGCCGTAGCGGCGGGAAGCTTCAAGCATCACCCGGATAAAATCATCGCATACCTGATGTCCCAATCCTCGGGAGCCGGTGTGCACTAAAACTGTAACCCCATCTTTTTCAAGCCCTAATTTTTGGGCAGCTTGTGCATCGTAGATTTCATCAACATAGCCGACTTCAACAAAATGGTTACCTGAGCCGAGAGTGCCTAATTGGGTGCGGCCTCTTTCTTTGGCACGGTCACTAACCATTTTTGGATCGGCTCCATCAATGCAGCCTCGGGCTTCAATGTGTTCTCTATCTTCCGCGGAACCGTACCCGCGCTTAATCGCCCATTGGGCGCCTTCTTCTAAGACTCGGTCAAGTTCTTGGTAACTGAGTTTCAGATCTTTACGATGGGAGCCTACGCCTGAGGGTATATTCCTGAACAAGGTGTCAACGAGTTGGTGAATCTCATTTTGGATATCCTTGCGGCTCAAACCTGAGCGCATCAGCCGAACCCCGCAGTTTATATCGTAGCCAACGCCACCGGGTGAAACAACGCCCGTGTCCATATCAAAGGCTGCCACGCCACCAATGGGGAATCCGTATCCCCAATGGATATCGGGCATGGCCATTGATTTCCCGAGAATCCCCGGAAGGGTGGCCACATTGGCAACTTGAAGGAGGCTTTGGTCTTTCTGAATATCTTTGATCATCTTCTCATCCGCGTAGACCAAACCGTCAGTTTTCATGCTGCCTTCCCTCGGAATCAGCCATCGGCACGCGTCAATTTTTTGGATTTTCACATTAACCTTTTCACTCATAATCAAAACCCCTTCTTAAAGGTCGTAAATAATCTGTGTCTGCCAGCAACCGTTTTTTTCAGTTATGGTAAGGTGATGGAAAGTGACTGCCTTGATAACTCTTACTCTTTTGATGGGGTGCTTTTCTGCCGTGTACTGTTCTCCCCAGACAGTAGCTTCCAAATGCTCATTGCTGAGCTTTTTTATGTCAAAACGGCTGAAAAGTAATCCTTGCGTTTCAAAAAGGTAAAGGAACTCATTAAGCCACGAGACCAGAAGCTCTTCCAATCCAGGCGCGTCAAGTGAGAAGGTTCGTGATTTTTCTTCATGGATATTTTTAAGTTCAATCAAAACCGAGAAAAAACTTTGGGCGGCATTTTGAAAAAGCTCGGTGAGACTTTTCCCATAAACTACTACCCCAATATCAGCCGTATGATCAATAAACCGAAATTTTTTCCTCATAATTTTATTATAAACGGCATTCGGACTATTTTCAAATAAGGCTTAAGAAGAAGTGAATGGCGTTTCCCGTGAATATCTGAGGGGAGATTTTATTTATGTGCACAACCCGTGTGAGAGGAGGCAATTTTTTTTCTATACATAGCGTCATAAGCCACATCATAACGCGTCGTCCCCGCCCCCGCCTTCGCCTTCGCGGAGATAAACTCCAGTGGGGAACCAGAGAAGAACAAAAACTCTGGATTCCGCATCAAGTGCGGAATGACAAATGGACCCGGAATGATAACCTGCATTAGACTTATGTCATTGTGTATAAATCAGTATGGTTCCTCATACATTAAATCTTTTTCTTCAACCTTGTCTTTAAAAAAGTTGTACACCCAGGCCTGATAGATAATGATAATCGGCACAAAAACCAGCGCGACTCCAAACATAATTTTTAGAGTCAAGGGGCTTGAGGCGGAATTAAAGATGGTCAGACTATAGGAAGGGTTCATGCTCGAAGGGAGCAGGTTTGGGTAGAGGCCTACAATCCCAAACAACGTGACTCCCACAATGGTTCCGCCGGACGCAGACCAAGCTTTCCACCAGGCTTCTTTTTTTATAAATACCCGGATCAAAAAAAGGCTTATTACCGTAACAAGCGGAATAATAAAAAGGATAGGGTTTTTCAGGTAATTTTGGTAAAGCTGGGTTGCAAATCCTGTCGCCAAAAGAAATAAAACAGATATAATTAAAAGAGGTATCCAAAGGTTAGAGGCGAAGGCGGCGGTTCTTTTTTGGATTTCCCCCTCAGTCTTGATGATTAGCCACAATGATCCATGGAGGCAAAATAAAACTAAAAAGAGGACCCCCCCTGCCAGGCCATAAGCGTTAAGCAGGGTTAAAATATTTCCGTGGTAGGTTCCTTCTCCATCAATGGGAATGCCGCGAAAGATATTGGCGAAAGCGACCCCTAAAAGCAAGGCGGGCAAAAAACTTCCCACGACCATAGCGATATCCCAGAGCATCCGCCAGGCCGGATTATTTATTTTACCTCGAAACTCAAAGGAGACTGCCCGAAAAATTAACGCGAACAGGATAAGCATCAAAGCTGAATAAAAACTGCTGAACAGAACCACGTACGTGGTAGGAAAAGCGGCAAAGGTTACCCCTCCCGGGGTAATCAGCCGCACCTCATTGCCATCCCAGTAAGGATATTGCGCGTTATATATGACGCGTTTGTCGGTTTCATTTTTCGCGAGCAGAGGCATGAGGGATCCTATACCTAAGTCGAAGCCGTCGAGAGCAAAATAAATCGCCCAGAGAAGACCCCACAGGATAAACCAGATAGTTTCTAACATGACGCATCCTCCCTGTTTTATGTGGTGGCTGGTGTGAAGGTTTCAGGTCCCTTTTTGGCGTGTTTTGCCATCAAGGAAAAAGCTACGAGACCGAGAAAAGAATAAACCAGAATAAATCCAACAAAAGAAATTGCTACTTGAGAGGTGGCAATTGGTGAAACCGCATGTGAAGTCTTCATTACCCCATAAACGATTCACGGTTGGCGGCCGACTTCAGCAACTGTCCATCCGAGAGCGCAGGCGATGTAGGGCAGGGGCATAGTATAAAGAAGGAGTTTAAGAAGGCCAGGGCTTGATTCCAATTAGTTCCGTTTCATCCAACTTATAAAGGTAAGAACAATAAATATAAAACCGAGCAGTACCATGAATCGAAAAGTAAAAAAAGTTAAGCCAACCGGCGGTCTATTTTTTTTTGGAAAATCTTTAAGCCCGTAAATAGTCGCGTTGGGATCATGAAAGACAAGTAAACTTAACCCGCTCGGTATGCGTCCGAATTGAAGCAGATTATGTTCATGTTCAGCGTCGGGAATAAGGAAAAGATAAAAAGGGGCATGGTCGGTTGTTTTCCAATGAGATTCCAGGGCGGCGAGCTTGCTCGGTTGCTTTTCAGCAAGATCAGCGCCATGAAGGTGGCCCTCAATAACGACAAACAATGAAAAAATAAACGCCATATTCATAGCCATGCGAAATGATTTAATGAAAAATTGGGTATGTTGTTTTTTGAGGATGTGATAGACGCTTATTCCCATTACAAAAAAACCGGTCAAAACATAAGCCGCTCCGAGGGTGTGAAGAATGGCGAGGATAGCAAACTTCTGGATTATAACCGCCAGAAAGTCTGTTAATTCAGCACGACCGTTTCTGATGATGAAACCAACCGGATGCTGCATCCAGGAATTGACAATAATGATCCATAGGGCGGAAAGATTCGATGCGATAGCCACCAGCCAGATGGTCAGGGCATGGGCTTTGGGTGAGAGTCGTTTCCATCCGAGCGCCCACACGGCAATAAAAGTTGATTCGAGGAAAAAAGCGGCAGTTGCTTCAATAGCCAGAAGAGAACAAAAAAATATCCCCCACAAACTTCGAGTACCGGGCCCAGTTGGTTCCAAATTGGAATTCCAGGGTGATGCCGGTTACTATTCCGATGACAAAATTAATAAGAAAAATTTTACCCTAAAATTTTGCCATCCTTTGGTATCCAATATCTTTGGTTATGACGTACCGGGTTTCCATGATGGCAAGAAGAATTGAAAGGCCTAAGGTCAAGGGCACAAACAGGAAATGGAAATAGGTGGCCACAGCGAATTGCAACCGTGAAAGCATTAATACGTCCATACACACTCCCTCCATTTAAGTGGTTTAATGCCACGTCGCCTTCATGTGTATATCTTTGTTGTCTCCTCGGCATACTCCTCGACGTAATAAAACGTACGCCTGCGTCGATTCCTCGTCGCCGCCTTGATCTACTTTTGAATGCAACTTGGTATAAGGTTGGGGACAGACTAAACTATGTGAACGACATAAATATTTTTCCCATGCCGTGGTCTCACTATTGCATTCCGTGCTTGACTGAGCCTGCCCCGTACTTGATACGGGGGAATCCAGGGGCAGGCAAGTTGCATTAATATTTCAGTACTAAAATCCTCCTTAAAGGGAAGTGAGAGAAAATTTGTTATATTCTTTTATTTCAAAATGCAAAGAGCCGCTGTAAAACGGTAATAACTTTTAACTGGATCTCTGTATCAAGAGTGCCAAGGTTTTTTATAAGTCTCGTTTTGTCTATTGTTCGTATCTGGTCTAAAACGATTTGTCCTTTTTTTCTCTTGAATGTACAAGCTATTCGTGTGGGGTAGTCTTTGCCGGCGGTTGTCATTGGGGCAACGATAACGGTACGGATATGTCCGTTCATTTCGTCCGGGGAAATAATCAAACAGGGTCGCGTTTTCTGAATTTCAGAACCAACCGCAGGATCGAGATTTGTCAAATACACATCGAATCGATTTACTACCATTGCCATTCCTTATCATCCCAGGAATGTGAAATGGTGTCAGTTCCGTTTATCAACGCGTCATCATTGTTTTGGGCCATTGATTTGAAAGCATTATCCCAGCCTGCTCTCGGATGTGAGATTGGACGAATAATGATTTGGTTTTTATTTACTTCAAGCTCAACGTCATCTTTAATGTTGGTTTGATCGAGCAATGGCTTTGGAATACGGATTCCCTGGGAATTACCTATTTTTACAATATGCGTCCTCATTTTTACCTCCTTGATTGGACAGTTGGCACATTGTAATTACGCTTGCCTTAAAAGTCAAGGATTTAATTGTTCGTTGCACAACAATGTTTATATTGATCCGTATAATATCCTATCGTTAAGAATGTTATAATTTTACGGACGTCTCCATCGGCCATCCCAGGAATTGATTTGGTTCTCTAAAACCTATTTCTCCCCGTGATACCTAAACGAAAGATTCATCCTTGCCCGGTATTTACTGACTTTTCCATCTTCAACTACTATATCCAGCTTTACAACCTCAGCAATCCTTAGGTCTTGAAGAGATTTACCAGCGGTTTCAACAGCAATTTTCGCGGCTTCTTCCCAAGAAGTTTTACTTGTTCCGACTATCTCTATAATTTGGTATGTGCTATTAGCCGTCATAATTGGTTCCTCCATTTCTCATGAATTTAATTAAAAACCATCCCAAATTTTAGACCAGTCACCTAATTATATGCGCCGGCAAAATCAATGACGCACATATATCTATAGACTCGATGTTGCCTAACTGCGACACCAACAAACTTGTAGGTGTCATTAAGGAGGTTTCTTCTGTGCCTCCGGGATGGTACCCCATCGTCAATGAGCAATGCAGTCACTATTCTTCCAGCATCTTCATGACCGTAGGCTATATTTTCACCAATAGCAATTTGCCATCTGCCATAGCGGTTAAGTCTGTCTCTCATTGTCGAACCATCGCTCCCTGTGTGGCCAGTTTTCCCTGTTCTTTCCAGGTCTTCTGCGTGGTCACGCGCGGCAAGCACAAGCCCTTTCTTTGGGGACAATGGCAGCAGTGACTTATACGCTTGAAGTTCTTTGATGCATTCGTCAAGCGCGCGGCGGCCTTCCACGGTTGAAATGGCAACCTCACCAGGATACTGCAATAGTTTGTTGTGATAGTAGGATCGCATTGGCACCAGGTATTTGCGTGCGTATTCAGATGGGTCAGTTCGCACCAAATTTATTTCCATAATTACTTGCCGTTCAATCTCCGTTAGATACTCGGCATGCGCGATAGTATCATCAATGCCTTGGAGGCGCGACCATTTGTAATCGCCACTGTTTTTTGATTCTTGGTTAGAGCTGCTGAGGTCTGGGCGTGCGCTGTTAATGGTTGCGCAGGAGATAAACACAGCGGAAGCTAACAAAATACCAAAAAACTTGGTATGCATTGCCCGCCACCTAAAATGAATTATATGCGCTGAGAACCAGGTAATAATGTTTGTATTGTTTTTATATAACACCCTTGATCCTTTACGACACATTGACCGGATTCACACTTTTTTCTACCCTCGGCAAAACAAAAAAAGGCACATCACCTTTTTATCTGGCAATACGGCCTTCTTTTTTATTTTACGGAATCATGGAGCTTCTCTCCTCCAATTATATCCCTGAGTTTCCGTTATTATTGACCTAAGCGAATATTGATTTGTTTTTACTATTAAATACGTTATGGGCTAAAAATCAACTAAATTTTTAGAAAAAACAAACGTTATGACACCTCAATAAGTTAGAGTGATCCTCCAATTTTTTTTCCTAATTGAAAGCAGGCCTTTAAATCTTTTGCATCGGGAACATAACTGACTTTCAATCCCGGGTCAACGACTTTGAAATTCATTTCCTCAAGTTCTTTAGTGATTATTTTTACCGCTTCTCCACTCCACCCATAAGAGCCAAAGGCAGCGCCAATTTTGTTCTTCGGCTTGAGTCCTTTCATATAGGTTAAGAAATCACTGACAGTGGGGAAAATACCATTATTGATCGTAGGGGAACCAATAATAAGAGCTCCGGCGTCAAGGAGTTCAGTGATGATATCGCTGCGGTGAAACGCCCGCAGGTGCATGGACTTGGTCTCAACCCCTTCTTCTCCCAGGCCTTCAACAATGTTCTCCGCCATTTTACGCGTGCTTTGCCACATGGTGTCATAGATGACCAGTGCTTTTTTCTTTGGCTTTTGAGCGCTCCACTCAACGTAGGCTTTAATAATTTTGTCCGGGTCCTTTCGCCAGATAATCCCATGGTCAGGGCAGATGATGTCAATAACCAATCCCAGTGCGCTTATTTTTTCCACCAGTTTGAGAATTAAATCAGAATAGAGAAGGAGGATATTGGCGAAATATTTCCGGGCATAGTGCATAATCGTTTCTCCGATCTGGTCATCAAACCGCTCCAATCCGGCATAGTGCTGTCCAAAAGCATCACTGGAAAAAAGAATTTTGTCTTCCTTGACGTACGTCACCATGCTGTCCGGCCAGTGGAGCATTTTGGTTTCCAGGAAGGCCAGAGTTCTTTTACCCACCTTGAGTTCTCCGCCATTTTCTATTGGCTGATAGTTGAGAGTCGAATAAAAATGTCGAAGGAGATTTTTGTGGCCCATTTTGGAGCAATAAATAGGTTTGTTTTCACCAATTTTATGCATCACCCTCGGAAGCCCACCGGAGTGGTCCATTTCCGTATGGTTGCTGATAACATGATCAATCTTTTTCGGGTCAAGGATTTGACTGATCCCGTCAAGAAGGTCATCGGCGAATTCCTTTTTCACGGTGTCAACCAGGGTGATCTTTTCATCCACTATCAAATAAGCATTATACGTTGTCCCTTGTTCGGTAGCATAACCGTGGAAATCTCGAGTATTCCAGTCAATCGCGGGTAAACAGTAAATCCCTTCCGTTATTTTTACGGGTTTCATCATTTTCTCCTTGAGGTTACATAATGATTATATTAAAGCATCAGCTATTATTCGCGGTAAGAGGATTGCGTGTGGGCCTTTGAGCGGGGAAGATTATTTTTGCCACTGTCCCCTTACCATCTTCACTGGTTAAGCTGAGGGAAGAGTTGGGATGATCTCCGATAATTCTTTTGCAGATCGGCAGTCCTAAGCCGCTCCCATGTTTTTTAGTGGTAAAAAAAGGATTAAATATTTTTTCTTGATCACTTTTTGAGATACCGGGACCGTCATCAACGATTTTTACCTCAACCATAGTATCGGTCACACCGGACTGAATTGAAAGGTTACCACCTTCTTCCATGGCCTCAACCGCATTTTTTACTAAATTGAGTAAAACCTGTTTTAGCTTTTCCTTATCCCCTTCAATGAAATTTTCCTTTCTCTCCGTCTTGAGAGTCGTCCGGATATTTTTCTTTTCCCAACTATCCTTGGTGAGAAGATACACTTCTTCCAACAGGTCATTGATATTAAGCGTTTCAAACGCCAAATTTTTCGGAAGATAAAACTCCCGAAGTTCCAGAAGGAGACTTTCCAACCGCCTGATCTCTTCAACAATGATAGTCAGCTTGGAAAGTTCTTTTTCTCCGGTGATGGTTTTTTTTAATTGTTGAGCGAAACCGCCGATAAGAATGAGTGGGTTTTTAATCTCATGACTAATTTCCGCCACCAACTGACCGAGCGCGGCTAAGCGCTCTGATTGTAAAAGCTGCTCCTGTAATGTTTTGGTTTCGATCACATCCCTGATTAAAGCGGTAAAATAAAGTTTTCCCTCTACCTCGGAAACAGAAAAAGAAATAGAGGCGGGAAATGTTTCTCCACCCTTGCGGGCGGCTATAAACTCAGTCTCATGGCCGATCAGGACCGACTTTTTGGTTTTAATGTACCGCTCGACCGCTTTGTGGTGATTTTGACTGCATCGAGAAGTCAAAATAGTGTCGAGGTTTTGTCCGATTACTTCTTCCTGACTGTAGCCGAAAATTTTTTCTGCTGCCTGATTAAAGAATATTACCATGTGATCTTGATCAATGGTTACGAATGCCTCGTTGGTGTTTTGGACCGCACCTTGAAGAATCGTTAATTCCTTGATCGCGCCACGTTGCTTTTCATTGTCATCCATAAAAAATTCCGTAAATAAGGCTATTCTTTTTCAAATTGATCTTTTGCGGCACCGCAGACCGGACAGCACCAATCAGCGGGAAGATCCGCAAACAAGGTTCCTGGTTTCACTCCCTGCTCCGGATCACCTTTCGCGGGATCATACACATAACCACACACTGAGCATACATATTTATCCATAATCAACCTCCTTTTCGCATGAAACAACTTTTTTCGATTTATTAAACTGTCATCAAAAGGTTCTTAACCTTTTTCTCGATTTCATCCCTTAGGGCGCGCATAACCGCAATGGGTTGATGGGTGGGGTCGGAAAGATTCCACTCCTGCCGGGCAGCAGAAGGGAAAAGGGGACATGCTCCTCCACATCCCATTGATACTATTACATCCGGTGTAAAGGAAGGCGAAAGCTCTATGACTGATTTGGGTTTGCGAAAAGCCATATCTATTCCTTTTTCCTTCATCACGGCAACCATCAGATCATTTATTTTTTCTCCGGGCGTACTTCCGGCGCTTTCTGCTTCAATGTTACCCCCTCCATAAAATTGGGTAAAGGCTTGCGCCATCTGACTCCGACAACTATTTTCAATGCAAAGAAAAAGAATTTTTTTTCTCTTGAGAAAATGTCTCACTAAAAAATCAGCTTTTTCCCGAGCATCCTTTAAGGCAGTAGGGTGTTTGGTAATCTCCCCGGGTTGGTCAATACTCCTAAAGGTGAGGCTATCACTAAAACACGCCCCCACAGCATCAAAAAAATACTTCATGGTGAGCGTTAACCCCTCAAAAAGATTCTTGCCCTTGGTTGCTCCCACGGAGAACACATAACCCTTTCTCCACTGGTGCCCGGGATCAGAAATTTTATGGATATATTTTCTTGACCATAGGGTTTGACACCGGTCAATCAGGGCTTTTAACTGCGCCGGGACGTTGTAAAAAAATATCGGAGTAGCAACCGCAATAACATCCGCCTTCCAGAGCAACGGATAGACCTCTTGCATGTCATCATGAAGAGCGCAGAACCCTTCCCGCTCACAGGTGCCACAGCCGATACACGGATGTATTTTTTTGCTCGCTACGTCAAGGGTAAAGGTTTCCGAACCGAGCTGTTGAGCTTCTGCTAAAAAGGCGGAAAGCAACGTACTGGAGTTTCCTTGTTTTCGAGGGCTGCCCTGGATGCCGAGAACATACATGGTAGCTGCGTCCCTTTGGTGTGGGTATCATTTTTTTTGATAAAGGGGAGACATTTTTCTCAGCGTATCCACCGTTTTTTTCAGCACTTCCAAAAATCGGTCAACGTCATTCTCGGTAGTATCGCGACCATACGTTATAACCAACGTTCCCTGGGCATCGGCGTAATCTCTCCCGATGGCAATAAGCACATGAGAAGCGCGAAGCGATCCCGATGCGCACGCTGATTTCGTTGCAACCGCGATGTTTTCTTCGTCCAGCATCAGGACAATGCTTTCTCCTTCGATATATTTAATGGATAAAGAAATAAGATTGGGTAAGGAATACTCCGGGTGTCCGTTAAAAATAATATCGTCAATATTTTCCTTTAACCCGTTCGTCAGCCTTTCTTTTATCCTTTTGAGCTGATTAATGCGGGATTCCATTTCCTTGAGGGTAATCTCCGCCGCCACTCCCATGCCGATAATCCCGATCAGGTTTTCAGTCCCCCCGCGTCTTTTATTTTCCTGCCCACCTCCATCAAGCAATGGCCAGAGGCTCGTTCCTTTACGGATATAAAGGCCGCCCACTCCCGAAGGGCCATTAAATTGATTGGCAGCAAAGCTGAGTAAATCAACCCCCAGGTCATGAACGTCAATAGGGACAACACCCACTGACGTGACGGCATCACAATGGAAGGTTATCTTTTTTTCTCGGGCAATTTGTGCGATTTCTTTTATGGGCTGGATGGTTCCGATTTCATTGTTTGAATGCATAATGCTGATAAGAATTGTATCATCCCGTATCGCTTTTAGCACATCATCGGGTTTTACTCTTCCAAATTGGTCAATGGAAAGCGATGTGATGTCATAACCCAAGGCCCGTAATGTCCGGATAGGTTTTAAAACGGCGTTGTGTTCAACATCCGAGGTTATAATATGCTTGCCTTTATCTTTTTTAGCGAATGCTACCCCTTTAATCGCATGGTTATTCGATTCAGTTCCACAGGAAGTGAAAATTATCTCATCGGGCGATGCGGTAATGAGCTTAGCAACTTTCTCGCGAGCCTTTTCTATTTCTTCCGCGGCTTCTTCTCCTAATTGGTGTGCGCTCGAAGGATTACCATAGTCTTTTTTAATTGCTTCAATCATAGCATTCTTAACTTCAGGCAATAGCGGATTGCTGGAAATATAATCAAAATTTATCGTGTTCATCGGTGTTCTCCTCCCAATCACAGGTTACATGCTCAGCTTAATCTCGACTTTTCGACCACACATCGCACAGGTTTTCTCTCCCGCATGCATTTCCGAATCGCAATAAGGGCACTTGCAGTGTTCTTCTTCCGTATAACAATGATGACCTTCGGGTGTATCCTGTTCCTTGACTTTCCCGGATTTGCGGTTTTCGTAATCCTTGATTGCCATGTGGAGGGCATCGGCGCCTAAGTTAGAACAATGAAGTTTATTCTTTGGCAGATCATCCAGGGCTTTGGCTACGGATTCTTTACTGATTTTTTTTGCTTCGTCCAAAGTTTTTCCCTTAGCCATTTCGGTTACCATGCTGGAAACGGCAATCGCTGCGCCGCATCCAAAAGTCAAAAATTTAATGTCTTTGATGCGGTCATTAGCTACTTTGATGGTTATTTTCATCATATCACCGCAAATAGGGTTTCCCACTTCGCCCAAGCCATCAGCTCCCTGAATCTCGCCTACGTTGCGAGGGTTTTTAAAGTGATCCATGACGGTCTTAGAATACATGCTGAACCTCCTGTTTCAAAAAAACTCAAAAAACAAAATTCATTGCTGTTTTCGGTCAATAATTAAACTTTTTTGATGTTCTCTACCAGCTGTGAAATCTGGGTGCCCAGATAAACACATTGTTTTCCTTCCATGCACGCATCCGCATCCTGTGATTCCAAATGAGTTTTAAGATGATGTGACCCCTTTTTCAAATCAACGATCCAGACCTTTTTATTCTCATCGAAATTTGTTTCCACGTCAATCCCACACGCTCCTATTTCCGGATAGAGCGACCTTATTTTTTCACATAATTTTTGTTTTTCCTGCATGGCGTTCTCCTTGTGAAGGTTATTTACTCAACACGTATTTAAAAAGGTTTGTAATTCTTCTATCTCAGTCATTGGTTTTTTGCAACTAAACCGTTCGCACACATATACCGTGGGTTTTTGGTTACCCGTAATCATTGGGGTTATAAAAGAAGATAGTTTTGCGAGCCGTTCCCCCTCAGAACCTTCGGGTTGCAGCAGCATGACCTTATGCGGAAGAAAAGTTTTTTGAACCAATCTGAGCATATCCTGTATGGTATGATTTTTTTTGTCTCCCCCAATGACAATTTCCTGAGCTGGTCCCAAGGCAAAGTCAAGCGCCTGCAAAAAATAAGTTGAGGTAAGAGGATACGCAGAAAACTGAGAAGAAAATGTTTGCACCATTCGATCCACTTTTTTTTCTAAGTCAACATTTCCGGTCATGCGACTGAGTCGCAGCATCGTTAACGCAGCAACTGAATTGCCGGAAGGGAGGGCGCCGTCATACACTTCCTTACTTTGCGCGATCAGAGTCTCGTTACCCTTTCCGGAATAAAAAAACCCCCCTTCTTTATCATCCCAAAAAAAATCTATCATATCATTATTTATAATAACTGCTTCTTCAAAATAGTCAATCTCAAAAGTAGCTTCATAGAGTTCAAGAAGGCCCCAAAGTAAAAAAGCATAATCTTCCAAATAACCAGGAAAAGCAACCTCTTTTTCCCGAAAGCGTCTCAAAACTCTCCCCTCGGGATTTCGTAGTTTTTTTAAGATAAATTGAGCGCTTTTTCGAGCAGCATCAATATATCTTTGTTCACCGAGTATTTGATATCCTTTCGCGAACGCAGCGATCATAAGACCATTCCACGATGTGATGATCTTGTCATCTTTTAAAGGGTGAATGCGTTTTTCCCGAGCGTCGAAAAGCTTTTGCCGTGCAATTTCCAAATTTGTTTTAAATTCTGTTAAACCAATACCTTCCTGCTCAGCAAAAGCTTTAACAGGAGTAGTTTCATGGGGGATACTGAGGCCAGACTCAAAATTGCCGGTAGGGGTAATGTTATAAAAACGGCAAAAGAGCTCTCCGAGTTCTGGTCCTAAAACCGTTTTTATCTCTTGTGTTGTCCACACATAAAATCGGCCTTCTTCTCCTTCGCTGTCCGCATCCTCGGCAGAATAAAATCCGCCTTCGGGGGACGTAAGGTCCCGCAGAACATAAGTAAAAATTTTTTCTACCGTCTGTTTAAAATCAATGTTGTGGGTTATTTGAAAAATTTCCAAATACGCAAGAGCTAATAAGGCTTGATCATAAAGCATTTTTTCAAAATGGGGAACCAGCCACTTTTCGTCCACCGAATAACGGTGGAAACCAAACCCAACCTGATCGAAAATGCCTCCTTTTCTCATTCCGTTGAGCGTCTTTTCTACCATTTTTACCGCCAGAGGATTACCACTTCTTTTAAACCAGCGCAAAAGAAAGGTTAAGTTATGCGGAACCGGAAACTTCGGGGGTGGGCTAAAACCGCCCCACTTTGGTTCAAAACTATGGGATAATTGTTCAAAACCGAGCTTTAACGTGGTTTCATCCACAGTTCTGTTCTCAGCTTTTGGCGAAATGGAAACCTGGATGGCATTGGTAATCATTTCACCGGATGTTTTAATACGGTCACGATCTTTTTCCCATAAGATGGCAATATGTTTAAGAATTTCGATAAATCCTGATATACCCATCCTTCCTTTTTTGGGGAAATAGGTTCCGGCGAAAAAAGGCTTTCTTTCGGGGGTCATAAAAATCGAAAGCGGCCACCCTCCTCGACCGGTGAGCGCCTGGCACACGGCCATATAAAGCTGGTCGATGTCAGGACGTTCTTCTCGATCGACCTTTATAGCTACGTAATTTTGGTTGAGAAGGTCAGCTACTTCCATATCTTCAAAAGATTCATGGGCCATGACATGGCACCAATGGCAGGTGGAATATCCGATGGAAAGAAAAATCGGTTTGTCTTCAGACTTTGCTTTTTGGAAAGCCTCGTTTCCCCAAGGATACCAGTCTACAGGATTTTGCGCATGTTGAAGAAGATAGGGACTTTTGTTCTGAGTCAACCGGTTTATGATGCATCCCCCCTTTCAAAAGGCTTATCAATCTTTTATACGTGTCCCTCTAAGGTGCATTGGGTAAAATCAATTTCTTTTTTGCACTTCTTACAGATGTGTTTTTTTTCGAACTCGTCGGAAAAAATTTCTTTTTCTTCACCGCAATGAGGGCATTTACAGGTAAAAGAACTAAGGTGTTTGACTTGTTCGAACCCTGGGCAATATTTGGGTGTCGTCATAAAGCGACCTCCTGCTGAGTTAGTGATTAAGCTTTTATCTTTTGACCAATGTCCCGACCATAGGCTTGGGCCGATTGCAGATCGCCAGGCGATGTGGGGGATTTTATTCGCAAGGCGCTATTAACCATTTTCATGTTAAAGATATTTTTCATGGTCTGGTAAATCCGGTCCGGGGCTTCTCCGCTCCACCCGTAAGACCCAAAAGCGCCGCCAATCTTTCCATCGAGATTAGCTTTTTCTGCCATAAAAAGCATGGTTTTCATGGCCTCCATCATCTCTCCGTGATAGGTGGCGGAGCCAAAAGCGTAACCGTCGTATCCCACCAGTTCTGATGTGCACTTAATGGTTTTAACATCAGCAACCTTTACCTCCAACCCGGCTTTTTTTATTCCTTCCGCAATCTGGTTAGCGATCTCTTTGGTTTGTGCACTCCGAGTAGCATAGACCACGAGGGCTTTGGGCATAAGCTGTCTCCCTTTTATTTTAAACTATTTTTTTAAGCGACGATAATTGGGCACTCAAAGAAACGATGTGTTTCATCTCTTCTTTTATTATTTCTTCAATCCGGTCCCGATAGGTTTTGTTATTTACGCCGTTTTTCATGCCGAGGTAAAATACGATGGATTCCTTTTCCAGGTCAATGGCAACGTTGAGAATACCTTTCATGTTCTTTTGATTTTTAATGCGCGTTACCGGATCAGCCTTCATGTCAAAAACATGTCCATCAGCCCATGCCTTAAGATATGACGTGGCTTGTTCGTCAGCGTTAAAATCAATTTCCTCTTTTTTAAGATTCGCTCTCATGTTTGCGAATAATTTTTCGTGCCCATCTTCCATGGCGGCAAGACCTTGCAGGAGTTCGCGTACCCCTGCATCTTGAGCTTCTTGGGCGGCTTGACGATAAAACCGTGCTCCGTTTCTTTCAATTTGTTCAGCCATTTCTAAAATCTCATCAGGATTAAAAAAGATGCTCACCACAGTCCTCCTTTCAATTTTGAACCCCAAATGGTATCCTAAGCTTTCCATAACCCGTGCAGATTACAGTATTCCCGTGCAATAATGTTGTTAGCCTGGATTGCAAACGTTGCTTCCGGCGCATCACCCGGTTTAAGAAATTGGCGATATGCTTTGCCGTCCGTGATTATTTCGATCCATTCAATGTAGTGCTTCTCTTCCATAGGATGAGCGACACTGCCCACTTTGACCTTAACCCCCGTTGATGTTTTTTCAATCACCGGAACATGTTTCTCGCGAGCAGCATCCACAGTGTTTTCGACAAAAAGTTTCATGGGCTTCCCGCAACACACGAGTTCTCCTTGTCCCTCATGAAGTAACTCCACAATATTTCCACAGACTTCACATTTATAAATTTCTAACATTTTGGGCATGGCTTACCTCCTTTACCATCTGGTTTTGTAAATTTACATTTTGTCACCCTGAACTTGGTTCAGGGTCTTATAACATGGTGATTTTATTAACTGCCCGTCGCAGGCAGGGATGCTGAACCAAGTTCAGGGTGACACTTTATTTAATGCGTTTGTATTAATTCATAGGGCTTGGCCCGCAAAGTCCATTCACTTTGCGGAAATTCTTTTTTGAGCCTGTCCAGCCCTTCACGTAACGGCTTCGGGTTATGACTGGAAAGATACTGAGCGACACCCAGATAAAAAATCGCTTCCGGCACCGCACAGGTCTCTTTGTATTTTTCTGTTACATCATTGAGACACTTTATAACCAGATCATAATTTTTCATGGCAAGCTCGGTTTTAGCTCCATCCAGGATAATCCGGGCGCATAAATCTTCAGGTGTTAAAAATCCGGTGAAGCGATAATGCTCTCTTCCTTCAACATCCCAAATGGTAATCGTAGGAGTCCAGGTTACTAAATACTTAGCAAAAAGATCTGCTTGTTTGTCGCCGGAGATTCTTACCGGAATAAACCAGTCGGTTACGACCTTAACCACTTTCTCATTTTGCCAGGAAACAGCATCCAGCTGTTGGCATCCAACTCACCCCGGGTTAAAAAAATCTACTAAAACGAGTTTCTTTTCTTCTTTTGCCTTTTTTACGGCTTTTTCAATCGAGTCTCCCCAGGTTATCATGGTAAGCCTCCTTTATAAACGTTTGGAAAATTTTTTATTTACGCCAGCTTTTCAAACTGGCTTTTACTTGCTCCACAGACCGGGCAGGTCCAGGTGGCAGGAAGGTCATCAAAAGGAGTACCGGCAGGTATTCCGCCATCAGGATCGCCTTTTTCCGGATCATAGATATACCCACAAGCTACACATTGGTACTTAATCTTTAAAACGGGCTTTTTCTCTACTTTAATATAGGTAGCAGCAGTTTTTGGTGTCGTCCCTCGCTTTACCTGGTGGTAATAGGCATAGGTCATAGGTTCACCCTGTTTAAGGTTACCGGCATCGGTGATTTCGCCGATGAAAATAGTATGCGTGCCAACATCAACTTCTTTAATTACTTTTGCTTCTATTGAGGCAAGAGCATTATCTAAAAGCACGGGAGCTTGTGAGCTGCCGATCTTGAACGTTACCCCCTCGAACTTATTTTGATCTCGCCCGGACTTAAAGCCGAAGGTGCCGATAAAATTCAAGGGAGTGTCCTGCGAGAGTATTGCGATTGAAAAGACCTTACTTTCTTTTATGTATTCGTGCGTTAAATTCTGTTTGTTGATACTTATGGCAATGGTCGGTGGTTCTGAAGTAATTTGCATTACCGCATTAGCGGTTTGGCCATTGATCTTATCTCCCTTTTTCGAGCAAATTATATAGACACCATAGCTTAATTTAAACAACGCGGTTAGATCCATTTTTTTATCCTCCTTAATAATCATTATATTCTCTGCATAAAGTGTTTCATAAACCTATCTGCTTAACGCGGCATCAATCAGGGCACTATCAAAACCAACAATGACCTCGTTCCCAATTACAATAACCGGCACACTTCGGGCGCTCGACAGTCTAATCATTTCCTTGGCCGCCTCTTTATTTTTTCCCACATCAAACTCCTGGTAGGTGATACTCTTTTGCGAAAGATACTCCTTCGCTGTTTTACAGTGGGGTCAGGTGGGGAGCGTGTAAACCTTTACGTCTTTTTCCATAACAAACCTCCGCTTAAACCATCTTGAGATTATTGATTAAGTTTTTCAAGGGCTGTGGCAAGCACATTGAGCGGTGGCCTTTGGTTTATGTCATGAACGTCTATATACCGGATGACACCTTTTTTATTAATGACAAAAAGCGCTCGTTCACTGACTCCATTTGAACGAAGGACACCATATTTTGATGCTACTTCACCATGAGGGTAAAAGTCCGAAAGCACCGGAAACCATAACTTTTCACCCGGATTGCACATTTGTTTGTTCCAGGAATAAAGAGTAGGGGTATTATCAACCGTAATACCGAGGAGGATGGCATCATTTTTAACAAAAAGATCGTGAGCAAGATTATACCCAGGCCATTGATCTGAACAGACCGGTGTCCAAGCAGCAGGAACAAATGAGATGACAACATTTTTTTTCCCTCGATACTGGCTTAGGGTTATTTTACCTCCTTCAACTGCGGGGAGAGTAAAATCAGGCGCACTGTCTCCAACTTTGAGCGTGAGAACACTGTCGCGCGGCGTGAGCTTCTCGACGGGAAAAAGATTGTCTTTAAAACTACTTAATTGAGCATAAGCGTTGCCGGTTCCCAAGAAAACCATAAGAACACTAAATAGCCATAGGCTGAGTATATGGTTCCCCTTGCTCATTGTTTATCCTCCTGTTTTAACTTGATAATTCCCTGTAGCTTGCTACAGGGAATTATTGTGTCATTCTCTGGCTTGACCAGAGAATCCAGTCTTTTTGTTTCTGGATTCCCCGATCAAGTCGGGGAATGACGATGTACTTTGTATAATTTTTGGGATACCCCGCAGCTTGCTGCGGGGAGGTTCATTC
>LQYC01004321.1_pt1 | contig 19537 bp, 16 predicted proteins | sample 661771 | NCBI WGS metagenome assembly LQYC01 (sample SAMN03483023, study PRJNA281117) | bioreactor metagenome | isolation source: benzene-degrading methanogenic enrichment culture from a contaminated... | place: USA: oil refinery in Oklahoma | collected 2011-05
CATTAGCCATGCTGCCCGAAGAGGAAGAACTATCGCAAACACCAATCAATATTCCTTGTATTGAAATTATTTTCATATTTTCATGTACGTCCCCGTTCCCCCGTCCCTTATTTGAACCAGAATGTTGAGCGATCAAGCTCGAATGGGAGGTTAACGCGATCATCATCCATGTCAAAAAGATAAACTTTCCTTCAGTATTCTGTTGACTGAAGCTTTTTCATAGGAGGTGAATCTGACAAAATGAGCAAACTAATTGAAAAAGGTATGGAAATTTACCTAAAACCAACGTTTACCATAGAGGCAAATCACAAAAAGATTATTGAAACTGCAAGGAATTTGACAAAAGACTGTTTTAGTAACAAAGATAAAGCCGTAAAACTGTTTTATTTTGTAAGGGATTCTATTCCTTATAACCTCTACATGATCTCTGTGTTTGTTGAGGACTTCAAGGCATCAAGGGTACTGGAGTGGGGAAAGGGGTACTGCGTTCAGAAAGCTGTTCTTCTTACCGCCCTTGGGAGAGCCGCGGATATCCCAAGCCGGTTGATCTTTGCCACTATCAGAAATCATAGGTTGCCCGCGCATATAGTTCAAATGATAGGAGGCAACGTTTTAACCAGACATGGGTATAATCAATTCTTCTTGAGTGGAAAGTGGGTAAACGCTGTGGCAACTTTTGACAAAAATCTATGCGAGGAAAACGGATTCCCGTCTGTAGAATTTGATGGGGAAAAGGATGCACTTTTACCGGCCAAGGATTTGGAGGGGAGACCCTATATAGAATATGTTGAAAAATTTTATCCCACAAATGACCTTCCCTTTGATTGGATTTACGAAAGGATTTCAAAGCGAGTAGGGCCGAATAAGCGATCTTGGCCACAAAAAAATGACATAACCAATGAAGTTTTTGGACACAAATTCGAGGAACACAATACTTGATGAGTTTGTAAAAAGTCAAAATCCGCGGGTTTTGTCATGCTGAGTTTGTCGAAGCATGATGTACTATCAATTATTTATGTTTACCATTCGACAGGCTCAGGAAGACATCTCCGACTTTTTACGAGTCCATCATACTTAAGGGCACCTCTAAAAATTCATTTTTTGTAAGATTTAGTTCAGCATGATGAAGGTGAATTAAAAAGCAAAACTCCTTTGGGGTATGATGAACATTTTCAGTATTTCATTCATGTTTAGGGCATTTCATACCACCTTGCAGAGGGTGAAGAAGGCGGCTCTCATGCATGTATAGGCGCACTTATTCTGTTGTGGCCGGCGGCGCATATTGATTAATGTTGTAATCCCGATTTATCGGGAGAAGCCCTATCTTTGCCCTCCTCTTATTGCCCCGCTTCTGCCTTTTGGTGAGGGCGCGGTTTCTGCAGCCGTTCACGAAATCTCCGGTTTTGCAGCAATTATATAGACTACTTGGACAGATAGGCGGAATCGGCATATACATCAACGCTCCTCTTTCTTCCCTCCAACAGTTCATCAAACACCCTGCTGCCGTGTGCCGGGGCATCCGTCACCGAATAGGTGCGAATAAGCTTGTTCTTTACATCCACGTTTACATGGTTCTTGTAACCGTAATACCTTTTTCCATTCCTTTTGGTCCATTGGGCATCAATATCTTTTTGGCGCTTTTTGGCTTCCTCCCAGTCTTGGGTAATCTCTCCCTGCTTTATCCGGGCGTTTTCTTCCCGGCTGTTTCTCTGCTTTGGCGCTTGAACAATGCCGGCATCGATAATCTGTCCCTTCTTGGCGGCAAATCCGCTTTCTTCCAAAACCGTTTCAAACTGCCTGAACAACTCCCCGGCCAACCCTGCCTCGGTCAATTGTTCCCGAAACAGCCGGATCGTCTTTGCATCCGGCACTCTGCTGCCAAGGCGCAACCCCAAAAACCGCATGAACGAAAGTCGGTCAAGAATCTGATACTCTATAGCCTCATCCGAAAGGTTGTACAAGGATTGCGGGATAAAAACCTTAAACATCAACACAAAATCATGGGCTTTGCTCCCCCATTCCTTTTTTCTCCCTGGCTCGAAGCGTTTCAAGTACTGGGCGAAAATTGTTCCACTCAATTACCTTGTTCAATTTAACCAGCTGATCACCATTTCTCTTAAGCTTTTCAAATCGATTCTGCCAATCAAAAAGGCTGGGCTGCATCAAGGAACTCCTTTTATATTTTATGGCTTGCCAAAACATGTTCTCTTTAAAACTATTAAAGCAGGTGACCATGATATTACATATCGGTTTTTACCAATTTTTGGAAGAATCCTTAAATTTAAGAATAAGGACACCAAGCCAAAAATATTAGGAGGTTTTATTTTTTATCTTTGCTACCGCTGGTTTTTTTAATATGAGGTATTTTAGAGCTCAAAATAAATATAATACCTTATAGATAATTTTAGGATTCTATAAAAAAATTAAAAAGAGAAGGATTAATCGAAGACGATTACTTTATTAAAGAAAAAAATCACTTTTACGCAAAAGGAGGTACCCCAATTATGACAACAAGATCTTGGAGATTTATCTCAATAGCTATTGTAGTGTCGGTTCTTTGGTCCTTAGCTGGTTTTGAGCAAATGAAGGCACGTGGAGATGATGGTTTTGGCAGGCCGATTATCGCCGGCATTGGAGTTCCACGAATTAACTTCGTTGGGGCCTTTTACCCCCTCGAAGAAAAAAAGAAATTATGGAGTATGCATACCGTCACGGTTAAAGTCAAGAATAAAGAATTGTTATTCTCTATCAAAAAGGCAGAAGATTTGACGGGTAAATTGGATCAGTTTAAGATTCTTGAACTTATTTGGCCTTCTGTTTTAATCTTTCGAGGGACTGATAAGGTAATTGATCCCTTGCTCAAGCCGGATATTTTCGGTAAACAATTCTCCCTTGATGGCGTCCTTTATGTTTCGAATAATGTATACCAAGTTTTCTCAGCCACAGAGATTATCAAAAAGAAAGAACAAAAGGGAAAGAAAGAATAGAGGCTCTATCAACCCGTTCCGGCACTTATTTTAAGCTAATAAAAGTGTAATTCGCATTCTTGTTTCTCCCCATCCCTTGAATAATTGATGTTACAAGCCAAATGATCAAGTTTCTTTCCAATAGCATGATAAAAAATGTCTTGGATAATCTTGGGGTGATAGTAAAAAGCTGGCATAGGAAGCACGGTCATTCCTCATTTTTGACCAGTTGGGCCAGGGGACGGAAATAACCAAGTTTGAAAGGTGTCTCCCGAAAGAGGATAATTATTTTTTTTCCCTTTTAGGTAACGTCTCAAGCGCAAATCACCAAGTGGGTTTGAAAGAACGGGACAGCTCAGGAAGTATTTTTACGCTAAAGTGAGCTAATTTCATGCCTTCATGCGGCAAGACCAGCTTGAAATGGAAGCAGCAAGGTATTGATTGTCATAAAAATGGGATGCTTATTGGTAATCGAAATTAAACCAAAAGGGGATAGTTTTATGCTTAATCTTTTTCTGCCAGCCGGGCTACGCCCACCACTTTTTCCTCTGACTCAAGCGTAATCAGGCGAACGCCTTTGGTGTTTCTGCCGATGATAGGAATGCCGTTGGCTCCAATGCGGATCAGCCTTCCCCGGTTATTGATCAAGATAAGGTCATCTTCATCAGTGACTTGTTTAATTCCCACCACATTGCCATTTCGAGGGGTGGTTTGGATATTAATAATGCCGCTCCCGCCTCTGCCCTGGGCCCGGTATTCAGCAATGTTCGTTCGCTTCCCATACCCATTTTCCGTGACTGTGAGGATGGTAAACCCGTCATTGCCCGAGGAGACGATCTCCATTCCCACCACCAAATCACCGGAAGCCAACTCAACCCCCTTGACCCCCCGAGTCACCCGTCCCAGGCACCGGGCTTGGCTTTCCGGAAAGCGGATGGACTTTCCTTTCTCGGAACAAAGGAGAATATCTTGTTTGCCATCAGTTAAAGCAGCGGCGATGAGTTCATCTCCCTCATCAAGGTCAAGCCCGATAATCCCATCCCGTCGAGGTTTGCTGTAATCCATAAGAGAAGACTTTTTGATGACCCCCTTTTTCGTGGCCATGACGATAAACTTTCCTTCCGCGAATTCTTTCACGGAAAGAAAAGCAGAAATTTTTTCTCCTGAAGGAAGCTCAAGAAGATTCACTAAGGCTTTTCCCTTGGTGGCTCGTCCTGATTCTGGTAGTTGATGAACTTTAAGCCAGTATACCTGGCCCGATGAGGTGAAAAAGAGGATATAGCTATGGGTTGAAGCCACAAAAATGTGTTCAACAAAATCATCTTCTTTGGTAACCATGCCGGAACTCCCCTTCCCTCCCCGCTGCTGGCTCCGATAAAGACTCACGGGACTCCGTTTAATATAGCCAGAGTGAGTAATCGAGACAACCATGTCTTCCTCAACAATCATGTCTTCCACGTCAATCTCCGCGGCCTCTTCCACAATCTCGGTGCGTCGGGAGTCGCCGTATTTCTTTTTAATCTCATGAAGCTCCTCAATAATAATTTCCAAGATCAATCTTTCGTTCGCCAAAATTTGTTTATACCGCTCAATCTGTTTGAGCAACCCCTGGTATTCTTCAATGATTTTTCCCCGTTCCAGGGCGGTGAGCCTCTGGAGGCGCATGTCTAAGATTGCCTGGGCTTGAACTTCAGTAAAATCAAAGGTGGAGATAAGGTTGGCCTTGGCTTCGCTCGGACTGCCTGATTTTCGAATCAAAGAAATTACTGCATCCAAATGATCGAGCGCTTTTTTAAGACCCTCCAAAATATGGGCGCGTTCCTCAGCCTTGCGGAGCTCAAAGGCGGTCCGGCGATGTACTACTTCCTTCCGGTACTGGATAAATTGTTCCAGCACGTCCTTTAAGGTAAGAAGCTTTGGCTGACTACGGACAATAGCAAGCATGATCACCCCAAAGGTGATCTGCATCTGGGTATGCTGGTAAAGCTGATTAAGCACCACCTGGGCGATCGCGTCTTTTTTCAGTTCGATTACCACTCTGACTCCATGGCGATCAGATTCATCCCTGAGGTCCGCAATCCCGGTAATCTTTTTATCCCGTATCAATTCGGCAATTTTTTCCAGAAGTCTGGCTTTATTTACCTGGTAGGGAAGCTCTGAGACCACAATGCTTTCGCGGTCTCCCCGCTTCCTTTCAATAAAAGCCCGGGCTCGAAGCCGGATGATGCCTTTGCCCGTGGAATAAGCTGATTTGATTCCTTCCCTCCCATAAATAAAGGCCCCAGAGGGAAAATCCGGCCCGATCACATACTCCATCAACCCGGCAATGGAAATATCCGGATCTTTGATTAAGGCGATAAGGGCGTCAGTTACCTCAGAGAGGTTATGGGGTGGGATATTGGTAGCCATTCCAACCGCGATTCCTGATGAACCATTGATAATGAGCTGAGGAATGCGGGTGGGAAGGACTATGGGTTCCTGCAAAGTTTCATCGTAGTTTGGGGAAAATTCAACGGTCTCCTTGTCAAGATCTTGGAGCATCTCGCCCGCTAATGGCGACATCCTTATTTCCGTGTACCTCATGGCGGCCGCAGAGTCTCCATCAATGGAGCCAAAGTTTCCCTGGCCATCAACCAGGGGATACCGAAGGGAGAAATCCTGGGCGAGCCGCACAATGCTATCATATGCCGCGGCATCACCGTGGGGATGGTATTTTCCGATTACATCACCCACGATTCGAGCAGACTTTTTGTAGGGCTTGTTCCAGGTATTTCCGGTATCGTGCATAGCGAAGAGAATTCTTCGGTGAACCGGCTTAAGGCCATCTCTAACATCAGGCAGAGCCCGCCCGATGATAACGCTCATAGCATAGTCCATGTAGGATCGTCTCATTTCATCTTCAATATTGACCGGGATCTTTCGCTGATTGATAAACATTAAAAATTTCTCCTTAAAGAATTTCAGGTTTCATATTTCTGGCTTTTAGAAGTCAGGGATAAGGGGCAAGAAGTCAAAAAAGTTTTTCTAAAGACGGACTTTTGATTTGCAAAAAATACTTTAAACATCTAAGTTCTTCACATCAAGAGCATTCTGGTAAATAAACTCCCGGCGAGGCTCAACCTCATCACCCATGAGCACGGTAAAAATAGCGTCTGCCTCCACTGCATCCTCAACTTTTACCTGGAGGATGGTTCTGGTTTCAGGATTCATGGTGGTTTCCCAAAGTTGTTCTGGGTTCATTTCCCCCAATCCTTTATACCGCTGGATTTCAAGCCCCTTCTTGCCGAGGGTAAACACCACATTGATTAATTCCGAAAAATCCTTAACCTCCAAGCCGCTGCCATCTTCTTCTAATCGGAAGGGGGGTGAACCGAATACCCGAACCTCTTGAGCCAGTTTCTTCATTTCCTCAAATTCCGGGGAGCTGAGCAAATCAAAATCAATCTGGCTTATTTTTTCTCTTCCCTGGTCACGTGAAATGATCCGGATATTAAAACAGTTGTGTTCGGAATCCATCTGAAGATCAAACTCTACCGGAGAAATTTCCGGGTGATGAGAGTGAATAAAATTCTTGATTTCATCGGTAATCTCTTGAAGTGTTTTTTCTTCTCTCAAGGTATTTTCGTTGAAGCGAGGGTTTTGGATGAAAGGATCAATCACCGCCCTGACCAGATTTTTCCTTTCCATCTGCTTTAAGAGTTTTTCATACCTCAGGACCTTTTTCATTAGTTTTATCAGGTGATCACCGAGCACGACTTTGGATGATTGAGAAGCAAAAAACTTCAGGTTCTCTGCTCCTTCGGCAAGGAGGTGATCCTCTAAGGCAGTTTCATCCTTTAGGTATCGTTCTTTTTTGCCTTTTTTGATCTTAAATAAAGGAGGCTGGGCAATGTAGAGTTGCCCCTTTTCAATAACATCCGGCATCTGCCGATAAAAGAAGGTAAGGAGAAGTGTCCGGATATGAGAACCATCTACATCTGCATCAGTCATGATAATGACATTGTGGTAGCGGAGCTTATCAGGGTTATATTCTTCTTCTCCCAATCCTGTTCCTAACGCAGTAACCATGGTGATGATTTCTTGATTTTCTAACACCTTGTCAAAACGTGCCTTCTCCACATTCAGTATCTTCCCCTTTAAGGGCAGGATCGCCTGAAACTGCGGGTCCCTTCCCTGTTTGGCTGATCCACCGGCCGAATCACCTTCGACCAAGAAAAGCTCGCTGAGGGCGGGGTCTTTCTCGCGACAGTCAGCTAACTTACCCGGCAAAGAACCACCCTCCATAAAACTTTTCCTCCGAATAAGCTCTTTAGCTTTTCTTGCCGCCTCCCGCGCTCTGGCGGACTCAGCTGCTTTTTCAACGATTTTTCGGGCTACATCGGGGTGTTCCTCCAGATAAGCGGAAAGCTTATCATTTACCACGCTTTCTACCAGGCCTTTTACTTCGCTGTTTCCCAATTTGGTTTTAGTCTGGCCTTCAAATTGAGGATTGGACAGTTTAATGCTTATGACCGCGGTTAGCCCTTCCCGAAGGTCTGATCCTTCCAGGTTTATTTTTAAATTTTTAGCCACGTTCGCCTTGCTTATATAATTGTTTACCGTGCGAGTAAGCGCTGCTTTAAACCCACTTAAATGTGATCCACCTTCTTGCGTATTAATAGTATTTGCGAAAGAAAAAAGAGTTTCTGCGTAGCTGCTGTTATATTGAAAGGCGATTTCGCATACGACCCCATCTTTCTCTGCCTCAATAAAGATAGGTTTGGGATGGATGGGGTGTTTATTTTGGTTCAGAAAGGTAACAAAGGAGGTGATACCCCCTTTATATTGAAAGGTGTGGTGCTTATCGTTTCTTTCATCATGAATAGTAATCTCTAAGCCCTTATTGAGAAAGGAAAGTTCCCGAAGACGTTGTGAAAGGGTATCAAAACTGAAAATAAGCTCTTCAAAAATTTGGGGATCAGGTTTAAAGGTGACTTTGGTACCGGAACGTTTAGTCTGGCCAATCTGCTTGAGTGGTTCTTTGGGCACCCCCCGTTCATATTTTTGCTGGTAAACAGAACCATCACGTCGTATTTCCAGGACCAAAATTTCTGAAAGGTAGTTTACGACCGAAACTCCGACTCCATGAAGTCCACCTGCTACTTTATAGGTCAGGTTGTCAAACTTTCCTCCGGCGTGAAGGGTAGTCATAACCACTTCAGCGGCAGATTTTTTTTCCGTGGGGTGTTCATCAACAGGTATTCCCCGGCCATTGTCTTCGACGGTGATCCTATCATCAATATGGATTGTTACCGTGATCCGGTCACAAAATCCAGCTAAAGCCTCATCAATGCTGTTATCCACCACCTCATACACCAAATGATGGAGACCCTTATTTCCCGTACTTCCAATATACATTGCGGGTCGTTTTCGAACCGCGGTAGGGTCATCGAGGACTTTTATTTTATCCGCAGTATAATCGCCGCCGTTTGCCGGTAAAGTATTATTTTTTTCCGCCATGGGATTATTTTCCTCCTTGAATTATTTCCAGGATCCGCTCAAGATCATCATCTGAAAAAAAGAAAATTTCGATTTTCCCTTGCTTCCCCTTCCGAAGAATCTTAACCTGGGTACCGAGAGCTCTTTGGAGATTTTCTCTAATAGATTTAATTTCAACCGGTTCCTTGCGAGAAGTGGGAAGATGCTTTCCCTCTTTCCAATGCTTGACCAGTTCTTCCGTCTGTCTGACCGAAAGCTCCCGTTTAATGATCTCCCGATGAAGCGTAAGCCGCTTGACATTGTTATCCAGAACCAAGATGGCCCGAGCGTGGCCGGAAGAAATTTTTCCCCTTGATAGATCTTGCTTAATTTCTTCCGGAAGCTTAAGAAGCCGAAGCGCGTTGGTAATGGTGGAACGGTTTTTGCCGACTACCTCCCCTACGGCTTCTTGAAGAAGCTTGAAGTCTTCGATCAAACGATAATAAGCCTCGGCCTCCTCTACGGGGTTTAGATTTTCCCGCTGAAGATTTTCGATTAAAGAGAGTTTGAGGACCTGATCATCAGAAACATTTTTAATAATTACAGGAACTTCTCTTAAACCGGCTTTAATAGCGGCTCTCCAGCGTCTTTCTCCAGCGATCAATTCATATCCATCGGAACCCTTTCTTACTACCAGGGGCTGGATGATTCCGCTTGAGCGAAGAGATACAGCTAATTCCTCAATTTTTTCCGGATCAAAAATTTTTCGGGGTTGATAAGGATTGGGATGTATGGCCTCAACGTCTAAGCGGGTCGCTACCCCGGTTTTGCCTTCTTCTTCCATGACCGAGCCAATATCAGGGAAGAGGGCGTTTAAGCCTTTTCCCAAAGTCGTCTTCTTATTCATGGGGATTTCTCCTTTTCTGGATAATCTCTCGAGCCAACTCTAAATAACATTGCGCCCCTCGAGAGTTTTTATCATAAAAGTATGCTGGCTTCCCAAAGCTGGGGGACTCGCTGAGGCGAACATTTCGGGGAATAATAACCGTGAACACCCGGTTATTAAAATGATTTCGGATATCTTGGACAATAAGATGGGAAAGCTTGTTTCTCACATCAAACATGGTAAGCAGTATCCCTTCCATAGCCAAGCCTGGGTTGAGCACTTTTTTTACTCGCCGCAAGGTTTCGAAAAGGTGAGCGAGCCCCTCCAAAGAATAATATTCACACTGAACCGGAATGAGAACCGAATCCGCGGCAGTTAAAGCATTTAAGGTCAAAAACCCTAATGAGGGCGGACAGTCGATCAGGATATAGTCGAATTCTGAGCGAACCGGTTCAATAAGGTTGCGGAGCCTTCCTTCTCGATTAGGTAAATTTACGAGTTCTACTTCCGCGCCAAAAAGGTCAGGGTGAGACGGGATGACTCGTAAGCAAGATACCTCGGTGGAGTAAATTACTTCTTCAACCTTAAGGCCATCAAGAATAGCGTGGTAAAGATTGTTTTTGATTTTGTCTTTACTTAAGCCAACGCCGCTCGAGGCATTCCCCTGAGGGTCAGCATCAAGTAAAAGGATACTTTTTTCACTCAACGCCAGAGAGGCTGCTAAGTTTATCGCGGTGGTTGTTTTACCAACCCCACCTTTTTGATTGGCAATACAAATTACTCTCGCCATTTTCCTTGTGGTTTAATTGTTGCTGCGGTGAAAGACAAATGAGCAAAATGAGCTGTTATTTTTTAGAGAAAGGCCATAACCTTTACTAAAAAAACAAAACCCATCAAGGGCCAGAAGCGAAAAAAACATTACCCTGTTGTTTCGTTTGTGGCTCCGTATAAATTAACCCAATGATTTTAAATAATTAAAATATATATTTTTGCTAAAAATAATACCATATTTTTTAAAAATTTTGAAGGAAAATTATCAAAATTTAGAAATAAAATCTTTGTTCAGTATTTTGTTTTTAGAGAAAGGATTGCATGTTTCACGTGAAACTTTGCGGTGATTATCCAAAGACGATGATGGTTCGCTGTTTGTTAGTAAAAGGGAGGACAAACTTCTCAAGGTGTTTTAGGGATATGCCCCAGCGGAGAAACTGGGGTTCAACTGCCTTCAGCTCATTTAAAAAATTAGGCCCTTTCATAGCGATAACGATTCCTTGTTGGTTTTTGAGGGCGAAAGTGAGAGGTAAAAATTTTTCTAACGAGGAAAAAGCACGACCAATGCAGACATCATACCGGTTATCTGAAAAATCATTGTTTTCCAATCGCTTGTGAAGAACAACAATGTCACGCAGGTTGAGTAACCTAACCAGATAACGCAAAAACAGGACCTTTTTTAAAGAAGAATCCACCAGGGTAACGGAGAGATCAGGCCTGATGATTTTTAAGGGGAGCCCGGGAAATCCTCCGCCGGACCCTAAATCGATTAAACTGCTCTTCGAGGGAATAAACCTTTCCGGGATGAGGGAATCAATAAAGTGCTCAATAAAAAACCTTTTTCTTTCAGTTATCCGGGTAAGGTTTATTTTTTTATTCCACGCGATGAGTTCTTGATAATACGTTTCGAATTGTAAGCCAGCTTCTTCGGCAAGAGGAATGTTTAACTTTTCAGAGGCGTGGAGAAAAAAATCCGGCAGAGTATTCTTTGACACAAAAGCTTAGATAAAAAGTTTCTTAGTTAAATTTTGATAAAGCCGTAAAAAGTCGAAAATCAGACGTCACAGTAAAAAGCTTTCCCGCTCCGAGCGGGACAAGGCGCGCAAATCCGACGAAATGAGGCGTACTTACCTGTACGCCGCAAATGATCCCGCAAGGCGGGACGCAACGCCGCAGATAAACTTTTTACGAAGCTGTCAAATTTTGATGTCAATATAAGCGTTACTGCGGAGTTCTTGTAACCATTCTTGGAGTTTGTCTTCCATTTTTTGTTGGAAAAGGTAATTTGATAGCGCACCATGGACCTCCTCAAATTTTTTAACCTTTTCCTCAGAGCGCTCCAACACCCGAATAATGCAACATCCTTTATCGGTATTAATAACATTACTTATTTCACCCGGTTTTAAGGTGAAAGCTTCCTGATCAAGAGAATTCATCAATTCCCCTTTTTTATACATACCAACATCACACGAGGTGTTATTTTCAGGAAGGTTCAATCCCTGGGCAACCTTTTGAAAATCTTCTCCGGCTTTTATCTTCTTTAGTGATTCCTCAGCGCTTTGTGAGACCGCTTTTTTCTTTTCCTGGGTTGCCCGATCAGGGAAAGGGAAGAATATCTGTTCAAGCTTTACTTGGGCAGGTTCGAAAAAAATATCAGGATGTTTTTGATAATAGTCCTTTATTTCCGTTTCGCTTACACTTATCTGTGAGTGAAGCATTTGAGTAATAACTTGGTTGCGTCTAATTCCCTCGCGGATTTCATTACGGTATTCCTCCCAGGTAAGCCCCTGTTGGCGTAAAGCATCTTTGAGTTGATCATCGGTTATTTTATTATTCTCTTTAAAGCCTTGTATCATCGCATCGATTTCTTTTTCGGTGACCTTTGTTGACATATCCTTGGTCGACTGGTCAATGAGTTTTTGATCAATCAGTTTTTCAAGTATCTCGCGATAACGGGATGGATCAGCATTGGAAAACTGTACTTGGGCTACCCGGAGAAGCTCAGAAAGGGTAATAACCTCATTATTAACAACCGCAACAACTTCATCAACAACCTCAGCCCGGGCAGAGAAAGAAAGCATCATTAAAAAAATACTTAAGAAAAAAATATAGCTATTGACTCGATAATTTTTTAAACTAAACATGTTGCGCAAGAAAAAAGTTTAAATTTTTATTAAGCTATTTTTGCTGCTCCCCGTTAGAAAAGCCCCGCTTGCCTGTTAGATATCAACTATCTAACGCGGGGTGAAGCACGGGGTAAATACCCCGTGTGAAACCTTCTAACGGGGTTTGCTCTTATAAATTGACCAGAATAGTACTTTAAAGTTTAAATTAAATCATTTATTCGTTTTATTGTAAAATCTTTTTTACCTCGCCAATTACTTCCTGCCAGGTATTCCCCCCCGAAAAACCAATAATTAATCTATGGTCTGGCGTAAATTTAACTTTATTTTTGTACTGCTTAATCAAATGCAGAACTTTTTCGAGAGAATTTTCTGCCTCAGGGTGAAAACTGAGAATAATTTCTTTATCATTAAAATCAAGACTTGTAACCAAATATTTTCGTAAAACCGGTTTTATATTAGAAACAATTAATAAATTATTAACCACCTCCGGCAAAGGCCCAAAGCGATCGCGCAGTTCATTTTCTAAATTTTTTATTTGATCATCCTCCAAACCCAAGGCCAGGTTTTTATAGATTTTTAACCTTTGATGAATGTCCGGCACATAGTCTTCTGGAAGATAAGCCGATACTTTTAAGCGAATCTCCGGGTCAACATCGGGAGAAATTTTTTCTCCTTTGATCTCCTTAACTGCTGCTTCAATAAGCTGATAATAAAGCTCGATTCCCACCTGCGCCATATGGCCGGATTGAGAGAGGCCCAGGATGTTTCCCCCGCCCCTAAGCTCCAAATCTAAGCTCGCCAGACGATAACCTGATCCCAGCTCGCTAAATTTTGCGATTATTTCAAGCCGCTTTTTTGCCTTGCCGGTTAAATATGGTTCCTTGGGAATCAAAAAGTATGCGTACGCCTGGTGACTTGAACGGCCAACCCTTCCCCGGAGCTGATAAAGTTGAGCCACCCCTAACCTGTCTGCCCGGTTGATGATAATAGTATTGGCATTGGGGAAATCCATTCCGGATTCGATAATTGTTGTACAAAGGAGAAGGGTTACCTCTTTTTGGTGGAAAGCCCACATCACTTTTTCTAATTCCTTCTCTTCCATCTGGCCATGCGCATAAGCCAGACTGGCCTCAGGGATAAGTTCTTTTAAATAATTGGCAACCGTCTCAATGTTTTCTACCCGGTTATGGATAAAAAATACCTGCCCGTTTCGCATAAATTCTCTTATAATTGCTTCGCGAATTATATTTCCGTCAAAATGAGCAATAAAAGTCCTTACCGCCAGCCTGTCTTCAGGCGGGGAATTGATGATACTTAAGTCACGGATTCCCAAAAGAGAAAGCTGAAGAGTACGGGGAATCGGGGTCGCGGTAAGGGCTAAAACATCAACCAGTGCCCTTAGTTTTTTAAATTTCTCCTTGTGTCTCACACCAAACCGATGTTCCTCATCAATGATGACCAGGCCCAAGTCTTTAAAACCAATATCCTTCTGAATGAGGCGATGTGTCCCAACCACAATGTCAACTTTGCCTTCTTTGAGCTGGTCAATGACCTCCCTTTGTTCCCGCGGTGTTTGAAAACGGCTGAGCATGGCAACGTTAACGGGAAAATCCCGGCACCGATGAGCAAAGGTCTGATAATGCTGATAAGCCAAAATAGTGGTAGGCACCAATACGGCTACCTGCTTATTATCCAGCACTGCCTTAAACGACGCCCTGAGGGCTATCTCAGTCTTTCCATAGCCCACGTCTCCACAGATCAACCGATCCATAGGATGCTGGCCTTCCATATCCTTTATTACATCTTCAATGGCATTTGCTTGATCTCGGGTCTCTTCATACTCAAACTGGGTCTCAAATTCCTGATAAAGTTGATCTCGGGGAGCAAAAGAGTATCCTTCTAATGCCTGGCGGGTAGCATAGACCTTGAGAAGTTCTTTGGCATGAGCCATGATCGCTTTCTTTACCTTGTTCTTGGTATTTAGCCAGGCTGTTCCTCCCAGTTTGTTAAGCACCGGGGTAGCTTCTTCCTCCCCGCCCCGAAATTTTTGGACTAAGTTAAGCCGAAAAGCCGGAACGTAAAGCCGATCCTGGTCCCGGTATTCGATAAGGAGAAAGTCATTTCTGTTTCCACCCACCTCCAGGGGATGAAGTCCTTTGTACTGGCCAATCCCATAATCAACATGCACAACAAAATCTTCAACGTGAAGGTCATCAAGACTGGGGATAGGATCGCCTTCAATTGGTTCAATCTTTTTCCCATGAGAAAATTTTTCTCCGAATACCTCGCCTTCAGTCAGCACAACAACCCGGTCAGCATTCGAGCAAAACCCTCTTTGGATTTGGCCCAAGGTGAGAATCAATTCTCCTTTTTCTGAGTTATCATGCGCCAGGAAGGAAAAATCCTCGCACATGGTTATTGGCAGTCCATAGCCATCAAGGAGGTCTTGGAGTCGTTTCATTTGAATAGCGGAATACATGACCAGGACAACTAAAAAATAATCATTAAGCCAATCTTTTATTTTTTGGGCCAGCTTTGCTAAAGGGCGGCCCCGGCTTTTTGTTTCCATGATCTCTCGGAAAAGGCCTTGATTGTCGGACGTGGAGAAGGTAAGAGCGTTTTCTTCCGGTCGAAAGATTTCGAGCGAATCGATTGATACTTCTGTAAACAGGGCTAAGGTTTTGTTTGTTTCCTCAGGAGTGAGGTAGAGTTTTGTGCCTAAACTCGAAATTTTTTCTTCTTCCTGGGCAGAGGTAAGGCTCTGGGCGATCTTCTCCGCATAACCAGCTGTTCTTTGCTCCCAATCCGAGACCCCATAAAACCACACGATGGCATCATCAGGAAAATACTGCATAAGGGTTCCCAGGGATTCATAAAACAACTCCAGGAGAAAAGAGATTCCCTGGAAGTGACTTTCTCCTTTTATTTTTTCCTTCACTATTTTTTGAAGGCGAGGCGGGATGCTGTCTTGCTGAAGAAGGCGCTCGATCTTTTTTAATGCCCGGGTTTTGGATAATTCATCAAGAATAATTTCTGAAACCGGGAGAATATGAACCTCTTCCTGGTTAGAGATTGAGCGTTGGGTTATTGGGTTAAACTGGCGGATAGAATCAACCGTATCCCCGAAAAACTCTAAACGAATTGGAGAGGCGCATAACGGAGGAAAAATATCCACTATTCCTCCCCGGACACTAAATTCTCCCCGTTCTTCCACCAGGGGCACATTGCGGTATCCGCCAATGACTAACCGCTCCAGTAAGAATTCACGATTAATCGGATCGCGACAATTTATCACAATTATGGATTTTTTTAGGTCTTGAAGAGGAATGCAGTGCTGCATGAGGGCTGGAAGTGGCGCAACCACAATCGGAAAAGCTTCTTGTTGCTGCAAATAAAAAAGGCTTTCAATCCGGGCAATCACCTTTTCCGGGTGAGGATCAGCAGTATCGTAAGGAAGCGTTTCCCCGCTGGGGAAAAAAAGAACAGGCCGATACCGAGCTTCATCTTTACCCAAATAAAACCGTAGTTCGCGACATGTTTCTTCTGCCAGATCGTTGTCAGGGGTAACAACTAAAAAACTTCGCGCGATGTCTAAGGCCAGGGTGCTTAAAAGAAAGGGGAAAAAAGAGCCTTTTACCCCTGAGAGACTGATCTGCTTTTGTCCCTGCGAGAGAAAGGTCTTTAGGTTCTCAAAAGAATTTTTTAGTTCATTGGGACGGTGAGATCGAACTTGCATTTTAAATAAACTTCTTAAGCCATTCCCGCGCTGCGTTCATGGCCGCTTCATTTAACCGAAGGCGGTGACCCCCTTTTTTGATAATGATAAGCTCCTTGGGATCAAGCGCTTTTTCATAAAGCCGATAAGCATGTTCAACCGGAACAACATCGTCCTGGTCGCCATGGATGATAATCTTGGGTTTTAACATCAGGTTGCCCACCCAATTTTCTGGCCTGAGCAGGTGAAAGCTTTCTATCCAGGCTGATTGGTCAAAAGGAAAACCTGGGGTTTTAATAATCCCGATTTGCCGGCAGTGATATAAGTATTGGTCAATTCCTCGTTCTTTTAAAATAGAATCAAAATCAGCCGGACAGCCACAGAGGATTAATCCCGCAATCTCCTTGCTATCTTGAGCGCAGGCATAAACTGCCACCGCAGCACCAGCACTAAAACCAAAGAGCACAACCGGAGAAGAGCCTGCATCGAGCGAAACAACATAGTCTTTAACTTCTTGTAAATCCTCGGCCCAGCCCCGAAGGTCGAAATCACCAGTGCTTTCACCAGCGCCCCGAAAATTAAATGTCACCGCCTGCAATCCTTCTTCACCTAAAACCTGAGCCAGCTGGGCGTAGCCCGGATCTTCCGGGTCTTTTTTCCCGCCGGGTATTCCATGACAAAGAATAATTATTCCACGGTTTTTTTTATGTTTTTCAGGAGGATAGAAAATTTTTCCTCTAATGCGGTTTTTTTTAATCAGAAGGTCAAAATCATTTGATCGCATGAATAATCCGAAATATTAATTGGTCAAAAAAAATCTCTGTATTAAATAATCTATTTGACGAAGATAGTAAAGGTAATAGGAATTTTTTCTCAAGGAAGTTTGACGGCTTCGTAAAAAGTCCATCTGCGGCGTTGCCTCCGTGCGATGCACGAAGACAGGCGTTGCATCCCTGCCCCGTTAAATGTTCGCTTCGGGAGGCAGAGAGGCCAACGTAAGGGTTTTGCCGGTCTCCGAAAATTCTTTATTTAACGGGGTGAATCATTGCGGCGTACAGGTAAGTACGCCTCATTCCGTCGGATTTGCGCGCCTTGCATCTGAAGCTTTTTACTGTGCCGTCTGGTTTTCGACTTTTTACGGCTTCATCAAGTTTTACGGCAAAAAAAGGTAATAATTTGTTTGAAAAAATCTGATGGTTTTAGTATAAAATAATCATATTATTTAAATAAGACAAGGGGTAAGGGCAAAAAGCAGTGAGATACGCCATTCTTTCTGACATCCATGGAAACCTCGAAGCCTTTGAAGCAGTATTAAAGGACCTAACCGGAACGGATATTCAAAAACTAATCTTCTTGGGCGACATTGTTGGCTACGGGCCAAACCCAGAAGAATGCATCACCCTCCTGCGGGAAAAATTCAACGTCATGATCGCGGGAAACCATGACTGGGCAGTAGCAGGAAAAACAGAGATCAACACGTTTAATTCAGTTGCCCGGCACGCGATTGAGTGGACCATCGCTCACCTAAGCCCTGATGACAAAAAATTTTTAACCGAGTTACCCCTTCAAAAAGAGGAAGAAGGTTTAACGTTTGTTCATGCCTCGCCCCTGAATCCTCAGGATTGGGTTTATGTTTTTTCAGGGAATGAAGCTCTGCGGAATCTTCGGGCCGTGAAGAACGACTTATGTTTTGTCGGGCATACTCATATCCCGTCAGTATTCGTGCTCAACGAATTTGGTGAACTCTTTTTTTTCAAAAATTTTACCGAAATCGTCCTGGAAGGAAAAATCCGTTTTCTAATCAACGTAGGCAGTGTGGGCCAGCCCCGGGACGGTTCTCCCCTGGCTTCTTATGGAATCCTTGATATGAAAAAGCGGGTTTTTTATCTTCGGAGGGTACGGTACGCGTTTGAAACGACCCAGAAAAAAATTTTATCAGCCGGGCTTCCTTCCATCCTGGCTGAACGCCTGGCTCGGGGTTGGTAACTCATACCACGTTGCATTCAAAAGCAGATCGAGTCAGGGACGAGGAATCGACGTCGAGGAGCATGACGAGGAGCCAACAAAGATATGCACATGAAGGCGGCTTGGTATCAGTAGCAGACTTCTTTTAAAAACAATCCCTGAGCTGGAGCGGTTTTCCCAGCTTTGGCGCGGTCCCGCGCTTCAACAATCTCGACAAATTCCTGGTGCGACATTTTGCCTTTTCCCACCGCAACGAGTGTTCCCATAATGTTGCGGACCATATGGCGCAAGAAAGCGTTTGCTTGAATAAAAAAAATCACTTCCGGGCCTTCATGCCGAAAGCCTACCTCCATCACCTCCCTTTCGGGAGAAACCTTCTCATGGTCAGCGCCCTGGAAGGAGGAAAAATCGTGCCAACCGATTAAGTAAAACGCGGCCTTGCGCATCACCTCAACATCTAAGGGCGTCTGTACCCACCACGAATAGCTGCGGGAGAAAACCGAGGGTTGCGATGTATTCCAAATCCGGTATTCATATATCCTGCTCGTGGCGCTGAACCGGGCATGAAAATTTTCCGGCACCTCTTCGATGTGTTTGATCAGGATATCGGGAGGAAGGAGGCTGTTAGCGCCTTTAAGCAGAGCATTCGTATCAAGCGCGGACTCAGTTTTAACGTTGGCTACCTGTCCTAACGCGTGGACTCCGCTATCAGTGCGGCCTGAGCCATTCACCCGAATTTTTTGGTTAAGGATTTGGCTCAGAGCTTCTTCCAAAACATCCTGAGTGGTGAGGCCATTCTTCTGGCTTTGCCACCCCTGATAATGGGTGCCATCATATTCGATTATCAGTTTTAAATTTCGCATAGGTTATTAACACCAAGTCGCCTATCTTTGTTGGCTCCTCGTCATACTCCTCGACGTACTAAAACGTACGCCTACGTCGATTCCTCGTTGCCGCCTCGATCTGCTTTTGAATGCAACTTGGTATAAAAAGCGGGAATATGTTTAACTGCTCACCTGACACTTATATCACAAGGGGAAGCAAAGGGCAAAACCCGCTCTCGCAAATATCCGGGTGTTATGAAGAAGAAACGTTTGTTTTTCCGCATTTGTTTTGCAAACCTCAAGCCCCGATAAATAAAGGTTTTTAACAAGCCATTTTTGCGTGGGTTTTTCCCGCACCATGGATTTTTTTTCTTGACAATTCAGTTAAATGCGCACAATATATGCACACAATATCTTCATGGAGGTAGAAAAATGAGAATAACGGCAAATATCCCGGACAACATTGGAAGGGTTGTTAAAACCTTCGCAGATAATGAAAAAAAATCTGTATCCTCAGTAATTACTGAGGCAGTTCAGGATTATATTCTTTCAAAAAAGAAAAAGGAAAGCGGAAGGAAAGTTATAGACCTTATCGGCAAGGCACGCATTTCAAAAGACGTTCATAAAGACATTGAAACAATGAGGACCGACCCCCATGATAGGTATTGATACCGGTTTTTTTATTGAACTTATTAAAGGCAATAAACAGCCCTTGAACGTATGGAATGAAATATTATTCTATTTCTAATTCAAATGTGATATAATAGTTGCACAATTAAGAAGGAGGTGCAACTATGTCAAGGAAGGCGCGTGGGAAGGATATAATG
>LQYC01004404.1_pt1 | contig 19463 bp, 13 predicted proteins | sample 661771 | NCBI WGS metagenome assembly LQYC01 (sample SAMN03483023, study PRJNA281117) | bioreactor metagenome | isolation source: benzene-degrading methanogenic enrichment culture from a contaminated... | place: USA: oil refinery in Oklahoma | collected 2011-05
GGGCGCAACCGCGTACTGGCCGCCTCGACTATGGCTTCCTTGAGGGGCAACCCTTCGCTTCGCAGCTGATTCGTGAGGTCAACCAAAAGAATACCGTTTTTGGCTGGTAAACCAACTAACAAGACCAGGCCAATCATGGAAAAGAGGTTGAGGGTATTACCGGTGATAAAGAGAAGCCCAAAGGCTCCGATAAAGGAAAGCGGGATCCCCATCATGATGGATAACGGGAACACAAAACTCTCAAACTGGGCAGAAAGGATCATGTAGGTAAGGATGGTTGCCAATACAAAAGCAAACGCAATGTAATAGATGGTTTCCTCAAAGGCTTCGCTGCGGCCCATGTATTTGCAAGTATATCCTTCCGGCAACACCTCTTTCATCATCTTGTTAATTTCTTGTTTTGCTTCTCCGAGTGTCTTGCCTTTTTCCAGGTTAGAAAAAATGAAGACTGCCCGCTGGCGGTCTAAACGGCTAATCACACTGGGTCCTACTCCGGTCTCAATAGTAACCAAACTTGCCAAGTTAATGGCTTCTCCCTTTTGAGTATGAAGCCAGATTTGATCAAGATCAGTGGGAAGGATTCTTTCCTTATCCACGAGCCGAAGACGAACGTCATAACTTTCACCTCCGCTTTTAAATTCTGCCACATCAACACCTCCCATGAACGCTCCCACGGTATCCGCAATTGTCCGCGCGTCCACGCCGAGGTCTGCCGCTTTATCGCGGTTTATTTTTATCCTGACTTCTGGTTTTTCCAGTTCTAAACTGCAATCGATATCCACAATGCCGCGAAATTTTGCCATCCGCTCCATAATCTCCCGGGAATATCTATCCAATCCTTGAAGGCTTGGGCCTTGAATAACCAACTGGATTTCCTCTCCCCGTGTCCCTCCACCAATCAAAGAAACTTCGGAAACCAACGCTGTTGTATCAGGGAGGGTTTTTAGTTTTTCGCGAATCTCCGTCATCAATTCCAGTTGTGATTTTTTGCGTTCGTCTTTAGGAACCAGGTTGACAAATAAAATTCCTTTGCTCGCTTCTGGGACAAAACTTCCGGAGGCCCCGCTGATTACCCAATAGTTTTTAACTTCCGGCATTTCTTGAATAAATTTTTCAATCTGCCTCACGACACCATCTGTTTTATAAATGGAGTAACTCAACGGGTTTTCGATACTAATCAGAATTTGACTTCTATCCTCAGGAGTAACAAATTCTTTCCCGATAAATTTTAAAAATATTCCTCCCCCAAGTAAAGCTAAAACAATGATGAGGTTAATTACATACCGGTGGTCAAGAACCCAGGCGATCCATTGACCGTAAAGCGTTCTAAGTCTCCCCATCAAAGTGTCAAATGTCCGAAAAAGGAGCCACTTCTCCCCTCCCGGTTTAAGAAACCGAGAAGCAAGCATGGGTTCTATGGTTAAAGCCACAAACATAGACCACCCCACCGCAAAAGCCATGGTAAGAGCAAACTCTTTAAAAAATCGGCCTATCAGACCACCCATAAAAGCCACCGGGAGAAAAACCCCGGCTAACGTAAGGGTTGAGGCGATCACCGCAAACCCTATTTCTCGTGACCCATCAAGAGCAGCTTGCATTGCGGGTTTGTTTAGTTCAAACCGGTGACGGTAAATGTTTTCTTCCATGATGATCGAATCATCAATCACCAGGCCTACGGCCGTTACCAAAGCAAGCATGGTCAGGTTATTAATGGTAAAGCCAAAAGCATAAATAGCCGCAAACGTAGAAATAATCGAGGTGGGAATGGCAATTGAGGTAAAAATCGTGGTGCGGATATTCTGCAGAAAAAGCAAAACCACTAAAGCCGCAGCGATTCCTCCCAGGATAAGCTGAAACTTTACTTCCTTAATAGAACTTTCGATGAAGGCCGTATCATCACTGGCAATCTCAAGAAACATTCCCGGAGGAAGTATTTTACGAATATTTTCAACTTCTTTTTTGACCAAGCGGGCCATCTCAACTTCATTGGCTCCGGAACGCGGAGCAATACCAATTGCGGCTGCCTTAGTAACCAATTTCTTATCACCAGAATAGCGAGTCTCTGAGGTAAAGTCTTCCCGTCCAGCCTCAGCATACCCCAGATCCCGGAGCCGGATAGCATTTCCTTCCCGGTAGGCAACAATAAGCTCATTAAACGCTTCTTCAGTAGGAAACTCTCCCATGGTGCGGATCAAAAATTCCTTCGACGAAGATTCCACTTTCCCCCCTGGTACTTCAATATGCTGAGCCTTGATGACCCGAATAAGCTCATCAACCCCAAGGTTATACCTGGCCAGCCGGTCACGGTTGAGCCAGATTCTTACCTTCCGTTTTTGTCCGTATATCCAGACATCACCTACCCCTTTCAGTTTTTGAAAAAGTGGTTTGACTGTCTTATCAGCATAATCGGTAAGCTCCTCAATCGATCTTTGCCCAAAAAAAGCCATCCAGATAACCGGATTGGCATTAATATCAATTTTTTCTATCAGGGGACTTTCAGAATCTTCGGGAAGGTCATTGATTACTCGAAAAACCTTGTCACGCACTTCATCTGAGGCAACATCCACATCCTTGAAAAGTTCAAATTCAATCATGACCCGTGAGAGACCCTGGTAGCTCTCAGAGGAGATATGTTTAATCCCTTCAATCCCCCCCAAAGAATCTTCCAGTTCATCAGTGACATTATTGTCCACTTCCTCAGGCCGGGCATTAAGCCAGGTAGTTGAAACCGAGATCACCGGAAAGTCTATATCCGGGAAAAGCAGTACCCCCAAACGACCCATCCCGATGATTCCAAAGATCACAAACAATAAAACTATTACCGTAGCTGTAACCGGCCGGCGTATGCACACTTCAGGTAAAAACATAGACTATTCCTTTTTAAAATGCATAGTGTAGTTGTAGTGAATCTAACACTTCTTTACATAAATTCCGAGGCCGTCATTCCCGTGAAGACGGGAATCCAGCCCAATAACACTGGATTCCGGGTCAAGCCCGGAATGACAAATAAAGCAACCATTTCTGAGACGCAACACTAATTAATTTCGTTTAACGTATCTTATTCATACCTCAAAGCGTCTATCGGGTTTAGAAGCGACGCCTTGTAGGCCGGGTAGAAACCAAAAAATATCCCTACCAATCCGGAAAAGCTAAAAGCAAGGAGAATTGAAAAAAACGAAACGATTGTGGGCCACCCGGCCAGTATTGATACGAGCTTAGAGCCGGATATTCCAATAATAATCCCAACGATGCCCCCGACTAAAGATAAGGTGAGGGCCTCAATAATAAATTGCAGCCTGATGTCCCATGTTTTTGCGCCGACCGCCATCCTTATCCCTATCTCCCGTGTTCTTTCTGTGACCGATACCAGCATAATATTCATAATCCCTATGCCCCCCACCAGGAGTGAAACCGATGCGATCGCCCCAAGCAACAAAGTCATTACCCGCGTGGACTGTTCTGCGGTTTCCATTACCTGAGTGAGGTTTCTGACCGTAAAATCATTCTCTCGGTCTCGGCCAATGTGGTGCCTCTGTCTGAGCAACTCATTTATCTGGTTTTCAGCGAGCGGCAAATTTTCAGAGCTTTTTGCTTTCACCATAATTACTCTCACCATCCCGGGGAAAGAAGTCCCAAAAAGTTTTTTTTGCGCCGTGGTTACGGGAACATAAATAGTATCGTCCTGATCCTGCCCCATAGCTGACTGGCCTTTGCGTGACAGTATCCCAATAATGGTAAAGGGGATTTTGTTAATCCGGATAATTTGACCACGTGGATCTACAGATCCAAAGAGATTCTCCACGACCGTTTGTCCTAAGAGGCAAACCTTGGTAGCGCTTTTGACATCTTGTTGGGTAAACGGTTTGCCCGAATCAAGTGGCCAATCCCGCACATCTAAAATGCTCGGGGAAGAACCGACAACACCGGTTGACCAGTTCTGATGGCCATAAACAACCTGCGCAATCCCGCTAAAAATGGGGGCAACATCCAAAACCCCAGGGCATTCTTTTTGAATTGCCTCCGCATCGCTCAGAGAAAGAGTGGGTTGCGTGCCTGAACCCATCCTCACCCCCCCTGCGGTAGTCGCCCCGGGAAGCACGATAAGAAGGTTGCTTCCCATGCTTGAAATCTGCTCGGCTATCTTCCTGCTTGCTCCGGTGCCGACAGCAACCATCGCAATAACAGCGCTAACACCGATAATAATCCCCAGAATGGTAAGGGCTGACCGCATCTTGTTCACTCGTAATGCCCGGAAGGATATTTTAAATGTTGACTGAAAATTAATCATGGTCTTTTTATTGCGTATCATTAATAATGGAGCCATCCAAAAACTTTACTGTCCGTCTGCTATACGCTGCTATATCAGGCTCATGGGTGACAAGGATTAAGGTAATATTCGATTCACTGTTTAATTTTACAAAAATTTCCATAATCTCAGCGCTTGTTTTGGTATCGAGGTTGCCGGTTGGTTCATCGGCAAGGATGAGGGGCGCGTTATTCACCAGTGCCCTGGCTAAAGCGACCCTTTGCTCCTGGCCGCCGGATAACTGATTGGGTTGATGGTCCCACCGGTCTTCCAGACCAACATCCTTGAGGGCCATCATGGCCCGCTCTCTTCTTTCTTTTGATGAGATTCCATGGTACAGCATCGGGAGTTCAACATTTTCAAGGGCAGATGTCCGGGGAAGCAGGTTAAAGCCCTGAAAAACAAAGCCTATTTTTTGATTCCGGATGCGGGCAAGTTCGTCCCTGCCGAGATTACCGATATTTTCCCCTTCTAAGAGATACTGGCCCCTTGTCGGCGTATCCAAACATCCCAAAATATGCATGAAGGTTGATTTGCCGGAGCCGGATGGCCCCATAATAGCAACAGATTCGCCTTGTTCCACTGTTATTGATACATTATTGAGAGCGCGTACGTCAATATCCCCCAACCGGTAGATCTTAGTAAGCTCACGAACCTGAATGAGTGACATATCAGAACATCCTTGGACCATGAGGTGCCGGTTGTTCTTTTCTGACAGTTAGGGATTCTATGATTACCTCCTGACCTTCCTTTACGGCACCGGAAATAACTTCGGTATAACTTCCGTCGCTTATGCCGGTTACAATTGCTACGCGCTCTGGTTTGCCTTCTTTAATTATCCAGATTCCAAGCCCCTTTTTTACACTTTTCCCCGCTTCTTTCTCAGAAAGCATGAACCTTAAAGCGGCATTTGGTATCTTCAGGATATCTTTTTTAAAGGATGTTATTATGGACACATTGGCGGTCATGCCCGGCTTAAGCTTAAGCTCAGGATTATCAACCTTTATCACCACATCGTACGTCACTACATTCTGGACAATTATCGGAGCATTTCTAATTTGCCATACTGTGCCCTTGAAAGTAATTTCAGGATAGGCATCTACGGTAAAATCAACATTCTGTCCAACGCTTACCTTACCTATATCCGCCTCGTCGACATTGGTATCGATTTGCATTTTGGTAAGATCCTGGGCGATCGTAAACAAGGTCGGGGTCTGGAAACTCGCGGCCACCGTCTGACCGACATCCACACTTCTCGATATGACAACTCCATCCACGGGAGATACAATTCGCGTGTACCGAAGATTGGTCTCAGCATAGTTTAAAGCTGCTTCGGTTTGAGCAATCTGGGCCTTTGCCGCGCTCACTGAAGCCTTTGCGGTTTCATAATTAGTTTCCGCAGTATCAAAATCGCTTCGCGCAATAAGTCCCTTTGAAAATAACTCTTGATTGCGGTTCATAGTCCTTTCAGAATCTATCAGTGTTGCCTCGGCCTTCTCACAATTAGCTTTAGCGGAAAGCAAATTCGCCTTGGCCTGCCCGACCTGTGCCTCGAAGGTAGCCGGGTCTATCTGAGCGATGAGTTGCCCATCTTTTACCGGAGAATTATAATCAACATAGAGGGTTTTGATCGTCCCTGATACTTGAGTCCCCACAAGAACGGTTGTTACTGCATTAACAGTGCCGGTTGCGGTAACCGAGGAAACTATTTCACCTCTAACTATTTTTTCAACTTTGAACGGTAATCCATTTTCGTTATTCTTAAACAAAAAGAAAAAAACTATTCCAAGGACTATAACAATGAGACTGCCAATAACTATCTTTTTCATTTTATTTCATTCCTTATTCCAATTGCCTTTTCAAGACTTGCTATGGCGATCTTATAGTCGTAAAGGACCTGGTTATAATTTGTTTTTGCATTACTTAGTAATACCTCAGCATCAGTAACCTCAATCGGATTTCCGACACCGGCAGTATATCTGCCGTTTGCGATATCGAGATTTTCCTCTGCCTGTTTTACGGCAAGTTCCGCAGTGGGAATAGCCTCTTCGGCTGCCCTGAGAGTTAAGAAGGATTGCTGTACTTCTAAGAATATACTTTGCTTTAATGACTCTTCATTATTCTGTAATACGTAAAAATTTGCAGTCGATTCATCTACCTGATATTTTGTCAAAAAACCGCTGAAGATCGGAAAGGAGACTCCCACGCCTGCATTCCAGCCATGCCCCAGGGGATATTCCTCTCCTAACCAGTTATACGCCGCATTACCTGTCAAAATAGGGTAGTAGCCTTTTTTGGAGAGCGCGATTGACTCCCCGGCCGCTTTTTTCTTCGCAATCATTGATTGAAGATCAGGTCTGTTTTTATATGCCTTTTCAATACAAGCTTCAAGGGTCGTTTCGTATTGCTGAAAGGCAAGGTTATCCTCAATAGTATATTCAGGTGCTTCCGGAATGCCCATGGCGTTGTTGAGATTTACTTGCGCTATTTTGAAAGCGTTTTCCAGCTTGATAAGGTTTAACCGCACGTTACTTAAATCAACCTCTGCTTTTATCACATCATATTTTGGCTTAGTACCGACTTCATAAAACCCTTTTGACTGTTCAAGATGTTGCTGATATTGTTTGACGGTTTCCTCTCCCACATCTCTGTTTCTTTTCGCCTTTAATAATCCGTAGTAAGATTCTTTGACATTTAAAATTATTAGGTCAACCGTATCTTCAAGATCCGATCTGGATGAATCAAGATTTAATTTTTGGATAGTTACCTGGGTGCTTGTTTTTCCAAAATCAAAAATATCCTGACTGAGGGTAATATCCGAGGAATACAGACTATAGGCATTGCCCGCACCTGAAGAAAGTTGTTTTCCGGGCGTGGTAGCAGGAGAAATTCGGTCGTAGTTATACGTCGAGTTCAGTTGTGGATAATAATTTGCCTTTGCTTGGCCAACTCTGCTTTTATTTGCGTCTACTGCACAGAGGGCGGAACTAATGTCGGGGTGTTTTTTAACGGCGATCTCTATGCATCGCTCCAGATTAAGCGATTCATCCTCAGTAATTATTTCTTCCGCACGTGCAAAAAAAGATACGGTTAAAATTAAAGCAAGCATTAAGCAAGCAACCATTTTCACGTTAAACACCTCTCCTGCTATCTTTTGTAATACGGATCAAATTAAATCTAAATCTTTTGAAGAAAGTTAGAGACTGAGAATGCCAGGGGTTGTTGATCCTCTTGATATTATCTGCAAAATCCCTTTTTTCTTTATAACTTTATAAGAATACTAATAAATAGTAGTAGGCCAATTTAAAAAAGTTACAAAAAATAGACCATAATGTTTTTTTCTATTTTTTATAGCTTGTTTTATTATTCTTACAATTTTTTTAATGCGAAAATTAAGATTTTTGCGACCCAACAACAATTCCTACTTTCGCACCATCATGAAGTGCATATTTGCCTTCCCGGACAACCGATTGTCCTGCCTTAAGGTTGCCAAAAACCTCAGCTAATGCTCCTGACACCAGTCCCAGTTTTACCGGAACTTTTTTTGCCGTTGTTGTATTCACCACATAGAGATACGTTTCATCTTCAAGCTGAATCACGCTCTCCCATGGGACCACCAAAGCATTCTTGTGGACTTCGGTAGCAATGGTCACTTCTGCGAACATGCCGGGATTAAGCAGTGCTTGGTCGTTGGCAACGCGGCTTTTCACTAAAAAAGTACGGGTTGAGATATCAATATCAGGAGAAATAAAATAAACTTCTCCTTGGAATTTTTTCCCTGGGTAGGCGGCAACCATAAGCGCCACCGGCTGTTGTGGATAAAGGTTGGTTTTATATTTTTCATCCACCCGAAAAGCAACCTCTAAAGGATTTAACTGTACCAGTTGAACCACCGGATCGCCGATCCGCAAAAAATCCCCCACGGAAATCTTCCGCTCGGAAATAGCTCCGGCAAAGGGCGCACGGACCTCAGTATCATCGAGAAGTTCCCCGTTATGGGCAAGTTGAGCTCTAATCTCTTTAAGGGTGGCCTTTTCAACCTCAATTCTTGATTGGAGGTCATCAAAGTCCTGTTTGGAAACCAACTCCTCTTTTACGAGGGGCTCCTTTCTTTGGAGAGTTCTTTCACTATTGGCTAACTGAACCTGCATCTGGTGAAGACGGGCTTGCAATTGAGCCATGGAGGCTTTGATTTTCGCATCATTCAGCTTAACCAGGACCTGACCCTCCTTAACCCAATCCCCCTCCTCAAAAAATATTCCCGTTATGCTCCCCTCTGCCTCTGCTTTTAACAAAACCGACTCCTTTGCTTCCAAGCTCCCCACCCGTTGGAGAGTATAGGTAAGATCCATTGATGTAACTTTTCCGATGGTGACCGGAATTGCTTCATCGTGCTTTGTCGCTTCTTTTTTCCCGCAACCCCAAAAAAGGACAGGTATTACTAATAAAACCATGAGAGTTCCCTTATAGCTTCTTTTCACCTTGTTCACCTCGTCTTTAAAAATAATGCTTAAAAATTTTGACACCATTCCTTCAATCGTTATTGAACAGACCTCGATGCGTCTGGATAATTAACCACCATATCATACCTCTTAGTATTGGTCCCCATGGCCCGGTACAGTTGGGCTAATGCTTTTTGGTAATCTACTAATGCTTGAACCTTCCTGATTTTGGCATCAATAAAACTCACTTGAAAAATCAGGATTCGGAAGGTGTCAGAAAGACCGGCTTTCATCCGTTCTTCCTCTTGGCGTAGTGTTTTGTCCGCTAAATTAACAAACCGGTCCGCCACCTCGATCCGGTCACGGCTGCTCTTGATGTTTTCTAAAGCGATCTTTATTTCCAGGTCTATTGTATCTTCCAGGTTTTTCAGATCTAAGATCGACTGTTCTTTAAAGAGTTTTGCCTGTCGATAACGGGCGCGGTCAGCCCGGTTACCGAGAGGGAAATCTATAGTTAACCCTACATTCCACTCATATCCATCCGCATGCCGGAAACTTTCCCAGGAGTCACCAAAATTTCCTCCATAGGGATTGACTGCCGTCACCCCTTCAAAAGTCAAAGGATGTGCTTCTCCGCTCAACCCGTTTAATCCGAAGGTTCCGAGTAAATCCAATCTCGGCAAGAGCTGATTTTTACTAAATTTCACGATAATATCTTTACTCTCCAAAGCGATTTTTTTCTGGGAGTAATCCGGACGATTGTTCAAAGCCTGCGAAAATGACTCCTCATAGGAGGGTATCCCTTCTTCGGTGAGCAACAATCCTTCGGTTTCAAAACCAACTGGATAGAGGGGGGAACCCGGCTGGATTTGCAAGAGGTTTTTTAAGACATTGGTTACATCTTTTACCGTTTGGCTGGCGGCTATCACCAGCTCTTGCCGCGAAGCGACGGCTGTCTCTGCCTCTTGAACCTCACCAACATGGGTAAGACCAGCGTTAAAACGTTTTTTGTTGTCGGCAAAAAGTTTTTCCGCCAACCGAAGGGACTCATTGCGCAAATTTAACGTCTCAAGAGCGCCCGAAAGATCATGGTAGGTCCGCTCCACCTGGTCAATAGTATTTACTACCTGCAACAAAAAAGAGCTTTCCATAATTTTTAAATCGTTTTTTGCCACTTTGATATCCGTGGTGTTTACTGAAGGACCAAAGTCCTGGAGCAAAGGCTGGCGCAGGGAAAGAATCAGTAAATTTTTGTATTGAGGGTCTAAGCCTTCATATTCAGAATTATCCCGGTAACGGGACGCTTTATAATAAGATTCAGCTTCCAGACCAGTGGAAAAGAGTTTGCGGATGCCCACCTTCCCGGCCTGTTCATTTTCCCTGAAAAGAGGAGCCCCGGTCAAAGCGTAACTGGTTTGATACTCATACCTCCGGTTATAGGTTTCTGCAAAAAGAGAAGGATCAAACCGAGCTTTATTTACAATAATCGCTTGCGCGGAAACAGGAAGATTAATTTTTTCAATTTGAAGGTTTAGATTATTCTGGAGAGCGGTCTCTAAAGCGCGCTTCAAGGGAAAAAGGATCGTATCATCTTTGTTATTTTGGTTCAGACCCCCTGAGGTGATCATAGTATTGTCTGGCACAGCCCTGTCCTTTTTTATTTCCTCAGCAAAGGAAGAAGAAAGAGAAAGACATAGGCAAAAAATACATAAAATTATACGAGCATGAGTTTTATTTTGAATCTTCACGGCTTCTCCCCAAAATTTTTTTGTTGACTTATTGCCTTACAAACCGTTTTTTTTTACACACTCATTGGTGGAAGACCCACCGCAAACGATATTACCTCGGTTTTTCCGATATTTTTCCAGATATGTTCAGGCGGTGAATCCAGATAAACACTATCCCCTTTGGTCAAAACATGCACCTCCCCTCCAATCGTCAATTCCAATTTTCCCTGCAACACCATACAAAAATAAACTCCCTTGGCAGAAATCACATCTGTTGTTCCTCCAATGCCGAAATGGACTAACATCGGCTCGAATTTTATATCTTTTCTCCGGGGAGCTAACAACTCAACCCTTACCTTATCCTTTTCAACCACATAGGTTTCTCTTTCGTTTTCATGAATAATATGGTTTTCCCTATTCTTTTCTTCCAAAAAAAGATCACCCATGCTTACTGCCAACGCAGTTGCAATTCTAATCAGAGAACTAATCGAGGGAGAGGTTTTATTTTTTTCTATCTGGGAGAGAAAATCCGGGTAAGATTCGTTTTTTTCGCTAAGTCATCGAGGCTTAAGGCTCTTGCTGTCCTGATACTTTTCAGCTTTTCGCCTAAGATCATAATCCCTCCAGTTAATAATGAGGTGTAAAAATTATTTTGTAAATTTATATCTTTTCTGGTGTCCGTATTCTACTGAGAAATTAGTGTAAAAGTCAAGCACTTATCAGACGGTCAGTCTCTAACCATAATGTTTATATAAACTGTTTTTTTCTGTTTACAGGAACTCTCTCTTCCTTAATCTAAATCTTACCGGGAAACACAAAAATGCCTTTCAAATACACTTTGGCATGGTTCACCCCGTTAGATATCAAATAGCCAACAAGGTGAATAAGCAGGGGGTAAACTTAAAAATTTTTACACTTATTTCACATGTGGTAAATCCTATTAGAGAATTTTCTAACGGGATGAATGCCCGGTGTGAAATTTTTCTAACGGGGTTCACTCACTGCCGCCGCCCAATACCGCGTAAAACTTTACCTGATTGCTGATCCTCGTCAGGCGGATAACAATAAGCCTCAACTGTGCCACACAGAGGGAGCGCTGGGCATCGAGGACAGAGAGGTAGCTATCAATTCCTTTTAAATATCGGGCAGTGGCAAGACGGTACGTTTCGGCTGAGGCATCAACCAAAGATTGCTGAGCTAAGAGCTGTTCATCCACCGTTCCACTCACCGCCAGGGAATCAGCAACCTCACGGAATGCAGTTTGAATTGCCTTCTCGTATTGGGTAAGAACGATCTCCCGGTCGGCTTTTACCGCTTTTACCGCCCACCACAAACGGGAATCAAAAATCGGCATAATTATTTGCGGCGCGTAACTCCAGGCACCGGAACCGGCCTTAAAAAGCCCCGACAGATCGTTGCTCGCGGTTCCTGCCGCCGCAGTCAAAGAAATACGGGGAAACAACGCTGCCCGCGCGGCTCCGATATTGGCATTGGCGGCCTTAAGCAAATTTTCAGCCTGAAGAATATCCGGACGTTTCAGGAGCACCTCCGAGGATATGCCGGGAGAAAAATACCTGGTGGGTTGTACTGTTTCCAGGTCGCCGGGCAAAAGCTCCGCAGGCACAGAAGAGCCGACCAAAAGGTTGAGAGCGTTTTCATCCTGCGCCGCCAGCCGAATGAAAAGCGCCTTATCCACCTTGGCGGCATCCACCCGCGTTTGCGCTTGCCAAAGGTCAAGCTCCGAAACAAGACCCACCTCATACCGGAGTCGGATCAGATCGTACGAAGCTTGCTGAACATCAAGAGTGGCCTCAGTCAATTTCAAACTTTCCCGATCCGCGGCCAGAGTAAGATAGGCACCGGCAACTTCGGTCACCAGCGAGATCTGGGCACTCCGGCGGGCCTGCTCGGTAGCCAGGTATTCTTCCAGTGCCTTCTTTTTCAGGCTTCGGATGCGGCCGAAAAAATCAAGCTCCCAGGAACTGATACCAAGGTTTACACCGTCTTCTTCCACCGTCATTGGATGGCCGGTACCCGTAATATTTGCAGGAATTCGTTCTTTATACACATTTCCAACTGCATCTATGGTAGGGAAAAGTTCCGCCCGCTGAATACGGTAAAGCGCCCGCGCTTTTTCAATATTCAAGCCCGCAACCCGTAAGTCACGGTTATTTTTTAATGCCATACCGATTACTTCTTTCAGCCGCTCATCAATAAAGAAAACCTGCCATTTTATATCTTCCGGAAGTTTACCTTCCGAAGTAGAGACATTCTCTTTGTAAGCCGCGCCACTCGGCCAGGCATCAGGAATCGGGGCTTCAGGCCGGGTGTATTTCGGAATCAGGGTGCAACCGGAAATAAGAACGGTCGTTGCCAAAAGTGAAAACAACTTCCTTATCATGTCACTCACCCTCCGAAGGATACACGGTCTCGGAAGGGATAGCTTCCGTTCGAGCCCCTTTCTTCTTTCCAAAAATGTGAACTACCCCCACATAAAAGAGGGGGATGAAGAAAATCGCCAGGAAGGTGGCGGTAATCATCCCACCCAGGACGCCGGTTCCGATTACTTTTTGCGCTCCGGCACCTGCTCCGGTAGCCAGCGCCAGCGGAAGAACTCCAAACCCGAACGCGAGCGAGGTCATGACAATCGGGCGAAACCTCAACTTTGCCCCTTCGAGGGTAGCCTCGATCAACCCCATTCCATCATAAACTCTGACCATGGCGAACTGAACAATCAAAATCGCGTTCTTGGTGGTCAGTCCCAAAACCGTAAGTAGTCCGATCTGGAAATACACATCATTGGGCAATCCCCGCAGTGATGTGGCCAGCACGCCGCCAATGACTCCCAGCGGCAATGCCAACATGATTGAAATAGGAACGGTCCAGCTTTCATAAAGAGCAGCCAGGCAGAGAAAAATCACGATCACGGAAAAGGCGTAAAGGGGAGCCGCCTGGGCCTTTGCCATCCGCTCCTGGTAGGAAATTCCGGTCCAGTCAAAACCGATGCCCTTTGGCAACGTTGAGACAATCTCCTCCATGGCCTGCATCGCTTCCCCTGAGCTCTTCCCTGGCGACGGCTCGCCCCAAATGTTAATCGATGGAAAGGCGTTGTAACGCTGCAGCAACGGCGCCCCGTAGAACCAGTGGCCGCTGGCAAAAGAGGAAAACGGGGTCATCGTTCCCGCATTATTGCGAACGTAGAGCCGCTCGAGGTCGCCGGGCAGCATGCGGTGGAAAGCGTCGGCTTGAACGTAGACCCGCTTGACCCGTCCGCCCTGAATGAAGTCATTAACATAGGCGCTGCCGAAGGCCGCCGAGATGGTGTTGTGAATGGAACTGATGGGAACTCCCAAAGCCCCCGCCTTTTCCCAATCCACATCAACCCGGAATTGCGGCACATCATCGAGGCCGTTGGGGCGGACCCGGGCCAGCCTCGGGTCTTTGGCGGCCATGTCGAGCATCTGGTTCCGGGCTGCCATCAATGCTTCATGCTCTATACCGCCCCGGTCCTGCAATTGAAAGTCGAACCCGCCTGCCCGTCCAAGCTCGATGACTGCCGGGGGTGGAAAAGCGAAAACTTGCGCATTTCGGATCTTTGAGAACCTTCTCATGGCGCGTTCAAGCACAGCATTTATTTTCATGTCCGGGCGGTTACGCAACTCCCAGTCCTTTAGATGGATAAATGCCATCCCGACGTTTTGTCCGGTGCCGGAAAAGCTTCTGCCGGCAATAGTGAAGCAGGTTTTCACTGTTGCTCCTTCATTCACCAAAAAATAGTTCCGGAACTCCTCCATAATCTGCTCACTCTGTTCCAGGGTCGAACCCACGGGCAGAATTACCTGGCCGAACATCATGCCCTGGTCCTCCTCCGGAAGATAGGAGGTGGGCATCCGCTGGTACAGGACCAACAAGGACCCGACAATCACCAGGTATATACACAGATAGCGGAGCTTCCTCGCGAGAATGTGCCCCACAATGGCCTGGTACCTGTCCCGGGTCCGGAAAAACACCCGGTCAAACCACAGTAAAAAAGGCCGTAACAGAAAAAATCCGCTCTCAGCAGCCTCATGTCCCTTTAACACCGGTTTGAGAAACGATGCGCAAAGAACCGGAGAGAGAATCAGTGCCACCAGCACCGAGAGCAGCATGGCGGTCATAACGGTCACGGAAAACTGACGGTAAATAACGCCGGTGGAGCCGCCGAAAAACGCCATGGGGCCGAATACCGCCGCAAGCACCAGCCCGATTCCGATCAGAGCACTGGTGATCTGATCCATTGACTTGGCGGTGGCCTCTTTGGGCGGGAGCCCCTCATCGCTCATGATCCGTTCCACGTTTTCCACCACCACGATGGCGTCGTCTACCAGAAGGCCGATGGCCAGCACCATGGCAAACATGGTGAGCATGTTTATGGAAAACCCGAACAATCCAAGGACGGCAAAGGTTCCCAGAATCACCACCGGTACCGCAATGGTGGGGACCAAGGTGGCCCGGATGTTTCCCATAAAAAGATACATCACCAGGAAGACCAGCAGAATGGCCTCGAACAGGGTCTTGAACACTTCTTTGATGGCAACCTTCACAAAAGGCGTAGTGTCATAAGGGTAAATGACCTTCATGCCGTGGGGAAAATACCTGGACATTTCTTTCATCTTCGCCTTAACGGCGTCGGCGGTTTTCAGCGCATTAGCCCCAGGTGCTTGCCGGACGGCAAGACCACATGCAGGTTGGCCATTATACCGCACGTGGCTTTCGTAACGCTCGGTGCCCAACTCCACCCGTCCCACATCCCGCACTCGCACGATGGAGCCGTCCGGATTGGTGATCAGCGGGATGGCGGCAAACTCCTCCGGGGTTTTAAGCAAATTTTGGACGATGATGGAAGCGTTAAGCCGTTGGCCTTTCACTGCCGGTGCCCCGCCGAACTGACCGGCGGAAACTTCCGCATTATAGGCGCGCAGGCTTCCGATGATATCTTCTATCGTAAGGTGGTAATCGGTCAATCTATCCGGATTCAACCACACCCTCATGGCATACTGAGAACTGAAGGCTTCCACTTCACCCACCCCCGGCACCCGCGCCAACACCTGCTGGATGCTGGATTGAGCGTAGTCCCCCAAGTCCCATTCATCTAGACTGCCACCTTCCGAGGTCAGACCTATAATGAGGAGATAGTTTATGGTGGATTTGCTAACCTTGACACCCTGGCGTTGCACCACGTCGGGCAAACTTGCCATGGCAAGTTGGAGCTTGTTCTGAACTTGAGCCCAAGCGAGGTCCGGATCGGTCCCCGGAGCGAAGGTAAGCTCGATTCTCCCGGAACCGGATGCATCGCTGGTGGCGGACATGTATAACATTTTGTCAAATCCGGTCATTTTCTGTTCGATGATCTGAACCACGCTGTCTTCAACGGTTTCCGCGGAGGCACCGGGATAAAAGGCATCAATGGCTATAGAGGGAGGAGCGATCGGGGGATACTGGGAGATGGGCAAATGGTAAATCGCCAGTCCTCCCGCCAGCATCATGATGATGGCGATGACCCAGGCGAAGACGGGGCGGTCCAGAAAGAATTTCGATAACATCACGGGACTCCGTCAGTTCGATTTTGGGGACGGCTGGGCCGTCTTTTTAAGTGCCGCACCGCTCGTTTCACCCTCGTGAAACGAGACAACCTTTACAGCAGCGCCGGGCCGCACTTGCTGGACGCCCTCGACGATTACCTGATCACCGGGCGCAAGACCGGTGGAAATGAGCCATTGGTCACCGATAGCCCGATCGAGCGTAAGCATCCGCTGGCCGACCTTGCCCGCAGCGTCCACAATCAGCGCGATGGGTTCTCCCTTTGGATTGCGGCTCACCCCCTGCTGAGAGATAAGAATGGCGTTTGGGGCGACACCCTCCTCTACAACCGCGCGCACGAACATGCCCGGCAGGAGAGTATGCTCCTGGTTTGAAAAAACCATCCGAAGGATAATGGATCCGGTGCTGGGATCAACGGTCACATCGGAAAACTTCAGGGTACCTTCCGGTGCGTAGGGTGTGCCGTCCTCAAGAAGCAGATTCACCCGTGCCTGGCCGGAATCCGCATTTTTAACCCGGCCGGCAGCCATGTTGCGTTTAAGACGCAGCAGAGTGACGCTTGATTGTGTCGCGTCTACATAAATGGGATCAAGCTGCTGGATAGTCGCAAGAGCTAAAGTCTGATGAGCGGTCGCGAGGGCGCCAACGGTTATATTGGATTTACCGATACGACCGGATATCGGCGCCGTAATGCGGGTATATGCCAGATTAATGCGCGCTGCCTCTACTGCCGCCTTGTTAACGTCGACCTCGGCCTGAGCCTGTTTAAGGGCGGCGGCCGCGTCATCATAGTCTTGCTGGCTGACCGCTTTGACGTCAACCAGCTCCTTATAGCGCTCTGCCCGCAATCGGACCGGAGACACATTAGCTTCAGCCCTTGCGAGCATTGCTTTGGCATTATCGTAGGATGCCTGATAGAGAGCGGGATCGATCTGGTAGAGCAGATCACCGGCCTTAACATCGCCCCCTTCAGTAAACAAGCGCTTCTGAATAATCCCGCTTACCTGGGGTCGGACTTCCGCAACCAGGTAGGCTGATGTGCGGCCCGGCAATTCAGTGGTGAGCACTACCTGCTGCGTCCGAACGGTTACGGTTGCCACTTCCGGGACAGGGGGCAGTGGCGAAACTTGCTGCCGGCAGCTACAAACACCCACCAAAAAAACGCATAGTAAAAATGTCAAAACGACAATCGATTTAATTCGTTCATTACTATTTTTAATGAATTTCATCAAACATCTCCATAACCATATTTTAACCGAAACATCATGAAGTTATTAATCTTTTTATCCTCACTATGAAGAACACACCCGGATATATAACCTCAAATTTCATGGGAGCGCCTCCTTTTTGCCCACACCTAATCCATAAAGGGAAAAATCGATAATATGTTCTATCAACCTTTTCTTGAATGATGAATCGTATGCATGTCCTATGAAGCGAGTAATTACAGACCGAAAATAATTAAAATGAATTATCATGCCGAGAATGCTTTCAATGTTAAGTATCAGGCGCTCCTCTTCAATCTCTTCAGTAATAACTAAACGAAGCCGGCGGGATAGATCCTGGAAAAGTGGTTGCATCACGTGCTCGAATACCAGATCAAAAGCCTCGCCGGGCTGACTCATCTCTCTGACCATAAGTTGATAGTGGCACCGACGTTCATCATCCGATAACGGCCCTTCCAGAAAGGCCTGGGCTAAGGCTTCAACCACTGCAGCCGGTGAATCAGAAGGCTGCCGCTGACATAAAAATTTTTCAAAACGTTCACACATGCTTTTGGACCGTGGTATCAACCGTGCGCGGAACACCTCTAAGTAGAGATTCTTTTTATTGCCAAAATAATAATTCACCGCAGAAAGATTACAGTTGGCAGCGTTGATAATTTCCCGCACAGTGACGCCGCGAAAGCCTTTTTGTGCAAAAAGGCTTTTGGCATTATTAAGGATTCGTTCTTTTACTGTGGCATCTTTATTTTTTTGTTTCATAGTAGCGCCTCTATTTTTTTAAAACAAAAGTATAAAACATTTGTTTTAAATGTCAAGATGTTTTTTTGTCCCTCTCACCTTTAATTTTTTCCTTTCCAGCAAACCCCGTTAGAAAGCTTTCACCCGAGGCGTTTACCCCATATGAAACAGCGTAAGCATACTTAATTTTACCCCGCGCTTCCGCACTGGGCCATTCTAACGGGGTAAATCTTTTTTTTATTGCCATCCCCCCTTTACCTTTTCGTCCAATAATAAAGGAGATAATGGTTGATAGTGGCTCCCGTATTGCAAGAATGCTTTTTATCTGATATAGAAAAATAATTAATAAATTTGAATGATTGCCAAGAAAAAATCTATAAAATAAAATTTAAGCCTATGAATCCAAAAAAAAATCTCGGAAAAGTGCTCATTCTTGGTGGCTGTGGTTTTCTGGGTTCCCATGTGGCCGAAGGGTTGCTTGAATCCGGGTATACCATTAGAATTTTCGACAAAGTTAAGGTTGATACTAAAAATATTAACCATATCATTGATGACCTGCAAATGATGGAGGGAGATTTTACCAATGAGAAAAATGTAGCCCGGGCTATTAAGGGCATTGATTATATCTTTCACTTCATCGGCACCACACTGCCCAAAACCTCCACTGAAAATCCCGTTTACGACCTGGAGAGCAATGTGATTTCTACCCTAAAATTATTAAATCTTGCCGCGCAAGAAAAAATTAAAAAAATAATCCTTTCTTCTTCCGGCGGCACTGTCTATGGAGCACCTCAGACAATCCCCATTTCTGAAGACCATCCCACAAATCCCACCAGTGCTTACGGAATTTCAAAGCTGATGATTGAAAAATACTTAGCGCTTTACCATCTGATCAAAGGCTTAGATTATGTCATTTTTCGAATTGCCAACCTCTATGGCGAAAGGCAAAATCCTCATTCCATTCAAGGGGCAATAGCCGTATTCCTCGGCTTAGCAAAGGAAGGAAAAGCTATTACCATCTGGGGCAAAGGGGACATTACCCGTGATTATATTTATATTAAAGATGCTGTCCCGGCTTTAATTAAGGCTGTCCAAACAAACAATCAGCAGCGCGTTTTTAACCTGGGAAGTGGCAAAGGGACAACCCTTAATGACCTTATTGCAGTCATTAAAGCAGTAACCGGCCGAACAATAAAGGTTACCTATACGGGGAAACGAGCTATTGACGTTCCGATAAATGTGCTTGACATTTCTCGTGTCCGGGAAGAGTTCGGATTTTCACCCCACACGACTCTCCTTGACGGGGTGCGAAACACCTGGCAGTGGCTCAACCAGTCATGACATTTAATACCAAGTTGCATTCAAAAGCAGATCGAGGCGACGACGAGGAATCGACGTCGAGGAGTATGACGAGGAGACAACAAAGATATGCACATGAAGGCGA
>LQYC01000113.1_pt1 | contig 19249 bp, 13 predicted proteins | sample 661771 | NCBI WGS metagenome assembly LQYC01 (sample SAMN03483023, study PRJNA281117) | bioreactor metagenome | isolation source: benzene-degrading methanogenic enrichment culture from a contaminated... | place: USA: oil refinery in Oklahoma | collected 2011-05
AAGCCGATATCGGCGGCCGGATCGCCGGCAATATCGCCGGCGCCGGCAACAGAATATCCATTAACGGCGATATCGCCGGCAATGCCGATTTTTACGATAAAAATCTGACTTTGCGAAAAGACAGCCGTATTGGCGGCGAGCTGAACTATACCAGCGACAACGAATTGGCAAATCAGGGCGGGCAGATTTTGGGCGGCGTCAATCGAACCGTTCCCGCGGTCAAGGACGGCACGGTTTTTTCGAAGGCGCGAAAAACAGTTTGGCAAAATGCCGCGGACAAAGCGATGGGTCTTATTATCAATCTGGCGGTTGCGCTGGCGCTGGTGTTTTTATTTAAAAATCTCACATCAAAGATTGCCGGGGCGATCTTGAAAAAACCCGGCCGGTCGTTTGGCTGGGGATTGATAATTATGATCGCGGTTCCGATTGCCGCGATTGCGCTGGCGATTACAATCATCGGCATTCCGGTGGCGATACTGGCAGTCTTGCTTTTTATCGCCGCGCTGTTTCTGTCAAGAGTTTTGGCCGCGATCGCGGTGGGCAGAAAAATTACCAAAGACTATTGGAAAAGCAAGCAGGATTCACCGGCCGCCCAAGCGCTGGTCGGCGTTGCCGTTCTTTGGATTTTATTCGCCATACCGGTGATCGGCGGCATATTCTCGTTTGCCGCGATCGTCTGGGGTTTGGGCGGCATGCGTTATCTTTTCTCCAAAAACAAGGGGATTGCCGATAGGCCGTAAATTCATGAAGAACATTGAAAAAATTGATTTTGCGGCAATAGTTTTGTGTTTTGCCGCGGGCGCGTATTTCTATGCGGCAATGCCGGAATTGATGGCCAGCCATTGGGGAAGCGACGGGAACGCCAACGGTTATATGCCTAAATTTTGGGCGTTGTTTTTGATGCCCATAATCACTTTGGCGATGTTTTTATTATTTTTAGTCTTGCCCAAGATTGATCCCTTGAAAGAGAATTACGCGAAGTTCGGTAATTATTATGATAAATTCATATCCGCGTTCGTGGCGTTTATGGCCTATATTTACGCGCTTACCGTTCTGTTCAACAACGGCATCGAATTTAATATGACCGCGGCGATTATGCCGGCAATGGCCATCCTTTTCTATTTTATCGCTACGATCTTGGAAAACACAAAACAAAATTGGTTCATCGGCATCCGCACTCCATGGACTCTGTCGAGCGAAAAGGTCTGGGACAAAACCAACAAATTGGGCGCGAAAATTTTTAAGATTATCGCTATTTTAAGTTTGGCAACGATCTTTTTGGGTGAATGGGGATTTATAATCTTTACGGGCTTGATAATAATTTTGTCTTTCTATCTGGTTGTTTATTCGTATTTGGAATTTAAAAAGAAAACTTAATTATCTTGAGTTGCGAAACGCTTTGTATTTGGGGTCTATCCCTCGCGCCTGTCCCGAGGCTTTTGCGAGGGATAATCGCAAGGGTTAGACCCCTTTAAAGCGTTTGAATTTAACGGCTTCGCAATTCAAAGGAACTATTTTCAATTTGACAGGCGCGGTTCAATGATGATATATTAAAGCCGACGAAAAGAGTCGGCTTTAATATAATTTGAAGTTAAAAAATCAAAATGGAAAGCGACAGAGTAAAATTTAAAATTGTTTAATTGTAATTTTTAATTTTTAAATTGTCATTTTTATCTTTGATATTTACATTTTACATTTACGATGAAGATATCCACCAAGGTGCAATACGGGTTGCGGGCGATGGCTTATTTGGCGCAAAATTCAATTGATAACCGCGCGGTGTCGGTGCGCGAGATTGCCATCCGCGAGAAAATGCCCGCGGATTATTTGGAAAAAATTTTCGCCAAGCTTTTGAAAGCGAATTTGGTGGCGGCCAAAAAGGGCGTGCGCGGCGGATATATTATGGGCAAAAGCGCGGACAAAATTAAGATCGGAGAGATTTTTAACGCCATTGAAAATCCGGCCACGAAAGTTAAGTGCATCGACGGCAAATGTCCGCGCCAAAACGATTGTTTAACCAAATGCCTGTGGATCAAAATGCAAGCCGCGGTCAGCGATTTTCTCGATTCCGTGAGTTTGGATGATTTAATTAACAAAAAAATTTAAAATGTAAAAATCAAAATGAAAAATGACAGTTTAAAATTAAAAATGTCGTTTCTTCATTTTAACTTTTCATTTTGATTTTTGCATTTTAAATTTTTAAACAATATGATGGTTAAAAAAATAATTGTTAAGAAAAATAAAAGCGATCGTCAGTTGCAACCCAAGCGGATATATATGGATTATGGCGCGGCCACTCCGGTTGATCCGCGGGCGGCCAAACTTGCCGCCGGTATTTTGCCGGAAATTTTTGCCAATTCAATGTCGTTTCATTCTTTCGGCCAGGATGCCCGCGCGGTTTTGGAACAAAGCCGCCAAGATGTCGCGTCGGTTATCGGCGCGCCGGCGAAAGAAATTATTTTTACCGGATCGGCCACCGAAAGCAATAATTTGGCGTTGAAGGGCGTGATGTTTGCCAATCGCCAAAAAGGAAAACATCTGATCATCTCGCCGATTGAGCACGCGTGCGTGATGGAAAGCGCGGCGTGGCTGGAAAAGCAGGGATTTGAAGTGACGCGCCTCAAAGTTGACAAATACGGCTTGGCAAATCCCGACGATGTCGCCGCGGCAATCCGTTCCGACACGGTGCTGGTTTCGGTGATGCACGCCAACAATGAAATCGGCACGATTGAGCCGATTGCCGAAATCGGCAAGATATGCCGCGATAAAGGCGCGTATTTTCACACCGACGCGGCGCAATCATTCGGCAAAATTGAAATTGATGTTTCCAAAATGAACATTGATTTATTGACCGCCAGTTCGCAAAAAATTTACGGACCGAAAGGCGCGGCTTGTTTGTTCGTTCGCCAAGGAGTGAAAATCGAACCGATATTGCACGGCGGCGGCCAGGAATCGGGAATGCGTTCATCCACGGTGAATGTGCCGGCGATCTATGGTTTCGCGCAGGCGGCGTTGATCGCCAAAAAAGAAATGGCCAAAGAATCGGCGCGCCAGATAAAATTGCGCGATAAATTGATCGCCGGGATATTAAAAAACATTCCTCGTTCCCATTTAAACGGCCATCCGGCCAAACGCTTGCCGGGCAACGCCAACATTTGGTTTGAGTTTGTGGAGGGCGAGTCGATGATCATCCAGATGGACATCAACGGCATTGCCGCGTCGACCGGTTCGGCCTGCTCATCGGCCAAACTGACCGCCAGCCATGTGCTTACCGCCATCGGTTTAAAGCCCCAGGAGGCGCACGGCTCGCTCCGGTTGTCGATAGGGCGCCAGACCAAGGATTCGGATGTAAATTATGTTTTGAAAACCTTGCCCAAAATAATAACGAGGTTGAGAGAAATTTCGCCGTTTAAAGCCAATGACTAAGAAAATTACAAAAAAAACGACAAAAAGTCGCGCGGTTTGCGAACCCAAATGCGGCGTATGTCCGAAAGGAAGAACCGCCGCCAGCGGTCCTTATACCGCCGATGTGATGGAACATTTTTCCCGGCCACACAACTATGGCAAGATCAAGAACCCTGACGGCGTCGGCAAAGTGGGTAACTTGGTCTGCGGCGATGTGATGTGGCTGTATATCAAAGTGGGCAAGAATAAAGCGGGAAAAGAAATCATCAAAGACATTAAATTTGAAACTTTCGGGTGCGTGGCGGCGATTGCCACTTCCAGCGCGATTACGGATTTGGCAAAAGAAAAAACTTTAGAAGAGGCGATTGCCATTGACAAGCAAGAGATCGTGCAAAGTTTGGGCGGCCTGCCGCCGATTAAATTGCATTGTTCGGTTTTGGCCGCCGACGCGCTGGCGGAAGCGATTTTTGATTATTACGCCAAGCAAAACCGCGCGATTCCCAAAGAATTGGAGGAAAAACATCATCGGATCAAAAAAGAAAAAGATATTGTGGAAGAAAAATACAAAGATTGGACGCAAAAAGAAGAAGAAATTCATAATCAATAAAATTGAACATTGACGAACAATAAAACAAAAACGCCCTGACAATCGTAAGAGGCGTTTTTAAATTTTTTGATTTTACGCTAAAATGCAAAAGTGGGATTTAAAAAAAGGGATATCTTTTAATTTGGAACATAATATATGATGATCGCCATCATTATTATCAGTATTTCGATCATCATTCCTGTTATCACACCCAAAATAAAATCTCCGATATCCATAACAAGCGTTTAACATAGATAATTTTTTTGTCAAGTTTTTGTATGGCGATTGATTTGGAAAAGTTAAATAAGGAGCAAAAAACCGCCGTTACCCATGGCGAGGGGCCGCTTTTGATCGTGGCGGGGGCGGGGACCGGGAAGACCAGGGCAATCACGCACCGGATCGCCTGGCTTGTTGAGCAAGGATTGGCCAAGCCCGAGGAGATTTTGGCGCTTACTTTCACCGACAAAGCCGCGGGCGAAATGGAAGACCGCGTGGACGATCTGTTGTCGCTTGCCTATGCCGATCTTTGGATATGCACTTTCCATTCGTTTTGCGAGCGGGTTTTGCGCCAAAACGGGCTGGATATCGGTATTCCGGGAAATTTCAAGCTGGTTGACCAAACCGCGGCGTGGCTTTTGGTGCGGAACAATCTTGACCGCTTGAAGTTGAAATATTACAAACCGCTGGGCAATCCGGCAAAGTTCATCCACGCCCTACTCAATCATTTCTCGCGGTGCAAAGACCAGGGAATATTTCCCGCGGATTATTTAAAGTATGCCAAAGGCGCGGTTGAAGAAAAAGAAAGGTTGCTTGAACTGGTCCGCGCTTATGAACATTATCGGAATTTATTAATGGAAAATAATTTGCTGGATTTCGGCGATTTGCTTAATTACGCGGTTGATCTTTTTAAAAAACGGCCCGCGGTTCTGGAAAAATTCCGCAAGCAATTCAAATATATTCTGGTGGATGAGTTTCAAGACACCAATTGGATACAATACGAGCTGGTTAAGCTTATCGCCGCCCCGAACAACAATCTTACCGTATGCGCCGACGACGACCAGGCGATTTATCGCTGGCGCGGCGCCAGTTTTGGCAATATCGTCCAGTTTAAGAGAGATTTTCCCGAAGCGGAGAGCGTGGTGCTGACGCGCAATTACCGTTCATGCCAGAATATTTTGGATCAGGCTTATAATTTTATCCAGGCCAACAATCCGCGGCGTTTAGAATTTATTGATAAAATAGACAAGCGTTTGATCGCTGACGCGGATTGCGATGGCGTCATCAGGCATTTGCATTTTAAAAGCGTGGAGCAGGAAGTGCAGGGCGTGGTCAATGAAATCATTAAAATTCTAAAGGAGGAAAAAAATTGCGGTTACGGCGATTTCGCGATTTTACTGCGGGCCAACGAGAGCGCCGGCCAATTCGCGCGCGCGTGCGAGCGGTCGGGCGTGCCGGCGCAATTTATGGCGTTAAAAGGTTTATATTCCAAGCCCGCGGTGCTGGACATCATTTCCTACCTGAAGTTTTTAAACAATTACCACGAAAGTTCGGCGGTGTGGCGGGTGATCAATATGCCGTTTTTGATGATTCCCAACGCGGATATCGTTAAAATTACCCAGTACGGGTATAAAAAATCCCAATCGATTTATGAGTCGTTAAACGAACTGCCGTTGATAAGCGGACTGACCGAGCACGGCATCGCGGGCATCAACAAATTGCTGGAAATGGCGTCAAAGCACGGCGCGATCGTGCGGGAAAGAAAAGTTTCCGAATTGATGCTGTCATTTTTGGAAGATTCGGGTTATCTGGAGCAATTGGTGCGCCAGGATCGCCGCGGCGAGATTGATTTTATAGGCCAATTTTATGGCAAAATCAAGGATTTTGAAGCGGCCAATATCGATCCCAATTTGAAAAAATTTGTTGATGAACTTGATATGGAAATCGAATCCGGAGAGGAAGGCAAATTGAATTTCGATCCGATTAAAACTCCGGACGCGGTGCAGATCATGACGATTCATTCCGCCAAAGGGCTGGAATTCGAGTATGTTTTCATCGCCAATCTTGTTGATCGGAAATTTCCGACCGGCGCGCGCGGCGACGAAATCGAAATTCCCGAGGAATTGGCAAACGATCCGGTTCCGGCCGGCGACGCGCATTTGGAAGAAGAAAGGCGTTTATTTTATGTGGCAATGACTCGGGCGCGGCGCGGATTGTATTTGACCTCGGCCGCGGACTATGGCGGGATAAGACCCAAAAAGATTTCGCGGTTTTTGCATGAAATGGGTTATAACGGCGACAACCATGAAGATGAAGTGCGTACGGTGCGCGTTGCCAACAACTACCGCAAGCCGCAAGCGCGCGGAGTTTTGCCGGGCCACTTTTCGTTCACGCAGTTGGCGGCGTTCGAGAAGTGTCCGATGCAATACAAATTTGCCCATATTTTGCGGATTCCCACGCGCGGTAAAGCGTTTTTCAGCTATGGCAAAACAATGCATAACGCGCTTTACGAATTCTTGTTTGAAATGGGAAACAAAAAAGGGAGTTTCAAACAGCTGGCGGATATTTACAAAAAAAATTGGATCGACGAATGGTACGACGGCAAGAGCGAAAAAGAAACATATTACAAACAAGGGCTGGAATCGTTAAAAAATTTTTGGAAAGATTTTTCGGTCCGCCGGCCGAGGATACACACCATCAATGGCGTGCCGGCGCTGGAGCAGGATTTCAATCTGAAAATCGACGGCTATTCCATCACGGGCAAGATTGACCGCATTGATGAAAGCGGACGCGGGATTGAAATCATTGATTACAAAACCGGCGCCGCCAAGGAGCGGTTGCGGCCCGAAGACAAGATGCAGTTGATGATTTACCAGATTGCGGCCAAGGAAGTATTCGACTTGAACGCGGAGAAATTGACTTATTTTTATTTAAACGAATGCAAGCCGTTATCATTTTCTCCGAGCGGGCAAGATGTGGTTGACGAGCGCGACAAGATCGCTTCCATAATCAAGGAAATCAGCAAAAGCGATTTCCGCGCCAAGCCGGGTTGGCAGTGCGAGTGGTGCGAGTTCAAAGCCATCTGTGATTTTTCCAAAAAACATTAATTTGCCTGACTTTATCTTTGTTTGTGATAAAATAGAGTAATCTCGTTTTTTTGTCGCTTTGATTTAAGATTTAAGAGATATGATTTATGATTTTTAATTCATTCTTGAACCTTAAATCATAAATCTTAAATCATGAATTTATGAACAGATTCATTAAATTTATTTTTACAATCCTGGGCGGAATCTTGATCGGGTTCGGGTTGGGGATAATGGCGCACAAGAATTCGGTTTTGTCCGCAACGCAATTCGAGGTGGCGACAGTTATGAGCTTGATCGCGGGCGGTTTTTTTCTGGCTCTGGGCATTCCCGGAAAAAAGATACGGCCGGATTACGAAAAGGAAACGCCGGGAAACCAAAACCCGCAGCCATGATTTTCCCCGGGAACTTGGCCGGCGGCAAGCCGATTTTCGGTTTCCACCGGTTTTTGTAACCACTTACCGGGGTAGCGCTTTTTGCATTTGGGGTCGTTCCCCTGCGAAGCTTTAGCGCGACCCCTGTAACAGTATTCGAATTTAAATTCATAATGCCATTAAAGGGGTCTAACCCCTGCGATTACACAGGGGTTAGACCCCAGATACAAATACCCCGGTGAGGGGTTACGGGTTTTGCTATTGACAAATAATAGAAAAGTATTGTATAATGTAGGTGTAAGACGATAAGCGTTTTACCGAGAAAAAGTGAAAGTTGGGAGAATGATGAGGAAGAATATGACAGTTGCCGGTTACCGTCCTTCAGGCTTCGCCTCCGGGACAGTTTCCGAAAGCGCTGTCCAAAGGGTTTCCCGGTGAGTATATAAAAATTACAGCGCCGGATGTAAACCCGATCGTCCCCATCATCCTCTCAAGTTTTTAAATCTTGCCCGTGAGGGCATTTTTTAATAAGGCTTATTGCTTCAAACTTTTACTTGTGATAAGATTTTGTCGTGGCGGCAAACCCGTTATCAAGCCGAGATAGCTCAGTTGGCAGAGCGGCGGTATCGTAAACCGCAGGTCGGAGGTTCGACCCCTCTTCTCGGCTCCCAAATTCGCAAAAACAACCCAAAAGGTTGTTTCTGCAATTTTCGATTATCAATTTTTGATTTACAATCAATTTTCAATTTCACAATTATCAAAAACCAAGCTTCACTTTTGGTTTTTTGTGTGGTAAATTGGCAGTGGGGATTGTATAAACCATTATGGCGGACACAAATTCGCGGATCAACGAATTGCGGGATAAGCTCCATCTTTTGATGGACCGTCTTTGACTTTCGCGCCAAAAAAGAGAAGATAAAAGAATTGGAGATCGAAACTTCCCGGCCGGATTTTTGGAGTTCTCCCGATGCGGCGTCGCGAGTCAGCGAAGAGCTGGCCAGTTTGAAAAAAACGGTTGAAGATTTCGAGAATCTGGAAGTGGAACTGGAATTATTGGTTGACGCGGGGGACAACGAAGCGATCGCCCAAGCTCTCAAAAAACTTGAGGCAATCGAACAAATTGTTTTTTTGTCGGGCAAATATGACCGCGAAAACGCGATACTGACAATTCATTCCGGCGCGGGGGGCCAGGACGCGCAGGATTGGGGCGCGATGCTTTTGCGGATGTACAATCGTTATTGCGAGCGTAAAGGATTTAAAACCGCCATTTTGCACGAGTCGTTTGGCGATGGCGTTACCGACGGACGGGTTGGCTATAAAGAAGTTTCGGTATATATTAAAGGATTGACGGCATACGGTTATTTGAAAAAAGAAACCGGCGTTCATCGTTTGGTGAGGTTGTCTCCGTTCAACGCCAAACATTTGCGCCAGACATCATTCGCGCTGGTGGAAGTTTATCCCGAATTTCCGAAAAGCGAATTGAAAAATTTGGAATTGAAGCCCGAAGATTTGAGGATTGATTTCTACCGGTCGTCCGGTCCGGGCGGACAATATGTGAATAAACGCGAGTCGGCGGTGCGCATTACCCATATCCCGACAGGGATATTCACCACTTGCCAGACCGAGCGCGTGCAGGGGCAAAACCGCGACCGGGCCATGGAATTGTTAAAAATGAAGCTGTTCCAGCTGATGCGGGAAACGCGCGAGACCGAACTGTCGAAGATCAAAGGCGAGCGGGTTTCGGCCAGTTGGAGCAACCAGATCCGCAACTATGTGCTTGATCCCTACAAGCTGGTGAAAGATACGCGCACCGGAGTGGAAACGACGCAAGTGGACGAAGTCCTTGACGGAGAATTGGACAAATTTATCGAAGCGGAAATCAAGCTGGCATAACGAATCGCGATTTGTAAATTGGTTTCAATCAAATGATTAAATTTAACGACATCACGAAAGTTTATGATTCGCGAACCGCGGGCGCCAACAATATCGTGGCGCTGGATGGAGTTTCGTTTGGCATAATGCCGGGCGAATTTGTGTCGGTGGTGGGTCGGTCGGGCGCGGGCAAAACCACGCTTTTCAAGCTGATGCTGGTTGAAGAAAAACCGACCAACGGCAGTATTTTATTCAAAGACCAGAACATTTACAAATTGAAGCAAGGGAATCTCAATGGTTTGCGCCGCAGCATTGGCGCGGTTTTTCAAGATTACAAACTTTTGCCAAATATGACCGTGCGCGACAATATCGCCTATGTGATGAAAGTTATCGGCGCCAGCGACACTGAAATTAGGCGGGATGTGCCGCGGATATTGGAGATCGTGGAATTGTCCGACCGCGAGAAAAATTTTCCGGCCGAGCTTTCCGGCGGCGAACGCCAGCGGGTAGCCATTGCGCGCGCGCTGATCCACCGGCCCGAAGTGGTGCTGGCCGATGAACCCACCGGCAATCTTGACCCTTATCACACTTTGGATATTTTAAAGCTTCTGCTCAAAATCAATGAGATGGGCACGACCGTGGTGCTGGCCACGCATAACCGCGAGATTGTCAATAAACTTAAAAGACGCGTAGTGACTCTGGAAAAAGGCAAGGTTATCCGCGACGAAGAGAAGGGAAGGTTCGCTCTCTAAAAATTTTCAATTTTCAATTTCTAATTTTCATTGAATTTTCAATGTTGCAATAGTTCAAACGGAATGCAAAATTTTGTATTTGTTTGAAAATTGGGCAATTGATCATTCATTGAAAATTGAAAATTGGCAATTAAAAATTATTCAAGGAACTCTATGTTTACTTCCATCAAAAGAATAATCGGTTTGGGTTGGCACAATTTGAGCCGCGACGGCGGAATCGCGATAGCCAATATTTTCATAATAATGATTCCGATTTTGCTCACTTCGCTGTTGTTCGAGATGAAGGATGTGAGCGCTTTTTTGATCAGAGAATTCCAATCCAAGGCGGATATTTCGGTTTATTTCAACGAGAGCGTTTCCGAAAACGACATTTTGAGAGTTAAGGACAAAATCAATCAAATCCCGGGCATTGAAAATGTGCAGTATGTGTCCAAAGACCAGGCGTTGGAAGATTTCAAGATTCGCCACCAAAATGACGCGGTTTTGTTGGAATCGCTCAATGAGATCAACGGCAATCCGCTTGTTTCGTTATTGAATGTGAGCGCGGTATCAACGGTGAAGTTTGACGAAGTTTCCGCGTTGCTGGCGCAGGATGAATATAAGGATATGGTGAACCGCGTGAATTATAACGAAAAAAAAGAAGTAATCCAAAAGATTTTCGCGATCACCGAAAACACCAAGAAGGTCGGGTTGATATTGTTCGCCATTCTCGGCTTTATATCGGTGATTGTCACTTATAACACTATCCGGACGGCTATTTTGAGCCGCGGCCGCGAGATTGCCATCCAGCGGCTTGTGGGCGCGTCGCGATGGTTTGTGCGCGGGCAGTTTTTGGTTGAAGGGTTGATTTTCGGCATTTTGGGCGCGGTGTTTTCATTTTTAATCGCGGCGACGATTTGCTGGTATTTGAGCCCGATGCTGGCCGCAATTCTTCCCGGGATGAGTTTGTGGCAGAATTTCTTTGGCGGAATTTGGACTCTGATCGGAATCCAGATCGGTATCGGCGCCGGACTGGGAATTTTTTCCAGTATGATCGCCATTACCCGCTACTTGAAAGTCTGACACAATCCGCTATAATGCGAATTGTTTGATTTAAGATTTAGGATTCAAGATTTAAGAAGAATCCGTAATTTTGAGTTATTCGTAAATCATAAATCTTATATCTTAAATCAGGCATTATAAATTGCGGGATCGTCTAATGGTAGGACAACGGACTCTGAATCCGTTTATCATGGTTCGAATCCATGTCCCGCAGCTAGCCTATGCTAAGTCGGGTGACCGAGTCGCATAGTTACTCTACCCAGTTAAGTCATACCGGCTGAGCGCCGTATTCAGAAGCCAAAAACCGCATCTTTTGCGGTTTTTGGCTTTTCAATTACAATTGCTTCGGCAAGTTTCATACGCTAAATCAAGTAACCGAGACGCCTCGGCCATTTTGATTTTTAAAATTCCATCCCAATAAAACTGTATTTATTGATTTTTTTGTTATTTTGTGAAAATATCGAGGTTGAGATAATTAGATAGTTAATATTACATGGAAAGGATTGCATTAACCAAAAAAATACGCTTTGAGGTGTTTAAGCGGGATAAATTTACTTGTAATTATTGCGGACGTAAAGCGCCCGATGTTGTTTTACAGGTTGACCACATTGAACCTGTTGCCAAAGGTGGGGAAAACGATATCGCAAATCTTATTACAAGCTGTTATGAGTGTAATATTGGTAAAAGCGATAGGCCATTAAGCGATAATGCAGTCGTCGAAAAACAGCGAAAGCAATTGGAAATGTTGCAAGAACGCCGAGAGCAAATCGAATTGATGTTTGAATGGAAAAAATCTTTATCTAAGCTTGATGATAAAACTTTAGGAATGATCAAAGAATATGCTGATGCAAAAATAAATCCCTATTCCATTAATGAGAGCGGTAAAGCCATATTGGGTAATCTTTTGCGAAGATACGGCGCAAATGAAGTATTGGAGGCCATAGATGTGTCAGCGACAACTTATCTTAAATTTTTAAATGATGGCAAGCTGGATCAAACAAGTGCCGAAATATTTTTAAACAAAATTGGAGGCATCTTATTTAATCGTCGACTTAAACCAATTGATCAAAAATTAGCATTTATTAAAAATAAAGCGAAAAATTCATTTAATTATTACGATTCTCGTCGACACGCAATACTCTTAAATAGATATATTATTACTTTGCGCCGACATTGGCATTACAATGATGACGCAATTTTGAAAGACTTAGATTCTGAGCTTTTACCGAAGCTTGAGGAAATGAGCAATTGGACAGAGTGGTGCGAATTACTTGAGAGCTGGATTGAAAGTATTGAGAAAAAAGCCGATCCCGTTCAACTAGAATCTCCTAAAGATAAACCACAAGATCAGCTAGAGACATATTGCCATATTACTATAAGTACCTTGCGACAGAATGTCGTTGTAATGGATTATATGCTTAAAGCCTATCCCGATTACAGCCGTCAAAAGTTCGAACAAAATCTATACAATGCTCTTGTTAATTTTATTGAGGAGCAGAAAAAGCTTTCGCCAGAAACTATTAAGTTATATAGCGACATAGAAGAGAGAGAAATTTTTATCCAGAATTTTGCTATTAGGGGTAATTTAAAGAATTATTGGTCATATGATTGGGCGGAGATGTTCAGACATGTGGGAGATAGTGAAAAAAATGGAAATCAATTAGATTTATTAGTTGGTTTGGAACATGTGATAGAGGATCAACTATGCAAGATGTTTGATGAACATTTTTATTTTGACAATAGCTGTTATTCTTCCCGTGATTTGCCAATAATTAGAGATATGATAATAAATCAACTTAATACACTTATAAATACGTAATTTAAAACGTATTATTTTTTGAATAATGTTCCAACTTCGCCCCAGATGGCCAGCCAGCCTATGTTAAGTCGGGTGACCGAGTGGTATATCCCTTACCCAGTTAAGCCATACCGGTTGAGTGCCGTATTCAGAAGCCCAAAACTGCATTTTTTGCGGTTTTGGCTTTTTGATTATTCCAGAGTAATTTTTTTGTCCCTAAGTATCAGTTTGCTTTTGAGGCAGGAGAGTAATTCTCGTTTCTCAATTATTGTTCCTTCTTTGAGGAGGTATTTGGTGTAATTTCTGATGTCGATTTCCGTGCTGTTGGCTTGTTGTTTGTTGCCAAGTACTCCGGCGTTGAATTTGTTGAATCTGGCGATTTCTTGCTCGATTCTTGACCGGATTCCGATTTCATCAAGATCGACTTTGTCCATCAGTTCTACGAGTTCGCTGATTAGGGATTGCTCGTTGATTGGTGAGTTTTTGCAGTCAATGTTCCTGGCGTGGGTACAGAAATAATAAACGTGGCGGTTTGTGCCGCCATCCTTGAGCTTTTTAAATTTTTCATCGGCCGAGATGCCCGAACCGCAATGGCCGCATTTTATTAGTTTTGTGAAGGCAAATTCTTTGCTTTCGGTTTTTGGTACAAAATTTTCATTTATCGTGGATTGAACCCTATCAAAAAGTTCTTTAGTAATGATTGGCGTATGTTTTCCGGTGTACCAATTACCGCTACCGACCGGATATTCGAATTCTCCATAATAAAATGGGTTTCTAAATATCAGGTAAATGTTGGCCAGAACCAATGGTTTGCCAGTTTTGGTTTCAAAATTAATTTCCCTAAGCCAGCGATAAACTTTCCGGCCGCTCAATTGTTCGTATGCCACTTTTTCGAACATTTGTTTGATGATCGGCGCACGTTTCGGGTCGATTCGCGCTTGGCATTTCCTGTCGGTGTGTTTCTCGTTCAGATAGCCCGTAGGAGCCACTCCGGGCCTCAAACCCATCTCACAGCGGGTTCGTAGTCCTCGCTTCACGTTTATGGCCTTATTGTCGTTTTCCAGCTTGGCTTGCGATCCCAAAATCATAAGTAGGAATTTCTCATTAGGATTATTGGTGAATTTTTGGCCATAAGTTCTGATTTCCAGCAATAATTTTTGGTCTATAAGATCAACCACCGATCCCAAATCGCCGGCATTCCGGCTTAATCGATCCGGTGCCCATGTCAATACGGCATTATACTTTCCTTGGCGGATTTCGCCCAGCATTTGGTTAAATATAGGCCGCTGGCCAACTTCCTTTGAAGAATGCGACTCGCGTTTGATTTCAACCACATTCAGATTATCTCGCCGCGCAAGTTCTAGCATTTCCTTTACCTGCGATTCAATCGAAAGTGCCTGCTTATCTTCGGCTTCGGTCGATTTCCGCGCATAAAGGCAATATTTGAGATTTGCGGCAATAAGTGGCGGAGAGCTATGAATTTGCGACGATATTGTTTGTTCCATAAATTTGCTTGTTATTCCTTTACAAGTACATTAATGACGCAACCGCGCTAGGGAGTCCAGACCCCCTTATGCTGATTGAAAAAATGCCTTAAAAAGAGTAAAGTAAATGCAATAAGTATATATAAATGGGAAAATTAAAGGACATCCCAAAAATTGATCGACCTAGAGAAAGATTCCTCGAAAGGGGGTCAGATGCTCTTTCTAAGAGTGAGCTTTTAGCTATCATGATTGGCAGCGGAATTAAAGGGAAAAACGTTAAGGAGCTTTCCGGGCAAATAATCAAGAAATTTGGTAAAAATTTTTTAAATATAAGCGTTGCCGATCTTTTAGAAATTCCGGGAATCGGAAAAGCAAAAGCTTTACAAATTGTTTCAGCTGTTGCATTAGTAAAGCGTTGCGTTGATGAGTTAAATCCTAAAGACAACATTATTCAATCTGCGCGAGAGGCAGTTGCTCTGGTAGCTGATATAAGAGATAAGAAAAAGGAGCATCTAGTATGTCTATATCTAAATGCTCGGAATGTACTTTTAAAAAAGGAAATCGTATCTATCGGTATTTTAGATAAAAGTTTAATTCATCCTCGAGAAATATTTGGCCCCGCTATTGAGTTAAGGGCGGCAGGAGTTGTTTTAATACATAATCATCCATCAGGAGATGTTAACGCAAGCCAACATGATTCCGAGGTTTTGAATAAAATATTAGAAGCCGGGCAGATCATGGGTATTAATATTGTTGATTTTATTGTCATTAGCGAAAGCGAAACCCATAGTTTCCTAAGCGATTCCCAAGTATCAGAAATAAATTATATTTCCGATGGCAACCAAATTTCCTTGTTCAGTTTATTGAAAAACGATCAACCGATCTATTCTCCGAATATTATTAAAAAAGAACGGAAGAATAATTTTTCGCATAATAACGACATTAAATCAGGTTTTTTCCAGCTACAGAATAGAAGATTTTTGGGCAACAAATATAAATTAGTCGGATTTATCGAGGATATTGTGAATGAGAAATGTAACGGATTTGAATCTTTTTGTGACATATTCGCCGGAACGGGCGTGGTAGGAAATCGATTTAATAAAAAGAACATCAAGGTTATTTCAAACGACCTTCTCACAAGTAATTATCTTCCATTGAAAGCTTTCTTGGGAATCACGGAGGTGAATAGCGAAGAAATAGCTAAGAAAATAGCGTTATTGAATAATTTAGATACAAGATACGATAATTATTTTTCTGAAAATTTCGGAAACACTTTTTTTACTTTGGAAAATGCGAAAAAAATAGGGGTTATCCGCGAAAAGATTGATGAAATTGCGAAAGATGAAGTTGAAAAAACAGTTTTAATAACTTCACTAATATATGCGGTAGATAAGGTGGCGAATACCGTTGGTCATTACGATGCCTACAGGAAGGATTTAGACATGATTCAACCATTACGCCTCCTAATGCCAGATTTGAAAGTTGAAAATAATTTAAATAATGAAATTTACCAAACAGATGCGAATCAGCTCATAAGAAAATTAAGTTGCGATGTTCTATATTTGGATCCGCCATATAATTCTCGTCAATATGCCGATGCTTACCATTTATTAGAAAATCTTGCGAACTGGGGAAAGCCGCCAGTTTTTGGAAAAGCAAAAAAAATGGACAGGGCCCAGCTAAAGAGTAATTATTGCCTAAAATCAGCTGCCAGCTCTTTCGCCGATCTAATTGGAAACGCAAATTGTAAGCATATTTTAGTTTCATACAACAATACAGGGGAATCAAAAGATGGAAGGTCAAATGCAAGAATTAGTGATACGCAAATTATTAATACATTAAAGAGCCGTGGCGATGTTGATATTTTTGAACGAGACTATAAAGCATTTACAGCGGGAAAGAGTGAAACAAACGGCCATACTGAAAGAGTTTTTTATTGTAAAATAGCCAGTTAAGTTAAAAATATGAAAAAACCTTGGTCAATTACAACAACATTAAGGAATCCCGAAAGATTGAGAGATTTTTTAATTGTTCTGAAACAACTTGAAAATTGTGAGTGGGATTTGGAATGCCAAAAAAAATATCAAATTCTTCTGATTAAAGAAAGGATATACGGTTATGGAAGTGTTCAATTCTATAATGGACTTTCCCAAGAGCAGGTTGATTTAATCGATGACCCGACAAAAGAAATGTCGTTAGAACAAGCTGAAGAAATTTTTAATGCTAAAAAATACGAAGACCCGGCGATGAGGGGCAGGCAGTCTATAAATCCACTTAAAAAATTTGGATTTATCGTAATAAGGAACGGAAAATTATTTATTACTAGTTTGGGAAGTTTGTTCCTAAAAGACAATTTTGATCTTGGGGAAATATTTTTTAGAAGCTTTATAAAATGGCAAATTCCCAACCTTGATAATGATGACTACAAACTTGATGATGGTTATAATATAAAGCCATTTATCAGTGTTCTTCATCTCATTCAGAAGGTAAACGAAAAAACAGAGAAAATCGGAGAAAAAGCGAAAGGCATTAGCAAAGATGAATTTTCTTTATTTTGTCCGACGCTTGTCAATTATGAGGATATAGATTCTTATGCCGAAAAGATTGTTGCGCTAAGAAAAACCCTCAAAGGTAAATCAAAACAAGAGCAAAAAATAGTTTGGAATAAGTATGAAAAATATTTTGCAAAAGAATTTTTAGGCGTATCGAATGTTGCAAAAATTCAAAAACTTTTAAAGAATCTTAAAGATTACGGAGATAACGCAATTAGATATTTTCGCCTAACTCGTTATGTATATATTCGAGGCGGAGGATTTTATATTGACTTAGAACAGAGGAGATCAATCGAAATTCAAAATTTACTTAATTTCGATAACGGACAATCAAAAACTTTCGCTTCAAAGAAAGATTATTTAGATTACATTTCTAATATTTCGGAGCCAAAACTACCGTGGGAAACAAAAGAAAAACTTGTTGAAATTTCCACAAAATTATTAGAAGACATAAGATCGTACGAAGAAGGGATAGGAATAAGTCAAAAAGTATTTTCGGATTACAAAACATTAAATGTGGATGAGCTGAAAATATTTATTAATGATTTAAGAGACTACCGAAGAGAGCTACAAGATGAGCAAAATCATCAAAAGTCTCAAGAAATAGAGCAGATTAAAAAATATATTGAAGAATTGAAAAATATTTTCAACGCAGAAGATAAGCCGATTTTATTAGAAAAACTTTTATCGCTTGGACTTAATGCTTTGAACGACGCCTTAAGGATAAAACCAAACTATCCCGTAGGAGATGACAATGAGCCGACATTCACTGCTCCGGCAAACACCCCAGACATTGAATGTTTTTATAAAGATTATAATGCAATTTGTGAAGTTACGATGCTTACTGGACGCGATCAATGGTATAACGAAGGCCAGCCGGTTATGAGGCATTTAAGAGATTTTGAAAATAAGTATCAGGACAAAAAAGTTTATTGTTTATTCGTGGCTCCTAAATTGCACCGTGATACGATAAATACTTTTTGGACTTCTATAAAATATGAATATGAAGGACAAAAACAGAAAATTGTTCCGTTGTCTATCGATGACTTCATAAAAATTCTGAAAATTCTTATTGAGATTAAGCAAAACGGGAAGCTTTTAAAGCATAGCGACCTTTTCCGCCTCTATGATGAAATATTGGATGTATCGCGAAATTTATCCGATTCAAATGAATGGGTAAGAAATATCCCCAATACCATTACCTCTTGGGAGAAAAGCCTAATTTTTTAACAATGGAGAAAAATATTATTTATAAAGGCGATTGCGTAAATATTCTAAAAGAAAAGATTGATGAAAAATCAATTGATTTGGTGTTCGCCGACCCACCCTATAATCTCTCGGGTAATGGCTTAAAATGGAAAGGAAATAAAACTGGTGGAGATTGGTATATGATTAATGAAGAATGGGATAAGATGACAGCTCCTGAATATATGCAATTTACAAGAAAGTGGATTGGCGGGTGTTTTTCTGCGCTAAAAGATAACGGCTCGATTTATATATCTTGCACATATCATAACCTTTCCGAAGTTATGATCGTTCTTAAGCAACTCAATTTTAAAATTAATAATGTTATTGTTTGGCAAAAAACAAACGCCATGCCCAACATGACAAAAAGAGTTTTTACCCATTCAACGGAATTTATTGTGTGGGCTGTAAAAGGTAAGAAATGGATATTTAATTATAGCGATTTGAAAAAAATTAACCCAGAAAAACAGAAAGATGGCTCTTTAAAGCAAATGCGGGATGTGTGGTCGTTACCCTTAGTCCAAGGAAAGGAAAGATTGCATGGAAAAAATGGAAGGGCACTTCATCCGACTCAAAAACCGGAAGAAATGCTAAAAAGAATTATACTCGCTTCATCGAATAAAGGAGATTTAGTATTAGATCCTTTCTTGGGAAGTGGTACAACGGCGATTGTTGCAAATAATTTAGAAAGGAATTGGATTGGCATTGAAAAAGAAAAAAGATACACCGAGCTTGCTCAAAAACGAATTTTTAATGAAAAATAGGTGGCAGATATTTAAAAATGTAAATACGATTATTTACATAAACTATTTATGCTGAAACGCATTCATAAAATTAAGAATATAGGAAGATTTGTTGATTGCAATGCTGGCGGTTGTGAATTTTCCAGTGAAGCAATCATTTTTGGTTTAAATACTCAAGGGAAAAGTACTTTGACGGCAATTTTACGCTCTATTCAAACTGGTAATAAGGCTCTTCTCCATTTAATGTGAATTTAAGCCGATTACGGGCGGCAGGTCAAAATGCAATTTCCCCAAACGCAAGTAAATCAGCGTGATAA
>LQYC01004459.1_pt1 | contig 19087 bp, 14 predicted proteins | sample 661771 | NCBI WGS metagenome assembly LQYC01 (sample SAMN03483023, study PRJNA281117) | bioreactor metagenome | isolation source: benzene-degrading methanogenic enrichment culture from a contaminated... | place: USA: oil refinery in Oklahoma | collected 2011-05
TATACAAAGCACATCGTCATTCCCCGACTTGATCGGGGAATCCAGAAACAAAGAAACTGGATTCTCTGGTCAAGCCAGAGAATGACACAATGAGGCCCTGCAGCAAGCTACAGGGAATTATCAAGTTAAAAAAAGAAGACCCATTTCTGGAAGTAATTATTCTGACCGGCCACGGTTCAATTGATTCAGCGATCCGAAGCACAAAGCAAGGGGTTTTTAGCTATCTCCACAAACCCTGTCTCTTGGATAACCTGCTCATGTTTTAATGGAGGCTCATCAGAGTCGGGTCAAGAAAATAAATGAGTGTAATGATACAAACATAAAGAAAACCACTTCCTGAACCCACCTGATTATCTCTTCGAAAAATCACAAATATCTTGACCCAATTTCTCCGATTTGGTAAATCAAAATTACACCAAATTTCATAAAAATATAAAAAGTAACGCCATGCTTTTGGCATGATAGCGCTCGTTTATTGAAGGAATGCTGCCATGAGGCTATCGGCTTTGCGACCCGGGAGGGTTAATGGATAAGAATTCGAAGTCAAAAGGTTTTTTGGGACGGTTTTCTTTTGGAAAAGAGGAAAACCATGCAAAAGAAAATAATAAAGACCATGACCAGGCCGGGAAGGAGAAGGTGGGTTTTTTTCAAAGGCTCAAATCAAGCCTCAGAAAGACTCATGAGATTCTGGTAACTCCGGTTGATGAACTGGTCCTGGGTCGGAAAAAAATTGATGAAGATACTTTTGAAGGTCTTGAGGAAATTCTGCTTACCTCTGATGTAGGGCCTCAGACTGCCTTAAGTTTGATTCAGAAAGTTCAGAAAAAGGTAGGGTATGGGGAACATGATAAAAAGAATCTCCTGCGGGAGTATTTAAAAGAAGAAATTCTTGCCATCCTTGCAGAGCGGCAGGATCCTCTCGATATTTCTCAGTCGCAACCCTTTGTCATCATGGCGATCGGGGTAAATGGGTCGGGAAAGACCACCACCATTGCCAAGCTTGCTCATCAGATGCATTCTCAAGGAAAAAAAGTCCTTTTAGCGGCAGCAGACACCTTTCGGGCGGCAGGGATCGAACAGCTTGAGATATGGGGAGAACGGGTGGGATGCGAAATGATAAAGCAGAAGAAAGGTTCCGACCCTTCAGCGGTTGCCTATGACGCGATCCATGCGGCATTGGCCCGGAATGTTGATGTGCTGATTGTGGATACCGCAGGAAGGTTACATACCAAAGTAAACCTTATGGAAGAGCTCAAGAAGATAAAAAGGATTATGGGAAGGGAGTATCCGGGTTCTCCTCATGAGGTATTACTGGTGTTAGATTCTACTACCGGACAAAATGCGATTGCGCAAGCCACGATGTTTAAAGAAACCCTCGGCTACACGGGGATTGTGCTGACCAAACTCGATGGTTCGGCCAAAGGGGGGGTGATTGTAGGGATAAGTAATGAGCTTAAAATCCCCATCCGTTTTATCGGCATTGGGGAGAAGATGGAAGATCTTCGGGAGTTTAATGCTCAGGAATTTGTGGAAGCGTTGTTTGAATAAACTTGACGGCTTCGTAAACCCCGTTAGAAAATTTTCTAATGGAATTAAATGCCCCGGGTGAAATCTTTCTAACGGGGCGTCTGATTTTCGATTTTTCACTGAAGAAGAGAAGTTAAATTAACTTTTTTTTCCCTTTGGATAATGTATCTTTAAAAAATAAGGGTTTAGTAGGAGAGATCAGGGGCAAGAGTCAGGGTCTACGGGGATTATGGTAAGACGGTAAACTGATCTCAGGTAACTCACCTTTTTCGCAAAGGAGAGGATAACATGAATCCTAACGCAATACCCGAAAAAGATATCCGGCAGCCCGCAGTGGCGGGGTCATTTTACACTGCTGACCGAAAAGCTTTAGCTCAGGAAATCAAGGGTTATTTTAATAATGTGCCGGCTGGTCACATTATTTCTGAAAAACCGATCGGCCTCATTGCTCCTCATGCAGGGTACCTGTATTCGGGACACGTTGCCGCTTTTGCCTATAAACAGGTAGAGGGAAGGCACTATGAAACGATCATGATACTCGCTCCGAGCCACCGGGCTTATTTTCCGGGCGCGTCGGTTGACACAAAAGGGGGATACCGCACTCCCTTAGGGATTGTGCCGGTCGCCCACGAGATTGTTAATCAGATTATAGGAAAAACTTCCCTAATCACTCATTATCCTCAGGCTCACATCCAAGAGCATTCTTTAGAGGTTCAACTTCCCTTTCTTCAAACAGTTCTCAAGGATTTTAAGCTCATTCCGATTGTTATGGGAGACCAGACTATTGAGACATGTGAGGCGGTTGCCCGAACCTTAGCTAATGTTATTAAAGACCATGATATTTTGGTTGTTGCCAGCTCTGACCTTTCTCATTACCATTCTTCCGATAGGGCGCAAAGTTTAGACCAGAAAGTAATAGATCGGATCAACGCCTTTGATCCCCGGGGTTTGGCGTCAGACCTAAAGCTTCATAAGACCGAGGCTTGCGGCGGCGGGCCGATCATTACTGCTTTACTTATCGGTGAACACCTCGGAGCAAACAAAGCCAAAGTGGTAAAGTATGCTAACTCCGGAGATGTTAGTGGAGACTATAGTGGGGTTGTGGGGTACGCGGCAGGGGTTATATACAAAGAAGACAAGAAGGATGCCAAAAAAGCGGGGGTGGAAAAAGTGGGTGTTGACCTGGGGTTGAATGAAAAAGAAAAAGAGCTTCTCCACCGGATCGTAAAGGAAACGATCAAAAACCATTTGGAGGGCAAACCTATCCCTACTTTTCAAGTTTATTCCTCAACCTTACAAGAACCGCGTGGCGCTTTTGTCTCGCTTCACAAGGAAGGTATGCTTAGAGGATGTATCGGGCATATCCGCGCTGACCATCCTCTCCATGAAACTATAAAAGACATGGCGATTGCGGCAGCGTTTGAAGATCCCCGTTTTCCTCCCCTCAGTCGGAAAGAGTTTGACAAAATAGATATTGAAATTTCTGTGCTGACCCCTTTTAAAAGAATTATGGACATTAATGCAATTGAGGTGGGCAAACACGGGCTTTATATGGTAAAGGGTTTCTATTCCGGGCTTCTTCTTCCTCAGGTGGCCACAGAATATGGGTGGGACAGGGTTACGTTTTTGGAACATACCTGCAATAAAGCGGGGCTCTCCAAAGATGCGTGGAAAGAAAAGGACACGGAAATTTATCTTTTTTCAGCCGATGTTTTTTGATCTGGATGTGGGATACTGGATGCAACCTATCCGGAATCAAGAATCCGGCATCCCGCATCTACTATCATTAATAGGTTAACGCAATGGATTATCCAAAGCTCAGAAATATTGAAACATTTCCCGTAAAAATGCAAGGACAGGACCTCATCTGTTTTCGCGATCCCCAGAGGATTACTGGAAATGTAGTTTTTCTTCCTCGGAGCGCTTATTTTATAGTCAGTCTTTTTGATGGTGGGCATTCTATCCGGGATATCCAGGCAGAGTATATGCGGATGTTTGGGGAGCTTATTTACAGCGACCAGATCATTGAGGTAATGGAAAAACTGGATAGCTCTTTACTTCTTGACAGTGACCATTTTCGAGAATACAGAAAAAATATAGAGGAGGAATTTTTTCAAACATCAATCCGCAAACCCATGCTTGCCGGAGGTGGGTATGAAATTGTTCCCGAAAAATTGCGAATGCAGATCGAGAGCTTTTATTTTTTGGAAGGAGGACCAGGACAAGGGCCAAGATCTCAGATTTTATCAAATAGTCTGAAGGGATTCATTGCTCCGCATATAGACTATTTGCGGGGAGGGTCCTGCTATGCCTGGGCTTATAAGGAGGTAGCGGAACATTCTGACCATGATGTTTTCATTCTTTTAGGCACCTCACATCTGGCAACGCAAAAGTATTTTGTGCTCACTAAAAAAGACTTTGAAACCCCGTTCGGTATTCTCAAAACTGACCAGGATATTTTAAGTCGGCTGGAAAATGTTTTGGGAAGGGATTTTTTTATTGATGAATTTGTTCATCGCAGCGAACACTCCCTCGAATTGCAAACAGTTTACCTCCACTGTTTGTTTGAAAAGAACCCCAATCTCCAGATTGTCCCCGTTCTTTGTGGATCTTTTTGTGAAATTATTTCCCACGGGGGTTATCCCCACGAAAGTGAGGAGATTAATGTTTTTATCGAAACCTTGGATAAGATAATTCGAGAAGATGGCCGCAAAATATGCCTTGTGGCCAGTGCGGATCTGGCTCATGTGGGGCGACAGTTTGGACATCAGTTCCTCGTATCTGAGGCGGTTATGGAGGATGTTAAAAGGAAAGATTTGGAGATGCTTGACTATGTGATAAAAGGTGATACGAAAAGTTTCTTTGAATATGTCCGAAAAGAAAATGATCAGCGGAATATCTGCGGCCTGCCACCGATTTATGCTCTTCTTCGCCTCCTTGAAAACAGTACAGGAAAACTCCTCAACTATACTCAATGGAGGGACCCGTATGGCAATGGCGCGGTAACTTTCGCCAGTATTGCTTTTCATTAAGCAAGAACATTTGGGAAGTAAAACAAGTTATAAGACGACGCAAAAGAAATTTTCTTGACATCTGTCAAATGGTAACATCGTTTGTTAAATATTACGAAAAACGGTTTTTTTAGTTTTAAGGAGAAAAACTTGATTTAGGGTTTTCTTAAAAAATTTCTTTTGACTTCTCCGCTTTTATTGTTGTATTATTCACAACAAATGATGTAAATAAAACAACGAAAAAATTACCATGTCTTTGTTACTGACCACTAAATTAAGAAGAAAGTTGTTGACCTACTCTTTTACCCACCCGGATGAAAACTATTACGTTCGGGAGTTCGCCAGCCTTATTGACGAAGATGCGGGAAATCTTTCCCGGGAGCTGAGAAAATTAGAAGAGGAAGGGCTTTACCGCTCTTTTTCCCGAGGAAGGGTAAAATTTTATTCCCTTAACAAGACCTACCCGTTATTTAGCGAATTAAAAAAGATTGTTTTTAAGACCGAGGGGGTAGAAGGCAGTTTGAAAGATTTAGTTACTCACTATAAAGGCATATCATGTGCTTTTATTTATGGTTCCTATGCCAAAAACAAGGAGAAAAAAACCTCGGATATTGATTTAGTCCTCGTAGGTAAATTGCCTCAGGCTGAGTTTACCCAGCAGATCCGTAATTTAGAATCAAAATTAAATCGCGAGATTAACTTTACCGTTTATAACAAAGAGGAATTTAATAAAGAAAGCCAAAAAGAAGGAGGGTTTCTCCATCTTATAACTAACGGTAAAATTATACTTCTAAAGGGCACCTTAGATATTGGAAAAGCTGATTAAAAAATTACACCGGGAAGGAAAAATAAGAAAACAAAAAGTCGGCTTTGTCCAAATCGAGGCTTTGCTGAGACAGGCAATGTCCGACCTTGAGGAGGCCAGAAAAATTTTCCACCTTGCCGGACGCGCCACATATCTTATGGCGTATATGGCAATGCTTAAAGCAGGAAGGGCCCTATTACTTTTGAAAGGATATATCCCTGATGATGGCGCTCAACATAAAACAGTTGTAGAAATAACCAGCGTAATTTTGGGAGATAGATACAGGAACCTAACCGGACAATTTGAGAGCATGCGACGCAAAAGAAATGAGATGACCTATGAGGCGGGTGTATTGATTTCTTTGTCAGAAGCACAGGCTGCTTTCTTTGACGCCATCGCTTTGGTCCAAGAGATTTTAAAAGAGGTAAAAACTCAAAACCCCCAATTAAAATTAAACCTTGGATTAAATGAGGGATGAGATTAAACATGGCAAGACAACGTATGGCATTCCAAAAGAAATATGAAAAAGTTTTTAGCTTTAATTTAAAAAAAACATGCTTAAATCATATCTAAAGAAAATATATGAAGTCGCCAGTCGTGGGGATGCCAGGGAAGAAAGCTATTACTCGACTTTAGAGGAATTTCTCAAGCGTTACTCAGAATCTATAAACAAAAAGAATATCCATATTACTTCTCTTCCCAAGAAGACCGAAGCGGGCAATCCTGATTTTAGAATTTGGGATGGGAAACAGCATATTGTCGGCTATATTGAGGCCAAAGCACCCACTGTTGAATATTTAGACCAGATCGAAACCACCGAACAGTTAAAACGTTACCGCAATATCTTTCCCAATCTGATTTTAACCAACTTTTTTGAATTCCGGCTCTATCGTAATGGTCACCTTATAGATAGAGTGTCCATTGCCCGGCCGTCGATTGTCCATAAACTTAAAACAGTCCCACCAATTGAAAAAGAATCTGATTTTTTCAAGCTTCTGGAAAAGTTTTTCTCCTTCTCATTTCCGAAAGTTTACAACGCAAAAACACTGGCAACAGAGTTAGCCAAGCGAACACGATTTCTTAAGGATGAGGTAGTTACGGAAGAGTTAAAGGAAGAGGAAAGCCAAAAACAAGGATTTATTTTAGGGTTTTATGAAGCTTTCAAACAATATCTCATTAGTGGTCTAACCAAGGAAGATTTTGCCGACCTTTACTCTCAGACCATTACCTACGGCCTTTTTGCCGCGCGCACCCGCTCCGAAAATGGTTTTAACAGAAGGCTTGCCTACGATAACATTCCCCATACCATTGGAATTTTAAGGGAGGTATTCCAATTTATTTCGCTCGGAGACTTGCCCAAACCGATGGAATGGATTATTGATGATATCTCCGAGGTCTTAGCAGTTACTGATGTAAAGAACATCCTCCACCGGTATTTCCACGAAGGCAAGGGCAAAGATCCGGTTGTCCATTTTTATGAAACCTTTTTAGCGGAATACGACCCACAGACAAGAGAGAGGCGAGGCGTCTATTATACTCCTGAACCAGTGGTTTCATATATTGTTCGCTCGTTACACCACATTCTGAAGGAATATTTTAACCGAAAGGATGGATTTGCCAGCGATACGGTCACGGTTTTAGACCCTGCCGCAGGCACGCTTACCTTTTTAGCTGAAACGTGCAAATTGGCAGTGGAAGAGTTCGTTGCTAAATATGGTGAAGGTGGAAAAGAAAAGCTTCTAAAAGAGCAAATCCTGAAAAAATTCTATGCCTTTGAACTGATGATGGCTCCTTATGCTGTAGGCCATCTTAAGATGTCTTTTCTTTTGGAAGAGCTGGGCTACAAACTTCAGGGTGATGACCGTTTTAAACTGTATCTCACCAATACCTTGGAGATGGACGAACTTGCTAAAACCACGCTTCCCGGAATGTCCTCTCTATCAGAAGAATCACATTTAGCGAGTAAAGTAAAAAAACAAAAACCTATCTTGGTAATCCTCGGTAATCCGCCCTATTCAGGGCATTCTACCAATGTAGGTGAATGGATATCCAAGGAAATCAAGGCGTACTACCAGGTTGACGGCAAACCGCTCGGAGAGAAAAACCCCAAGTGGCTTCAGGATGACTATGTGAAGTTTATCCGTTTTGCCCAGTGGAAGATTGATCAAGCCGGCGAAGGAGTGTTAGGCTTCATCACCAATCACAGTTATCTTGACAATCCCACCTTCCGTGGCATGCGGCAGTCCTTAATACAAAGCTTTGATGAAATTTATGTCCTCGATCTCCACGGCAACAGCCTGAAAAAAGAGAAATGCCCGGACGGCTCCAAAGATGAGAATGTCTTTGACATCCGGCAGGGAGTGGCGATTGCACTTTTTATAAAAACGAAGAGTAAAAAGAAAGAGTGCAGGGTTAGTCATTCGGAAATTTGGGGTTTGAGAGAAAAGAAATATGATTGGCTTTCAAAGAATAATATCAAAATAACCACGTGGAAAAAGTTATCTCCGAAGTCGGAATTTTATCTGTTTATTCCGCGTGATGAAGGGCTTTTAAAAGCGTATGAGAAATACCTTAAGATAACCGACGTGTTCCCATTAAATAACGTTGGCATAGTCACCTCACGGGATAGCTTAGTAATTAACTTTGATAAGGAAGAGCTAAAAAGACGTATCAGAATGTTTCGAGACGGAAAAATGCCGGATGATGTTATCAGACAGGCATTTAATCTGAAGGACAAAACAACCTGGAAACTGGGGGTTGTACGAGAGAGAATAAGAGAAGATGAGAAGTGGGAAGAGTCTATTACCCGGATCTTATACCGGCCCTTTGATTCGAGGTGGTTTTTTTACCATGATGAGGTGATTGAACGCTCCCGGAAAGAAGTCATGGGCCACATGATAAAAGAGAATCTGGGATTGATCGTTTCACGACAAGTGTTAAAAGGTTTTTACCATGCTTTTTGTACGGACCAAATAACGAATTTTAATTCACTTGATACAGCAGGGAAATTTGGAAGTGGTTTTCTTTTCCCACTCTACCTTTACCCCGAAAAAAACAACCCGGGAAAACGATCTCCCGGTGGTCTGATGATGCTTTTTGAGCCAAAGAAAGATTATGAAGCCAAGACGCCAAACATCTCACCAGCGCTTATAGAGCAGTTAACAAGGAATTTTAAGAAGTCACCCTCGCCTGAGCAAATCTTCTTTTACATCTACGCAGTCCTTTACTCTAACACCTACCGGACAAAATACGCTGAATTTTTAAAGACAGATTTTCCCCAGATCCCTTTTACCAGAGACTATAAACTTTTCATTAGAATGGGCGAGTATGGCAAGGGACTTGCGGATTTGCATCTGCTTAAATCTCCGGAACTTGATTCACCTATCTCAAAACTTCAGGGCAAAGGAGATTACAAAGTTGAAAAGGTAAGATATGAGAAGGAATGTGTCTATATTAACGATGACCAATGTTTTGAAGGTGTAAAAACAGAGGTCTGGCAGTACCAGGTCGGGGGTTATCAGGTTTGTGATAAATGGCTAAAAGACAGAAAAGGACGACTATTATCACTTGATGAGATTAAAAACTACTGTAAAATTGTTACCGCCCTGCAAAAGACCATTGAAATTCAAAAAGCGATTGATCATATTTATACAGAAATAGAAAAGGAAACCTTGGAGCTTGAATGAACACAACATGCAGACACTGTCTCTATTAAATTTGAGACAATGTTGTCTTGGTCGAACTATGGTGAATTCTTAAAGGTATAAGATCTCTGTGTCTGATCCTTTAATTATTGGTAAAGAAACAATGGCTTTCTCAGAAGACCTTCAAATCAAACTCCAAAAAGCATTAGCAGAATGTGCCGCTTTGAGGGAGGAAAATGACCGGCTGAAGAAGCTACTCAGTTTGCCCTCTGATGGTATTCCCCCAATGCCAAAACCTACCATCGCAGAACCATCTATCGCCTATAGCTCTCCTGCTCATCCAGTTAGCGACACCTCTTCAATAAAAAACAAAATCGCTCTTTTCCGATCCTTGTTCCGGGGACGGGAAGACCTTTATCCCGCGAGATGGGAAGGAAAACAGGGAAATTCGGGTTATTCTCCTGCCTGTGCAAACGAATGGAATCGGGGACTTTGTGTGAAACCCAAGGTAAAATGCGCTGACTGCGAAAACCGCAAGTTTTTGCCCGTAACCGATGCAGTAATTCGCGACCATCTTCTTGGGAAATGTACCATTGGGGTCTACCCTCTTTTGCTCGATGAGACCTGCTGGTTTTTGGCGGCTGATTTCGATAAAAAAACCTGGCAGGAAGATGCAATTGCCTTTCGTAACATCAGCGCAGAAATGGGAATTCCCGCAGCATTGGAGCGTTCCCGTTCAGGAAATGGAGGCCATATCTGGATATTTTTCGACCGGCCGGTTCACGTTTTCTTAGCGAGACAGTTTGGTTGTGCCATCCTCACCCGTGCGATGGATCGCCGTCATCAAATTGGACTGGACTCTTATGATCGGTTTTTCCCAGCTCAGGATACCATGCCCAAGGGAGGCTTCGGTAATCTTATTGCCCTTCCCTTACAACACGGTCCGCGCGAGAAGGGAAACACTGTCTTTGTTAATCAAACGCTTGCCCCTTATCCCGACCAGTGGCTTTTTCTTTCCAGTATTAATAGGGTCCAGGAAAAAAAGGTGGTAGCTATCGTCCAGGAGGCTTCACGAAATGGGACTATCATTGGTGTCCGCATAAGCCGAACTGATGAAGATGACATGGAAGACCCCTGGACATTACCACCATCAAAGAAAAAAACTGAGAAACCTCTTCAAGACCCGTTGCCCCAAACGGTTCGGATCATTCAGGGTAACCTGATCTATATAGAAAAAAAGGAGCTGCCTTCCGCTATGCTCAATCGTTTGATTCGTCTTGCCGCCTTTCAAAACCCTGAGTTTTATAAGACTCAGGCCATGCGACTTTCTACCTTCGGCAAACCCCGGGTCATTAGTTGTGCAGATGATTTTTCCAATCATATTGGTCTACCCCGTGGCTGTCTCGATGATGTTCTTTCACTGCTTAAAGCTCATAACGTTAATGCAGAAATAACCGACGAGCGTTATAAGGGCATCCCAATTAATGTAAATTTCCATGGCCAACTCCGTCCGTTACAACAGGAGGCGGGGAGCCAATTGTTAACTCACGACAACAGCATCTTGTCCGCCCCAACTGCCTTTGGGAAGACAGTAATAACGGCATGGCTTGTTGCTGGAAGAAAAGTGAACACCTTGGTATTAGTCCATCGAAGACAGCTCATGGACCAATGGAGAGACCGGTTGGCAGTATTCCTAGATATTCCGATAAAAAATATTGGTGAGGTGAGCGGAAGCAGGAAAAAGACGACCGGTTTTATCGATGTCGCTCTTATCCAGAGCCTTAATTGCAAGGGTGAGGTTAAGGACATGGTGGCTGGCTACGGGCAGGTCATTGTTGACGAATGCCACCACATCCCTGCTTTTACCTTTGAACAAGTTCTCAAACAAGTGAAAGCCAGATATATTCTTGGTCTCACCGCCACCCCTATCCGCAAAGATGGACATCACCCTATTATCATGATGCAGTGCGGGCCTATCCGTTTTAAAGAAACCGCGAAGAAACAGATAGCCGCAAGCCCATTCAAGCATGTGGTCTTTACGAGGGATACTGACTTTAGGATACCTTTTGAGTCACCTGATCTAAAAATACAAGACATCTATGCCGCCTTGATCCTTGATAAGCATCGCAACGAATTGATCTTCAATGATCTCCTGAAAGCTTTAAAAATGGGCCGATCCCCTTTACTTTTAACTGAAAGAACTGAACATCTTGAGCAGATAGCAGAACAGCTTAAGGGTTTTGTCCAGAACATCATCGTCTTCAGGGGCGGAATGGGCATAAAACAACGCAGAGCGCTGACCGATCAAATACAAGCAATATCTGATGGGGAAGAAAGAATAATTATTGCAACTGGACGTTATATCGGTGAAGGTTTTGACGATGCCAGGCTGGATACTTTGTTTTTAGCCATGCCAATTTCCTGGCGGGGCACGCTTCAACAATATGTAGGACGAATTCACCGTCTTCATGAAAATAAATGTGAAGTTCAGGTGTACGATTATGTTGACATTTATGTTCCGATGCTTATGCGGATGTTTAAAAAACGTTTGTATGGTTATAAGGCAATGGGTTATATGGTTCAAGATGGCGACGAGAACCCCAGTCGTTTGTTGGAGAATTTAGCTCTCCAAAACCAGGATCTTAAATAATGAGAAAATTTACCAAGCCAAAAAACTATTCTCATCTCATTACTGAACTTGCCTTTCTCATCGAACAAGGCCGCAACGTAGCGGTGCGGTATGTGAACACTGCTTTGGTCGCTACTTACTGGCTCATGGGAATGAGGATTGTCGAATATGAACAAAAAGGGAAAGAACGGGCGGAGTATGGGAAGTCTTTGCTTAAACGTATTTCCGATGATCTGACTAAACAGGTTGGTAAAGGATGGGGGGAGCCGAATCTGAGGGCAGTTCGACAATTTTATCTGATTTATGGGGACATTGAAAAACGATACACACTGTGTAGCGAATCAGGAAAGCCTGCCGAAACTAATACTCGATACACACCGTGTAGCGAATCGCAAATGGTCCCTGTAAAAGTTCAAACGTTGTCTGTAGAATCTTTCCATGAATTATTTCCCCTTTCATGGTCTCAGTACCGCCTTCTGATGCGTCTTGAAGAACCTTTTCAACGGGAATTCTACGAGGCGGAGTGTATCAGGGGAAACTGGTCGGTAAGGCAACTTGACCGGCAAATTCAGTCCATGCTTTATGAGCGAACGGCACTATCCAAACGTAAACTATCGGTCATTGCCAAGTCCCACGAAAAACCTATCACCCTTAAGCCAGAAGATGAAATTAAGGATCCTTATATTCTGGAGTTCCTCAGCTTAAAAGATGAGTACTCCGAATCCCAACTGGAAGAAGCTTTAATCAAACATTTGGAACATTTTCTTCTTGAATTAGGAATCGGCTTTGCATTTGTTGCCAGACAGAAAAGGATAACCTTGGAAGGAAGCCACTACCGTCTCGACCTTCTCCTTTATCACCGAATTTTGCGATGCCTGGTTGCAATTGATTTGAAGATTGGAGAGTTTACTCATGCGGACGCTGGACAGATGAACCTCTACCTCAATTATCTCAAGGACAAGGAAAAGTTGCCGGAAGAGAATGCTCCGATTGGAATCATTCTTTGCACGGACAAAAAGAAGACGGTGGTTGAATACGCTTTCGGTGGAATGAGCAATAAAATATTTGCTTCAAAATATAAATTGCAGTTGCCTAATCCTGAAGTTTTAAAGGCCGAGATAGATTACGAAAGACATAGGTTTCTGGAAATGAAAGTCATTGAAGAGAAACGGTAACCAACTATCTAAACTGAGTAAAAAGATATAAAAAGGATTCAACCGATGAAAAATCTTTTTTTGGGTTTTGGTTTATTGTGTTTAATTTTTTTTACGAGCTGCGGAGAGCGTTCGGAAGCACCTGACCAAAGCAAAAAGCAAGCTCAAGAATCAAAATCTGGCGCTCCCGCCTATGGAGATGCCATCATTGAAGGCTCGATTGGCGATGCCAGTAACCTCATCGCTATGCTTGCCGCAGACAGCGCCTCGCATGATATCGCAGGTCTTTGTTACAATGGCCTGGTTAAGTATGATAAGGATCTCAACCTGGTGGGCGATCTGGCCGAGTCCTGGAATATCTCTCCGGACAACCTCACGATTACTTTCCATCTGCGAAAAGGGGTGAAATGGCAGGATGGGGTGGAATTTACCGCTCACGATGTGATGTTTGGTTATCAGACGATCATTAACCCTAATACGCCGACTGCCTATGCCGGAGATTTTCAAGAGGTAGAGAAGGCTGAGGTGATCGATCAATACACCTTCAGGGTCACATACAAGAAACCGTTTGCCCCGGGTTTAGCCTCCTGGGGTTACGTGGTGGTTTTGCCCAAACATATTTTGGAAGGGCACGACATCACCAAATCTCCGTTAACACGGGCGCCGATGGGCAATGGCGCCTACAAGCTTAAGGAATGGAAAGCCGGGGAAAAGATTGAGCTGGTTTCCAATCATGATTATTTTGAAGGCCGGCCTTATCTTGACGGATTTATTTATAAAATAATTCCGGATACCGCGACGATGTTTCTCGAACTGCAGGCCGGCAATATTGATTTTATGGGTCTTGCTCCGCTCCAATACCTGCGCCAGACAGAAACAAAAACGTTTCAGGAGAATTTTCGAAAATATAAATATTTGGCCTTTGCCTACACCTATATGGGTTTTAATCTTTTAAACCCCCTGTTTCAGGATAAACGGATCCGCCAAGCGATTTCTTATGCGATTAATAAAAATGAAATCCTTGAAGGCGTTCTTCAGGGTTTGGGTAATGTTGCAACCGGGCCTTACAAGCCCGAAACCTGGCAGTTTAACCCTGAGGTAAAAGCTTTTCCTTTTGATCCTGAAAAAGCGAAAGCTTTGTTAAAAGAGGCCGGCTGGGTTGATACTGATGGGGATGGAATTTTAGAAAAGGCTGGCAAGCATTTTGAATTTACCGTCATTCTTAACCAAGGCAACAACGAGCGCAGGAAGACCGCTGAAATTATTCAGCGCCGACTTACCGAAGTTGGTATCTCAATAAAACTCCGAGTTCTGGAATGGGCTACCTTTATTAATGAATACATTGACAAGAAAAACTTTGACGCTACTATTTTGGGCTGGACTATCGGACAAGATCCGGATATTTTTGACATTTGGCATTCGAGCAAAACTAACTTTAAAGAGCTGAACTTTATATCTTATAAAAACGAAGAAGTTGACCGTCTGATTATGGAAGGCCGCCACACCTTTGATCGTGAAAAACGAAAGCAGGCCTACTTCCGGATTCAAGAGATATTAGCGAAAGATCAGCCCTATGTATTTCTTTATGTTCCGTATGCGCTTCCGATTATCCACAAAAGATTTCAGGGCATTGAGCCGGCGCCGGCAGGGATAACGTATAATTTTGTTAAGTGGCATGTTCCTAAACCGGAGCAGAAATATACGATTCAGCCGTGAGGACCTATGAAAAAGGAACGAGGTTGATAAATCGTAAAACGTGAAACGTGAAATGTTATGTTTAAAGTTTTAAGGGTTAAGGTTAAAGATTTTAGAAATTAGGAAAAATGAAATAGGTGAGGGATCAGTTAAACCTTTGAACTTTACACTTTCTACCTTGCTCTTTACTTTTTACGATTCACGATTTACGTCTAACGGGTTTTTTTAACGCTTAACGTGGTTGCTTACACAGTGAGAACAAGATCCTGATGATACAGTATATCCTGAGAAGACTTTTCGGTATGATCCCGCTTTTTTTCGGGATTACTATTGTTTCATTTTTAGTCATTCATCTTGCCCCTGGCTCACCCGTAACCATCCAGACCGACCTCAATCCCAAGATGACGGCTGAAGCCCGCGAACGACTTCGTAAATTTTACGGGTTAGACAAGCCGTTGCATATCCAATACTATAATTGGGTAAAACATCTGGCTACCCTTGACTTAGGCCGCTCCTTTGCGACGGATAACCGCCCGGTCATTGATAAAATTAACGAGCGTCTTCCCATCACTATTTTCATAAATGTACTTTCCTTGGTTTTGATTCTCGTAGTCGCTATCCCGCTGGGGATATTCTCTGCGGTTTACCACAACTCGCTTTTTGATCGTTCTACCACTGTTTTTGTTTTTATCGGGTTTGCCATTCCTACGTTCTGGCTGGCGTTGCTTTTGATGATCCTTTTTGGCATCCACCTCGGCTGGCTCCCTATTTCTGGGCTGAAGTCTATTAACTATGAATATCTCTCTCCGCTAAATCAGCTGAAAGACCGGGCGGCGCATTTGCTTATGCCGGTGCTTCTTTCCGCTTTTGGCGGATTAGCCGGACTTTCACGGTATTCACGGTCGAATATGCTGGAAATTATCCGACAGGATTACATTACCACTGCGCGGGCAAAAGGGCTTTCGGAATCACAGGTGATATACAAGCATGCGCTTCGGAATGCGCTTTTGCCGATAGTTACTATTTTGGGCCTCTCGGTCCCCGGACTTATTGGGGGAAGCGTTATATTTGAGACGATCTACGCCATTCCGGGAATGGGCCAGTTGTTTTACGGGGCGGTCATGATGCGGGATTACCCCGTGATCATGGGTGAGCTGGTTATCGGAGCAATTTTAACCATGGCTGGTAACCTGTTAGCAGATATTTCTTATGCGGTAGTGGATCCACGGATCAAGATAAGATAATGGTTTAAAAAAATTTGAAATTCTAAATCCGAAGTTCGAAACACTATCAAAAATAAAAATTTAAAACTTAAAACTTGAAACTTAAAACTATAAAGAATAACACTCCTGAATCTCCCTGGCGGCTTTTTTTGAAAGGGTTTAAGAAAAACAAGCTGGCAGTGAGCGGGACCATTATTATTGCGGGGCTTTTTATCATCGCAGTTTTTGCTCCGGTCATAGCGCCGTATGACCAGGATGCCATCATGGTCAAAGAGATTTTTCAACCCCCGTCAAAAAAGCACCTTATGGGGACAGACGAACTTGGCCGTGATGTCTTAACCCGCATTATGTGGGGATCGCGTGTTTCCCTGCTCGTCGGATTTGTGGCGGTAGGCATTTCAGTAGCGATCGGGGTGCTTTTAGGAGCATTAGCCGGCTACTATGGCAGGTCCGTTGATAATGTTATCATGCGGTTTGTTGATGTGATGCTCTGCTTTCCCACTTTTTTTCTGATCTTAGCAGTGATCGCTTTCTGGGAGCCGAGTATCTGGAAAATTATGCTGGTGATTGGTCTCACGAGCTGGATGGGTGTTGCCCGGCTGGTGCGGGCAGAATTTTTATCTTTAAAAGAGAGAGATTTTATCCAAGCCGCTCGCGCTTTAGGAGGAAAAGACATTCGAATTATTTTTCGGCATGTCCTCCCTAATAGCTTAGCCCCGGTGTTGGTTAATGCTACTTTAGGAGTGGCGGGCGCTATCTTGATCGAATCTGCTCTCAGCTTTTTGGGCATCGGCATTCAGCCACCTGATCCGAGCTGGGGCAATATGCTCACCGCCGGAAAGGATAATATTGAGATTGCGTGGTGGCTTTCTTTTTTTCCAGGATTTGCAATTTTCATCACCGTGATGGGATATAATATGCTGGGTGAAGGAATGAGGGACGCTATTGATCCGAGGTTGAGATAGTTAAAAAGGATTGTTGTCCAGTGGTTGCGCAGGACAAAAAGATGAGGCGGAGTGCTATAGTCTTTAAGGAGAAAGAAGTCAGGAGACAGAAGTCAGAATGAATTTATTAGAAATTAAAAACCTGAAGACCTATTTTTACACTGACTACGGGGTTGTCAAGGCAGTAGACGGGATTAATCTCCAGGTAGGAGAGAAGGAAACGCTTGGTATTGTGGGAGAGTCTGGTTCCGGCAAAAGTGTCACCGGCCTTTCTTTGCTTCGTTTGATCCCTTCTCCACCCGGAAAAATTGTTGAAGGAGAAATTGTTTTTCAGGGAAAAGACCTTCTTTCATTAAGCGACAAAGAGATGCGGAAAATTAGAGGAAACAAAATTTCTATGATCTTCCAGGAGCCAATGACATCGCTTAATCCCGTTTTTACAATCGGCAATCAGATCGCTGAGGCGATAACCCTCCACCAGGGGTTAAAAAGAAAAGAAGCGTACGAGAAAACGATCGAGACGCTTCGTATGGTAGGAATGCCCGGACCAGAGGAGCGCATTAAGCATTATCCCCACCAGATGAGCGGAGGCATGCGGCAGCGGGTGATGATTGCGATGGCAATCTCCTGTGAACCAGCTCTTCTTATTGCTGATGAGCCCACGACGGCGCTTGATGTTACCATCCAGGCGCAAATTTTAGATCTTCTTCGGGATTTAAAACAAAAATTAAACATGGCGCTGATTCTTATCAGCCACGATTTAGGGGTGATTGCTGAGATGGCAGACCGGATTGCGGTTATGTATGGAGGTTCAATCATGGAGTACGCCCATGCTTCAGAAATTTTTCGTCATTCGCGCAATCCATATACTCGTGGACTTTTAAAATCACTTCCATATCACCAAAAGCGAAAAACACGCTTTAAAACCATACCGGGACAGGTTCCAGACCCTCTCAACTTACCTGCTGGGTGTAAATTTCATCCTCGTTGTGATAGGGTGATTGATGTATGCCGGGATGTAGAACCTGGATTTGAGGAAGTAAGTCCCGGTCATTGGTCAAAGTGTCATCGAAGTCGAGATTTATAGGCAATAGGCAAATGTAGGGGTGAGGCTTGCCTCGCCCCCGGCAGGTTTTTTTATGGATTACGTTTTGGGTTATGGATAATCTTCTCCAAGTTATAAATATAAAAAAATACTTCCCGGCTCAGGGAGGACTCATAACGCAAAAGGGTAACCCCGTCAAAGCAGTTGACGGAGTGAGCTTTACTCTTGGCCGAGAAGAGACATTAGGCTTAGTAGGGGAAAGCGGGTGCGGAAAAACTACCTTGGGAAGGGTGGTCCTTCGCCTCATAGAACCAACGGAAGGAGAAATTCTCTTTGAAGGGAAAAACATTCTTGCCTTGAGTAAAAAAGAAGTTCGGGGTTTACGGAAGAATATGCAAATTATTTTTCAAGATCCTTATGGCTCGCTTAACCCCCGGATGAAGGCCGGGAGCATTATTGAGGAGCCGCTTAAAATTCATGACCACATGAACACCAAAGAAAGGCGGCAACGGGTCAGTGATCTCCTCGAAATGGTTGGACTTCGTGCCCAGGACGCGGAACGGTATCCTCATGAGTTTAGCGGAGGGCAACGCCAACGGATAGGGATAGCGAGAGCAATAAGCTTGCATCCAAAATTAATTGTAGCGGATGAGCCGGTTTCCGCGCTCGATGTTTCCATACAGGGCCAGATAATTAATCTCCTTATTGACCTGAGGGAAAAGTTTCACTTAACCTACCTCTTTATCTCTCATGACCTCCATCTGGTCCATCATTTTAGCGACCGGATAGCAGTAATGTACCTTGGTAGGATTGTTGAGATGTCTGCTTGTGAGACGCTTTATAACAAACCACTCCACCCTTATACGAAAGCTCTTCTCGCGGCAGTTCCCATACCTGACCCTGAAACCAAAAAAATTCGTCTTACGGTGTCAGGAGATGTGCCTGACCCATCCAAACCACCCGCGGGGTGCCATTTTCACCCCCGGTGTCCATCCGTAATGCCGATTTGTAAAGAGAAATACCCCTCTTTAGAGATGAAAGAGTCGGGGCATGACGTGGCGTGTTTTCTTTATTGAGATCAGGTGCTAATATGTTGCAGGATAGTAAAAATTTTACAAGGAGGTTTACTTTATGTCTGAGACTTTACCCCACGGCGAGCATATAAGAAAAGCGGTAAAATGGATTTCAGAAAACCTGAAAGAAGATCCGGAACAATCGCTTAAAAAACTTATCAACGAGGCGATCCTTCGTTTTGATCTTTCTCCCGGTGATTCTGAATTTTTAATCAACTTTTATCGGGAGGAGAAAAAAGGCTAATACCAAGTCGCCTTCATGTGCATATCTTTGTTGTCTCCTCGTCATACTCCTCGACGTCGATTCCTCGTCGTCGCCTCGATCTGCTTTTGAATG